>WNGJ01001519.1_pt1 | contig 33233 bp, 38 predicted proteins | sample 5400611 | NCBI WGS metagenome assembly WNGJ01 (sample SAMN13153375, study PRJNA577476) | soil metagenome | isolation source: 40 cm soil or saprolite under Garry oak tree replicate 1 | place: USA:California | collected 2016-06-15
CGGAGCCGGATGCACCTTCCAGATTTCCGGATCGGAGCCGGCAGCGAACAGCTCCACCCAGTCACCCGCCGCGATGGGCCTGATGGTGATGGTGGGGCCGACCAGCGTCGGCTGAAAATCAGGCTGGGACATAGCTCTCGCTCCATCGTCATTCCGGGGCGCGGCGAAACTGCGAGCCCGGAATCCATGACCAAAAATGTCAGTCTGGCCTAATAGGCTCGCTCATTACTACGTGCTTCACGAGCGGCGCCCCTGCTTCTTACCCTCCACAGGTCGGTGGTCGGATAAGAGGGACGCGTCGTGCGCCCTGAACAAGACGCTGCTGTTGGAATCGCCGTTAGCAAGTCCCCATAAGCGCCAAGATAAGCGCCAAGGCATGCTCGAAAAATCTAATTTCTCAAGATATTTCAACGTGATTTGGGTCGTCCAGTCCCCCATCGTCAAAATATTCGGCTTCTCTGCTAGCCCAAATCAGTGGTTATTTCACGCCATCTCGTTCCCACAAGAGGGGCGCTCGCGATCGTCACGAACGTTGGGAGCGGGATGCGATGGACGCGGCGGTGCGCGAGACGGACGTGCCGACGCGTACGACCAAGTCGTGTGGTCCTGGCGTCCCGACGCTGGCGCTAAGTTCGCAAAGACGCTTCCGCGTCTTGCGAGCGACGGTGGCAAAAAAGCCCGGTCACCGGGGAGAGCCCGAAGTAAGTCGTAAAACCATCGCGCAGGGAGAGCCGGAGTGAATCCGGTTGAACCTGTGGTCCTACTCCCGTGCTTTTTGTTGCACGGGAACCATGGGTGCAATCGGCACCCGGCTTTCCCTGCGCCCTCTGCTTGTTAGGAGGGTCAAAAGTTACGCAGAGCTCGGGCGCATCGCGCCGCGAGAATGCGGATGCATATCCCCTTGCTGTTTGACAAGTTGAATCTGACAATCGCGTGCGGCCGGACGAACCGCAGGGTGCGCACAAAAATGAACGGCTGCCGGTAGGCGACCTTTCGCGCTTACGTGGCGTCTGCCGATTCAGGCGAACGAGCGGCGGGGTGAGCGGCGCATCGAGCCCCTGCCCGTCGCCGGTGCGCAAGTCAAATGCCGGCCAATTTGGAGATCAACGGACCATCAAGCCCAAGCGCTCGGTGCGAAACTTCGACCCGGTGTCGGCCGCATCGCTGCCGATCGAAAAATAGATCATTGCTGCGCGGCCGATGATATTTTCCAGCGGCACATAGCCTACCGCCGAAAGCACGCGACTGTCCGTCGAATTGTCGCGGTTATCGCCCAGCATGAAGATGTGGCCGCTCGGCACCGTGTAAACGCTGGTGTTGTCGTAAAATCCATTGTCGAGGCAATCGAGCGTCTCATGGCTGACGCCGTTCGGGAGGGTTTCGCGCCACCGCTTCGTCCTGGTCAGGGCGCGAGGCCCACACGGTTCTTCGCCAACGAAATCAGGCAAGCGCTCGCGCACGACCGGAACTCCGTTGATATGAAGCAGCCCCTGCTTCATCTGAATGCGGTCGCCCGGCAATCCCACCACGCGCTTGACGTAGACGGTCGAATTGTCCTTCGGCAACAGGAACGCGACAACGTCGCCGCGGGCCGGTTCGGAGCCCCATATCCGTCCCGATGACGGCGGCGGCGAAATCGGCCACGTGTAGCGACTATATCCATAGGCATATTTCGAGACGAAGAAATAGTCGCCGATCAGCAATGTCGGGACCATCGAGCCCGCCGGGACATTGAAGGGCTGGAACAGAAACGAACGAACCAGGAGCGGGAGGGATATCACGAAGACCATCAGGGCGAAGCTGAGAGCGACGAGCGCTGCGGTCGCCCACGCAGGTTCTGATTTGGACACCTGAACTTGCGTCATGATTTCACTCCCCACAGCCGGTCCGGCAAAAATGAGCTAAGACCGAACCAAGCGCAACCTCGAATTGAACGTCTCCTCGTCGGACTCAGGACGTCCCTGTCGGCACGGGCAAGGCAATTGAAGGGCCGCCCTTAGGCGACGCTTCTTGGTTCACGCGACATCCGCCGGCTTCAGGCGAACCAGCCGTCACAGCCGACGTCAAGCCGTTACGGCTTCGCGACGTCCTGAAAGCAGTCGCGCAACCAATCGATGACGGCGCGCGCGGCGGGATCTCGCTTCAAGTGGTTCTGCACGAGCAGCCACACATCGCGCCGCCGCGGCAGCAACGTCGCGCGCAAGCGTCGATCGACAAGCAAGTCGGCGCAGAGATAGTCGGGCAGCACGCCTACGGCCTGATGAGAGCCGATCAGCGTTCTGATGACGCGGACATTGTCGGCGATGCAGCGCGAGCGCGCCTGCAATCCTCGCGCCTTCAGGAATTGCGTCTCCGGAATTGGCCCGAGGTCCTCCGGGTACGCACAGACCACCGGTTCGACGTCGCTCTCGTTGATCGGTTCGATCAGATACAGCCTGAACTCGCCAAGCTTGGTGATGGTGAAGTCACCCCTGTCAGGTTTGCGCAGGCGAACGGCGAGGTCCGCCTGCCAGCGCGAGAACGTCACATTCTCGCTGGACGTGAGGAATTGCACGGCGAGTCCCGGATTTGCGATCAGCAACCGGCTCGCGCGCGGCGACAGGATCTCTTCCGCGACCGCATTGGTGGAGGCGATCCGAAACCGGCCGGTCAAACCGGCAAGACGCTCGGCGACCCGTCCGATCTCGGCGACGTGGCGCGCCATCGCCTGGACATGCGCGAGCACCGCCTCGCATTGCGCGGTCGGTTTGCGCACGCCGTCGGCGGCCTCGAACAGCCTGGCGCCGAGCGCGCGCTCGATGCGCGCCAGGCGGCGTCCCACCGTGGTTTCGTCGACGCGCAGGCGGGCGCCGGCGCCGGCATAGGTGCCCGCGTCCCTTACCGCGGCGACGATGCGCAGATCGTCCCAATTCATTTTCCAAGCGTAGCACCGCCCGCGGCATGCCTGCAATCATGCAGCCATCGGCTGCAGTTTTCCTGCACTGTGGCAGGCCCCGATGTCGCTATTCTCGCAGCAGGGATTTCGACTCGATTTCGATTTGGAGGCAATCATGCTGCAGCTCTATTTCTCGCCGATGGCCTGTTCGCTCGCCAGCCGTATCGCGCTGATGGAGGCCGGCATCGAGGCGCGCTATCACCTCGTGGATATCTGGACCAAGACGGTCGTCGAGGACGGTAGCGACTTCTGGCTGGTGTCGCCGAAGGGCGCCGTGCCGGTGCTGATGCTGGAGAACGGCGAGCGGCTGACCGAGAACGCAGCCGTGCTTCAATATATCGCCGACCTCAAGCCGGAGCTTGGACTGGCGCCGCCACCGGCCAGTTTCGACCGCTATCGGTTGCAGGAGTGGCTAAGCTTCGTTGGCAACGAGATCCACAAGGCGTTTCTGTTTCCGACCTTCTGGTACAAGGACGATGCCGCCAAGGCGAGCGCGCGGGAGCGCATCGGCACGAGCGTCTCGGTCGCCGCCGAACATCTGGCGGACCGGGCCTATCTCGTCGGTGAGCGCTTTACGGTGGCGGACGCCCATCTCACCTGGTCGTTGCTGCTGCTCGGCCGCGGCGGCGTCGATGTCGCCCAGTGGCCGTCACTGGTCGGCTACCTCAAACGCATGCGCGAGCGCCCGCAGGTCAAGGCCGCGATCGAACAGGAGAGGCAGTTATGGAAGACGATGACGGCCTGAGGCGCGGCTTGCCGCTCTCGAAGCTGCACACTGGATCTTGTCAGGATATTCTGACAACGACCGCGAGCTTCTTGATGCCCTGGTTGCGGTAGGCGTTCAGGAAGGCGTTGTAGTCCTTGAAGGACACGCAGCCGTTGGAATCGCCATTCGGACCGAGCATGTAGGTGTGCGCCAGCAGTCCACTGCGGCCGTAGATGGCCTCCTCGCCGCCGATCGGATTGAGCCGCAGCGCCGGCACGCCATGGAACAGCGCTTCGCGCAGTTTCAGCTCATAGATATGCGGCGGCGTCACGCCCCGCATCCGGATGCGCGCGGAACGCGGATCGTCGAGTTCGGAGCCGAGGCCGGAATGCGCCTCCAGCTTGCTGCCGTCAGGCAGATACACGGCATGCGCGGAGATGTCGTAGACGGCGGTGTCGCGCTCATAGGGCGCGGAGCCACCAAGCACCGGATTCTGATTTTGTCCGATGCTGGAGGTGATGCCGGCGTCGGCGGAGGCATAGGACAGCAGCGAACCCGAAGATGACGGCTTGCCCCACAGCTTCTCGGTGATCGTCTGCCTCTCGCTCGAGGCGATCGACATCACGGCGGCCTTGGCGCGCTGCGCCATGTCGCCGATCGACAGGCCCGAGGACAAGCCCGAGGCTCGCGCGGGCTTGCTCTCCACGGGCGCGGGCGCCGGCGGCGGCAGGCTCATCGCGATCTTGGCGGGCGCGGCCTCCTTGGGCTTCGGCGCCTCGGCGAGCTTCGGAGCGCTCGCGGCCTTCGGCGCTTCCGCAAGCTTCGGCGCCTGGGGAGCCGGCGCCGCCTCGGCGGCCCTGGACTCGACGCCCTGAGGCTGCGATGCCGCGAAGCGGTCGTTGAACATGCTCGGCGAGATGGATGCGACTGTCGCAGGCTGTGCGGTCAACGGCGCGGGCTGGGCCAACGCCGCGAACGCCTCGCTGACCGCCTGAGCGGCATTACGCGTGGCGATTTGGGGCAGCCTGACGACGGGCTCATCGTAGCCTGAGCTGCCCAGCGTCGGATAGACGCTCGCCGCGAGGATGTTGTCATAGACAACCCAGCCGCAGCCTGTGACGAGGCAAGCAACAGCAAGCCCGCTCAAGCGACGGATCAAGGCTGACTTCCGGGAAGGCTTTCTGCGGTTCCGCCCAGCCAACGCAACTCTACTCGTACTCATCCACTAGCGCCCAGGACGGTTCCAATTCTTTCCTCTCGATGCTGTGCGGATTGAAATCCCCAACGGTGCATCTCGCAGAGGCGCGGAGCGTCATTAAGGCGACTTTTAGTTAAATGCAGATTAAGTCCGGGCGGAACTTAGGCAGGGTGGAAGTTTTGCGCCGTTTCGGGACAAAACCCCGTATTTTCCAAGGCTTATCAATAGTTCCAGCTTGTCAATAGCTCAAGCTTGGATACCAGTCCTTGCCGCGGCCTTCGGGCGTGGTGTCCAGAATGGTCCAGAGCGGATCGATATCCGGCGCGCCCCGCGGGTCCTGGCCGGGATCGACGGTCGCAAATCCCATCTCGGTCGACCAGAAGTGGCGGACCGTGCCGCCGCGGCGCGTGAACACATTGTAGGCCGGCATGTCGGCGTCGTCGGTGCTGACATAGTCGCTTGTGTAGTCGCCGGAAAAATCCGAATAGATCTTGTGGCGCGTCCAGCCGCGCTCCTTCTTCGCGGCGATCAGCCGCGCGATCGGCGAGCGCGCGACAAACACGAAGGCGATGCGGCGCTCGACGTCAGGCAGCTTTTCCTCCCACGTGCCCATGAACGAGGTGCACATCGGGCATGGCTTCTCGCGTTGCGGGCCGAACATGTAGCTGTAGACGACAAGGGTCTCCTTGTCGCCGAACAGCTCGGCAAACGACACTTTGCCGGCCTCGCCCTCGAACAAGTAGGCCTTCGTCACCTCACCGCCCGGCGGCAGCTCACGGCGCTGTTCGGCGACGCGCTCGATATGGCGGCGAAGCTCGATCTCCTCGGCCAACAACGCCTCGCGCGCGCGGCGATACTCCGCGCTTTCGTTCGGATAGCGAGTGTCACAGGCGCGGGCGAGCTCGATGGCCGGCTTCAGGCTGGAACTGTTCATCGCATGACCTCCTACTGCTGGGATTGCGTACAAGACGTGTCTGGCAGATCCACTCCGACACGGTTCGCGAAAAATAGTCGCATCCGGATACCTCGCGAACCCCTTGGAGCAAGTGCAAGCGCGAGCGGCGGCACGTGGTTCCCTGCCCAGAGTCCCAGTAAGCTCGCCGATGGCGATTCGCGTTGCCGACCATCAGACCGATGGATGGGATCGCCGTTCCCAAGGCTCTCAAGGAGGCACCGATGCCGAATGCAGGGCGTAAGCTGGCGTTCGTACTTGCCTCATCCAACCATGGAACCATGATCGTCAATCGATTCGACTATCGCATGGTCGATTCGCAGCGCGGTTACGGGGTCGGCTTCCAGATCCTCGAAACCGCGGCGTTCGACCCCATGGAGGTCAAGCTCGCGCTCGAATTGCTCGGCTTCCGCCGGCGGCATTACGGCGATGGCGTCGTCGCCATCGATTGCGGCGCCAATATCGGCGTCCACACCATCGAGTGGGCCAACACGATGACCGGATGGGGATCGGTGCTCGCCATCGAGGCCCAGGAGCGCATCTACTATGCCCTGGCCGGCAACATCGCGATCAACAACTGCTTCAACGCGGTCGCGGTTCACGGCGCGGTTTCTTCCGAAAGTGGCGTCCTGCAAATTCCCAATCCCAACTATTTCGTCCCTTCGAGCTTCGGCAGCCTGGAGCTGCGCCAACGCAATGGCAACGAGTTCATCGGTCAGCCGATCGACTATGAAAACACTGTCAATGTCCGGAAACTGATGCTGGACGAGTACAATCTGCCGCGCGTCGATTTCATCAAGCTCGACATCGAAGGAATGGAGCTGGAGGCATTGCAGGGCGCGAGCCGGACCATCGACGCAAGCCGGCCGATCATGCTGATCGAGAAGATCAAGGCCGATGCGGGACAATTGCGCCGATGGCTGGAAGCGCGCGGCTATGAGGTCATCGAAGCGGGTATCAACATTCTGGCCGTCCACACCAGCGACAAGACGCTTGCCGACATCAAACCGGAACGGCAGATGGCCGTGCAGCCGTCGGCGGTCGCCTCCTAAGAGTGATCGGTCACGGCAACAACTCCGGCGGCGGGGAGCGGTCGAGCACGTCGCCTTTCGGGTCTTGTAGCAGATCGAGCGCGTAGGTTTCGATGATCAGCGGACCGCGCTTGCGCGGCAGCTCGGCGACCTCTTCGACGCGCGCAAACGTGTCGTTCAGATAAGGCCGTCCGCCGGGCCGCGCCTCATCGACGAAAAGCAGCGGGCCCGCGAGCAGCGCCGGGTCCGGGTCCGGCATGTTGACCCAGCGAATGCGCTGGGTCGGCTGAATGACGCAGGTCCCGCGCGGCAGATAGAACGCGAGCCAGCCCGTGGTGCCGTAATCCGGCGCAAGCACGCAAGTGGCACCGAGGCGCGCGCGAACCGCCTCGATCCGGCCGGCCAGTTCGCGCCAGCCGACACCGACGCTGCGCACGGTGGCATCGCGCCGATAGGCGGAGAGCATACCGGTATTGGCCTGCACGATCAGAAGCGCAAACATCAGGACGCCGGCCGGCCCGGCCCAATGCAGGCAAAAATCGGCGAGACGCTGTTCGCGCAGTTCCCATGGCACGCGATGAGCGGCAACGGCGGCCGCGACCACAAACGCCGGATAGACCGGCGCGAACCAGTTCGCCTCGACCCGGGCGTGCAGCGAGTGCCAGACGAAATAGACGACGATGGTCCAGAACATGGCGCCGATCAGCGCCCGCGCCGGCCGCTCGGCATCGCTGCGCCAGGCCAGCGCGTGAAGCCCCATCGCGCCGAGAATGAACACCAAGGGCGTTGCGAAGGCGATCTGAGTCGGAACCAGTTCGGCGATGAAAGCCGGGCGAAAATCCTCGATGCGCGCGCGTCCCATCTGCTTGATGAAGGAGACCCACTGATGGTCGGCGTTCCAGAGGATCACGGGCGTAAAGATCGCCAACGCAACGAGCCCGCCGAGATGGGGCCATGGCGTGAAGAGCCAGTGCCGCTGGCTCGGCACGGTCAACAGCCAGATCAGGATCGCAGGCCCAAAGAACAGCGCGGTGTATTTCGACAACAGTGCCGCACCCGCCGCGGCGCCGACCGCGAGCCACCACGCCCCTCGCCCGCTCTGAAGCACCTTGGCGAGAAAAAACAGCACGAAGCTCGAGGCGACCAGAAGCGGCGAATCCGGCGTGACGATCAGCGTGCCGACCGCCGCCATCAGCGTGGCGTTGAGCAGGATCGCCGCGCTCGCCGCCACCCGCGCGCCGCCGAACAGGATCTCGGCAGCGCGGTAGACGGCGAAACTCATCGGCAGCGCCAGCAGGATCGACACCAGCCGCACGCCGAGTTCCGTATCTCCAGCGATCACGGTCCCGGCACGGATCACCAGCGCGACCATCGGCGGATGGTCGTAGTAGCCGCCCGCGAGATGCTTCGACCACATCCAGTAATAGGCTTCGTCGAAGGTCAGCGGCGTCCAGGCGGCGGCGACAAGCCGCAACACGACCAGGGCCAGGATCGCAAGCGACGTGTTGCGGACGAGCCGCCCGGCGTGGCCGCTCATCTCGGCATCATCGCTTGCGCCAGACGAACAGTCCGGACATCGCGTAGTTCCACACCACACCCATCAAGGCGCCGGCCGCGCCCGCAAGCCACCAGATCGGCTCCTGGTCGTAGACCGAAAACGCCACGCCGACATTGGCGAGCAGGCCGACGCTGCAGACGAGGTAAAACGCCAGCAGGCCGCGCAGGATAGCGAACCCCTTCAGCCGCTGGTCGCGGTAGGTGAGGAAATTGTTCAGGATGAAATTGGAGGTCATGGCGACGAGCGCGCCGGCGGCCTGCGCCTCCGGAAACGGAAAGTCCAAAACCTGAAGGGCCACAAACAGCGTGCCGAGATGCACGAACAGGCCGATGCCGCCGACCATTGCGAACAGAAGGAAGCGCAGCGACACCACGTCGTGGGTGAATTTCGCGAGCACCAGGCCGAGGAAATCCAGCGCCACCATGGAATCGAGCTTGCTTTCGCCGTGTAGCCGCGAGCCGAAGGTGTAGGGAACCTCGACGGTGCGCAACTCGCCGTGGGCGGTTGCGACGATATCGAGCAGGATCTTGAAACCCTGGACGGAGAGTTGCGGCGCCAATTGCTCGAAGCGGTCGCGGCGGATCACGAAGAAGCCGCTCATGGGATCGGCCACCCGAACGCCCAGCACGCGCTTGGCCACTTCTGTGGCGAGCGCGCTGGCGCCGGCACGCTGCCGGTTGAAGCTGTCGGCACTACCGCCCTCGATATAGCGGCTTCCGATCACGAGGTCCGCCGCGCCGCTCTGCAACAACGCCAGCATTTTCGGCAATTGCGTCTCGTCATGCTGCAAATCGGCGTCCATGACGGCCGCGAACGGGGCGCTCGACGCCAAAATACCCTCGATGCACGCGCCGGACAGACCACGCCGCCCGATCCGCCGCACGCAGCGGACGCGGCTATCCTGCCGCGCCAGCGCCCGCACCACGTCCCAGGTGCCGTCGGGCGAATTGTCGTCGACGAACACCACTTCCCAGGCCACGTCCCGCAATGTCGCCTCCAGCTTGCGGTAGAGTGTTGTGACGTTGTCGCGCTCGTTGAACGTGGGAACGACCACCGAAAGCAGCGGCAAACCCGCGGATCGTGGCTGGTTTTCGGGGCTCGGTCTGATGGCTTCGTTCATGCGGAAGCGTATATCCGCCGAGTCAGGCGCTGCCAAGCCGCAGTTCCTACCGAGGGGGAGCGCAAAACCGCTCCAGGCGGGGCGCAAAAAAGCGAGGTGCAAAAAAAGAGGTGCAGAAATGCCAACGACCACGAACAACAGGCGCGCGTACATCCGGCGCTGCCTACCATTCCGTGGTCGTCCCGGCGCCGGAGCTTGTTTAAAAGCATCAACGTCGCCGTTAGAGACTATATAGGAACGGTTCGGACGTTCCGCAAGGGCTCGAGCATGATCCGAAAAAGCATGCCCCAAAGCGCACCTTGGGGCTACGACCCGATGGGTGGGTACCGGTTTTCCGAAAAGATCATGCTCAAATAATAAGTTAGAGCGCGATGCTAACTCATCGCGCTCTAGTTCGGTACGTCCCGAATCACCGGTCCGCGCGGGGCAGGCACAGCCGGCGGCGCCGGCTGCCCGACAGCCGCCGGCCTTGGCGGCTTGCCCAATTGACCGAGCGGACCATAGACGACCGCCGTCCCGAGCACGGCCAGCGCCACCATCCAGCCCAAGATATTCGCGACCGACTCCGACGTCATACTCGTTACTCGCACTTGGTGATTTGTCCCTGTCCAATGGATATCACGGAAAATCCGGCGGCGGGAATAGGGTAACATGCGACGAAAGCACTCTCCTTCAACGCGTCCAGATGTAGAGGGCGTCCGGCTCCTTTTCCTCGTTCCCTGACCCATCCGTCTCCCGCACCAGCACAAAGCCGCGCGCTTCATAGAAGCGCCGCGCCGCAATGTTGCGCTGAAACGTCCAAAGCTGCAGCCGATCGAAAGCACCCTGGGCGCACTGCAGGAGCGCCGTGCCGACCCCCTGCCCTTGCGCGTCCGGAAGGACATACAATTGATCGATCCAGTCCTTCCGGAACGCAATGATCCCGGTCATCCCACGGCCTTCGAAGGCGCCCCAGACCTCGCAAGCGCCAAAGACGCGTTCCCGGAAGAACCATCGATCTTCCTCCGGCGTATGGAGCCCCTTAAGCGTCGGCAGCGCCTGGTCGAGCGCGACGCGGTGGACCCGTGCCGCCGCGTCCATATCCGCGAGTTCAAGGCGCCGTCGCATGCGCGGGGATCGCTAGTTCGCCGCGGCCTTATGCCGGACGAAGGCGGTCACGATGTCCTTTTGCGCGAGCTCGATGGCACGGTTGGCCGTCGTCAGGTGGGCGCCCGCATCGGCGTCGGGGTTTTGCATCGAGAGATAATCCAGCAGCGTCACCCGGAAATTCTGTCGCTCGGACGGACAGGCGGCGGCGATATCGGCGGTGAAATCCTGCGCCGACATGGTCTTGATGTGATCCGGTGAATACTCCCGCGCCAGGCAGTTCCAATAGCTGTCGCGTCCCTGCAGCGCCTGGCGGTGCGCCTCCTCGACCTCCTCGGCAGCCAATGCGCTTGAGGCAGCAAACGCGAGCATGAGCGCAAGTAAAATCCGCATCCCGTTCTCCTTTTTGCGCGATCCTGGAGCGTGATGACTTTTCTTCGAATCGTCATCTCGCTCTATCTTTTTGTTTGAGCATGATCTTTTCGGAAAGCCGGTACCCACTTTTTCCGGATCATGCTGTAGCGCGAACGCCGGCCACAGGTAAGCTGGACTTTCGCGCCCTCGTCGCTCAACATAAACGCCTCCCGTCCTGCGAGGGTGTCTTGGGAGGGTGATCGTGCCAGAGAAAGCGAGGCGCTGACGTGGCCAAATCTTCGACCGCCGCAAAAAAATCCGGCCATATCTACATCGGCGTCGGCGGCTGGACCTTCGCGCCGTGGCGCGGGGTGTTTTATCCCGAGAAGCTCGCGCAGGCGAAGGAACTGCAATACGCGGCCTCGAAGCTGACCTCGATCGAGATCAACGGCACCTATTACGGCTCGCAGAAGCCGGAGAGCTTTCGCAAATGGGCGCGCGAGGTGCCCGACGGCTTCGTGTTCTCGCTCAAGGGCTCGCGCTTTACGACCAATCGCCGCGTGCTGGCCGAGGCCGGCGATTCCATCAAGCATTTCTACAACACCGGCGTGCTGGAGCTCGGCGACCGGCTCGGCCCGGTGCTCTGGCAATTCGCGCCGACCAAAAAATTCGACGAGGCCGATTTCGGCAAGTTCCTGGAACTGTTGCCGCGCGAGCTTGACGGGCGCAAGCTGCGCCACGTTGTCGAAGTGCGTCATGCAAGCTTCTGCGTCCCCGCCTTCATCGCGCTCTTGAAAACGTTCGAAACGCCCGTGGTGTTCGCCGAGCACGGGTCTTATCCGGCGATATCCGATGTCGTCGGCGACTTCGTCTATGCCCGCCTGCAGAAGGGCAATGACGACATCAAGACCTGCTATCCGCCGAAGCAGCTCGACGCCTGGGCCAAGCGCCTGCAGCTCTGGGCGGATGGCGGCGAGCCGGACGATCTGCCGCGGGTCGACAAGCCGAGCGCAAAGAAGATGCCGCGCGACGTGTTCGCCTATGTCATCCACGAAGGCAAGGTGCGCGCGCCCGCGGGCGCGATGGAATTGATCGCGCGCGTGAAATAGACGCGACGGAACACCATGGCCAAAGCGAAAAAGCTCTTCACCATCGGCTACGAGCAGACGCCGGCCAAGGCCGTGCTGGATGAGCTGGAAAATGCCGGCGTGAAGCTCCTGGTCGACGTCCGCGCCGTCGCGGCATCGCGCCGGCCGGGATTTTCCAAGAGCCAGCTTGCGGCGGGACTGGACGCGCGCGGCATTTCCTATCTGCATCTGCGCGGCCTCGGTACGCCGAAAGAGGGCCGCGAAGCCGCGCGCGGCGGCAAGTTCGCCCTGCTCCGCCGAATCTACGCGGCGCATCTGAAGACGCCGCAGGCGAAAGAAGAGCTGGACGAGTTGTCGGCGTTGGCGAAGAAATCAGGCCCGGTCTGCATCCTCTGCTACGAGCGCGATCACACCCATTGCCACCGGCAATGGATCGCGGAGATCATCGAAGAGCGCGACGGGGTGAAGATCGAGAATCTGGTCGCGCCGCAGGTGTGAGACCGTTTCGCCGTCTTCTCCGTCATGGCCGGGCGCGTCCCGGCCATCCACGTCTTCCTTTTCGCGCACCGTCATTCCGGGATGGTGCGCAGCACCAGACCTCAGATGCGCAATTGCGCATCGGGGCATCGCGAGATTCCGGGTTCGATGCTTCGCATCGCCCCGGAATGACGAAAAACCCTCACCCCTTTTCCCTACCCCAACTGCCACACCGTCACCGGTCGCTCATAACCCCTGATCGGGATTTCTCCGAGCGGCACGGCATCGCCACAGTCCTCGCCCAACGTTTCGCGCACTATGGCGGAAATCAGAAGCTGAGAGTTCAATTCCTTGTTGAGCGCTTCCAGGCGCGACGCGAAGTTCACGGTGTCGCCGATCACGGTATATTCCTTGCGCCGCGGCGAGCCGATATTGCCCGCGACCACCTCGCCGAAATGCACGCCGATGCCGATGCGCAGCGGCCAATCAGAGGCCTCGTTGATCCGCTCCATCGCCAGCAGCATCTCGCGCGCCGCGGCCACCGCGCGGTGCGCGGCGTCGGCGGCTTCGAACGGCGCGCCGAACAGTGCCAGAAAGCCGTCCCCTAAGAACTTGTTCACGATGCCGCCATGACGGTCGAGGATTTCGACCAGCACCGCGAACGCGCCGTCGAGCCGATTGACCACGTCCTGCGGCGAGCGCGAGCGCGCGCCCGCGGTAAAGCTGCGGAAGTCGACGAACATCACCGCGACCCGGCGGATATTGCTGCCGGTTGTCGTGCCTTCCGTCAGGAGCCGCTCGACAACCTGCGGCGAGACATGCTGGCCGAACAGATTGGTGACGCGGTCGCGCGCGGTGCCCGCCCGGATGCTGGCGGCAAATCCCCGGCGCAGCTGAAGCCCGACCGCGCCGGCCAGCACGCCGCAGATCAGGACAATGATGCTGCGCGCGGCATGATAGTAGATATCCGGTTCGAGGTCGGGCGCGATGGCGGGATGATAGAACATCGCCATCACGAACAACTCAGCCGCCGCGACGAAGCCGGTGAAGGTCGAAAGCCAGAAATCCAGCCGCAGCGTCGAGAGGATGATGAAGATGAAATAAGCGAGCGGCCCGACAAAGCCGAGCGCCTTGATCGTCCCCATGTTCTCCATGTGAAGCGCAAGCGCGATCGTCGGCATGCTGGTCTCGATCAACGCTCCGAGATAGCGCCGGTAGACCGGCACGTCACGGTCGAGTTTCAGGTGCCGGCTGATGACGGCATGCACCCACAGCTCGAACAGGATGAACGGAAGCAGGATCTCATAGAGATAGGCCGGCTTCATTCGGCCTTGCCAGAGATGGTTGAACGCCTCGGGCTCGAAAAAATAGGCCGTCGAGACGATGACGGTCAGGATCGCGGTGGTGGCGATCAGCGCCTTGATCCGCAGCAGTTCGCTGCGCAGCACCTCGCGCATCAGCGCATGGTCGAAATCCTTCGACACATCCGCCTGCCGCGCGCCGACCATGCCGCGCCAAAAATCAGCCAATACAGCCATCGCCGCCTCCGAGGGCTATTCTGCCTCAATCGAGGGTGCGACGGAAGCGCGTCACCGCAATCGTCATCGCGAACAGCATCAATGCAATCAGCGCGATGGTGTCATATTGTAGGTTCTGCAGCGTCGAGCCCTTCAGCATGATGGCGCGGACGATGCGTATATAATGCGTCAGCGGCAGGCCTTCGCCGAGATATTGCGCCCAGACCGGCATCCCCAGGAATGGAAACATGAAGCCGGACAGCAGGATGCTCGGCAGAAAGAACATGAGCGAGAGCTGCATGGCCTGCAACTGGTTCTGCGCCAGGGTCGAAAAGGTGTAGCCGATTGACAGGTTGGTCGTGATGAACAGGGTCGAGAGCAACGCCAAGAGTGTCATGCTGCCGAACACGGGCACGCCGAACAAGAAGACGCCGATGCTGATAATGAGCGCGGCCTGAACAAATCCAACGAGCACGTAAGGCACGATCTTGCCGAACATGATTTCGACCGGCTTGATCGGCATCGACAACAGGCTCTCCATGGTGCCGCGCTCGATCTCGCGGGTCACCGACAGCGCGGTGAAGATCAGCATGGTCATGGTCAGGATGGTACCGACCAGGCCGGGGACGATGTTGAGCCGTGATGCGGCAGCGGGGTTGTAGCGCGCATGGGCGCGGATCTCGAACGGCAGCGACGGCGGATCGCCGGCAAACAGATCGTGCTCCAGCGCGGTCTGGGTGATCGTGCCGAGCGCCGACAGCGCCGACGATGCCGCGATGGGATCGGTCGCGTCGGCCGCGACCAAAAGCGCCGGACGATCGCCGCGCCGCACCGCGCGCTCGAAGCCCCGGGGGATTTCGACGCCGAACAGGACCTTGCCCGACAACAGGAGATTGTCGAACTCCTCGACGTTGTGGACCTCGCGGGTGAAGCGGAAATAGGAGGTGTTTTCCAGCGCCTTCAGGATCGAGCGCCCGAGATCGGTGTCCTCCTGCAACAGCACCGCGGTCGGCAGATGGCGCGGCGTGGTGTTGATGGCGTAACCGAACAGCATGAGCTGCATCACCGGGATCATCACGATCATCGCGAACGACACGCGGTCGCGCCTGAGCTGGATGAACTCCTTGACCACCATCGCGTAGGAGCGCCGCCAGAATCCGAATGACGGCTGTTGGACTTCGCTGTGTTCGGCGGGGACGGCCATCACACTCATGGGAAGACCCTCATTGGAAATTGTCCTTCGAGCGGTTCATCAGTTCGATGAACACGTCTTCGAGCGACGGCGCGGAGTATTGCCAGTGCAATCCGCTCTTCTCACGCCAGGGCGCGATCGTCGCCTCCAGCGCCGCCTTGTCGCGGCCGGAGACGTGCAGGCTGGTGCCGAACGGCGCAACCATGTCGACGCCGGGCTTGCCCGCGAGCTCATCTGTGAGCAGATGCAGATCCTCGCCGGTCACCATGTAGGTCGTGAGCGCGGATTTCGCGATCACCTCGTCCACGGTGCCATGCGCCAGCAGATGGCCATAGGCGATATAGGCGATCTCGTGGCAACGCTCGGCCTCGTCCATGTAGTGGGTGGAGACCAGCACGGTCAGCCCCGCCGCCGCCAGCGCGTGGATCTCGTTCCAGAAGTCGCGCCGCGCCTTGGGATCGACGCCGGCGGTCGGCTCGTCGAGCAGCAGAAGCTGCGGATTGGGCAACGTGCAGGCGCCAAGCGCCAGCCGTTGCTTCCAGCCGCCGGACAATTCGCCCGCGAGCTGCTCCTCGCGGCCGCTCAGTCCGAGCCGCTTGACCATCTCGCGCGCGGCGCCGCGGGCGTCCTGCACGCCATACAGCCTCGCAACGAATTCCAGATTCTCCCGGACCGACAGATCCTGGTACAGGCTGAAGCGCTGCGTCATGTAGCCGACCAGGCGCTTGATCTTGTCGGCGTCGCGGAGGATATCATAGCCGAGGCACGTGCCCTGCCCGCTATCGGGTGTCAGCAGGCCACAGAGCATGCGGATGGTCGTGGTCTTGCCGCTACCGTTCGGGCCGAGAAAGCCGTAGATGGTGCCGCGTTTCACCTGCATCGACAGGTCATGCACCACCTCGCGGCCCTCGAACGACTTCGAAAGGCCTTTGACGTCGATCGCGATAGCGGATGCGGAATGGCCGGTCATCTTTTGTCCGCGACGGGTATCTTGGCGTTGAAATAGACGCTGATCGGCTGGCCGACACGAAGCGCGTCGGGCCGCGAAGGCCGCGCCTGGATCAGGTAGACGAGCTTGTTGCGCTCCTCGAGGCTATAGATCACGGGCGGGGTATATTCGGCCTGCGTCGCGATGAAATAGATTTTGGCGGTGAGATCGGCGGCGCAGGCATCGCAGGTGACCCGCACGTCGTCGCCGATCGCAAGCTTCGGCAGATCGGTCTCGGGCACGAAAAAGCGCAGCTTCATGTTGCCGGGCGGCATGATCGAGAGCACCGGCCGCTGCGCCGGCACCATCTCGCCGACGCGGAAATAGATTTGCTGCACGGTGCCGGCGACCGGCGCGAAGCCGTTGCGCCGCGCCAGCCGCGTCTGCGAGGTGTTGACGTGGGCCTCGGCGACGCGGAGCGCCGAGACCGCGGCGTCGAGGGTGGCCTGCGTCCCCGCGCCGGTCTTGCTCAGGGCTGAGGCGCGGTCATAGCTCTGCTTGGCGTTGGCAAGCGTCGCGTTGTTCTGGTTGAGGTCGGCCTGCTGCAGATCGTCGTCGACGGCGTAAAGCGAATCGCCGGTCTTGACCTCGTCGCCCTCGCGAACATTGAGCTTGGTCACCCGGCCGGTCTCATCGGGGCTCACAAAGATCATGTCGGCCTCGACCCAGCCCTGATAGCCGGGATCGCGCTTCTCGTCGCAGCCGGCGAGCAGGCCTGCGAGCACGAGGGCCATCAGCCATCGCAATGTGATCCGTGCAAGAATCTTGGCACGTGTCATGGCGCGCTCCGTTGGCCGAAAATCAGATCGAGGTGGACGCGAAGCATCTCATGGGCGTCCAGCGGTGAATGCCGTTCGAACAGGCTTTTCCAGATCACGGCGATGATCGCGGGCGCGACCAGGATTTGCGGAAACCGCGCCAGATCCGTCTGCCGGATTTCGCCTCCGGCGATGCCGAGCTCGATCAGCGCGCGGATGCCAGCGAGGCCGCGCGAGATCACCTCGCGATAATAGAAGTCGGCGATCGCGGGAAACCGCGGCCCCTCTGAGACGATCAGGCGTATGATGTCGCCGCGCCGCGTGGACGCGACCTCGCGGATGAACGTCCCGGCGAGCGTTTCGACCGCCTCCCGCACCGTCCCGCCGGGGGCTGGCGGTGCTGCAAGCCGGGTGACCAGCGGCACGATCGCGGTCCGCACCAGCTCCTCGAACATCGATTCCTTGTCCTTGAAGTGCAGATAGATCGTGCCTTTGGCCACGCCGGCGCGCTTGGCGATGTCGTCGATCCGCGTCGCGGTAAAGCCGCGCGCGACGAATTCGTCGAACGCCGCCTCGACGATGGCCGCGCGCCGCTCCGCCGTGCGCTCGGCGCGGTTGGATGCGGCGGACGCGCCGCGCGTGGCGGGGTCCCGCTCGTCCTCCTTCGGTCTGCTTTGCGTGTCTTTTGTCATGGTCCATATATGACTGACTGGTCAGTCATTGTCAAGAGGATTGGCGTCCGACAAAGGCGCCTTGGTGATCTCAGCCTTCACCTTGCCTTCCGCGGCGAAGGCGATCGCCTTGTCGAGATCGCGCCGCGTGCCGACGATCGATCCGCGCACGGTGATGCGTTTCAGCACGACATCGAAGATTGGAGTCGGAAATTCGGATCACGCTCTAAGCATGAAACTTCAAGCCATCGACGATCTTGTCGACCACCTTGCGCTCGGCGCGCAGCGCGAGCCCCACGAGATTGAGATCGGTGCGGGCGACCGCCTTGACCGCCGCGCGGTTGGCGGCGTCATGCGTGGTCTTGAACATGTCCTCGGTGTAGAGCGCAAGTTTGACGTTGCGCGCCAGCGCGCGTTCCAGCGCACGCGACAACGCCGTCCGGTCGGCGCCATAGATCAGGATCGGCTGGCCGATCAGCGCCAGATATTGCGTGCCGGAACCGTCTTCGTAAGGATCGCCGATGCATTTCGGAAACGCGGCGGCGACGCCGCTGGTGAGGAACGAAGCGACGTTGAGTTTCTGCCACGCCTCCAGGTCGGTCCGGATCACGACCGCGATTTTGGTGTCGAATTGCATGAGTTTTTCCCACCGTCATTCCGGGGCGCGTCCAACGGGTCCGGCCTATTGGCCGGCCCGGTGACAGGCTCCAACGCGAACCCGGAATCTCGAGATTCCCCGATGTGCAACTGCACATCGTGGTTCGATGCTAGCGCATCGCCCCGGAATGACTGTCAAGAAATTACCCCCTGGCGTCGCAAGCCCAGGCGCGGATCACGCATTGCTTGCCGCCGAACTTGTAGCATTCGCGCGTCGCCTCGTTCAGCGAGCTCGAAATCTTCGGCCTGACCGCGTAGCCGTGGGGACCGCAGGGGTTGGCCATGTCGACGGCAAACGCGGCGCAGGCGCGCTTCATCGTGATCATCTTGCAATTGCCGCCCTTGCACTGCTTGAGCGCCGCGGCGCGCGCCACACGCGCGGCGGGATAGTCATAAGCCTGGCCGTAGGCGCCGCACTTGCCGATCGCAAACGCACCGGCTGCCCGCGCCTCCGTCACGAAACGCGTGGTGGCCACCAACGAGGTCAAAACAAGAATGAGCAGCGCAAAGCGCCGCGCAGCCCGCGAAACGCCCAAGATCCCCTCCCCGAGGTTAGGGCGTAAACTTAACCGAAGGGGCGTTTCCACTTGGTGAATGGCAGCTTGAAAACCGACAATTGGGAGCGGAGCAAGCCCGTTAGCCTCGCCGCGCGGCCTCGAGCGCCTGCGGCGTGTCGATGTCGAGGAAGGCACTGTTGCCCTCGACCGGCACTTCGGCCACGGCCTCCGCATGCCTGGCGATCAGATGGCGCGCGCCGATGTCGCCATCGAGCGTCATCAGCTCCTTGAAGAAACGCCGTGACCAGAGAACCGGATTGCCGCGCCGGCCGTCGGCGACCGGCACCACGATGAGATTGCCGCGATCCGGTGCAAAGGCGTCGATCAGCCGGTCGATCAGGCCGAAATCGATCAGCGGCATGTCGCCGAGGCAGACCACCGCGCTATCGGCGTCAGTGGACACCGCCGAGATGCCGGCCTTGACCGAGCTTGCAAGACCACCGGCGAAATCGGGATTGCGCACGAACTTCACCTTGAGGCCCTGCAGCGCCTGCTCGACCAGATCGGCCTGGTGGCCGGTGACGACGATGACCTCGGACGCTTTCGAGGCCAGCGCCTGCTCGGTCGCGATCCGCACCAGCTTCTTGCCGGACAGTTCGGCGAGCAGCTTGTTGGGCCCGCCCATCCGGGTCGAGCGTCCGGCCGCGAGGATGACCGCGGCGACGTGATGGTCGCCCTCGATCTTCGGCTCGGCGCGCGGCTGTGGACGCGTGACGATCTCCATCAAGAGGCCGCCAACGCCCATGCCCATCAGCTCGGTGCGCGTGACCTTGATTCCCGCCAATAGCCGCATCAGCACCCAGTCAAAGCCGTTTTCCACCGGCGAGCGCGCGCAGCCGGGCGCGCCCAGCACCGGCACGCCGCCGGCGCTACCGATCAGCAGCAGGTTGCCGGGATCGACCGGCATGCCGAAATGCTCGATCGCGCCGCCGATGTCGGTGATCGCTGCGGGAATCACGTCACGCCGGTCGGCGATCGCGGACGCGCCGAACACGATGACGAGCTCCGCGCCGAGCGCGAGCATCTCCTTGATCGCAGGCGCAAGCGCCGCCTCCTCATGCGGGACGCGGCGCTCGCCGATGATGGTGGCGCCGGCTGGCGCCAGCCGCTCAGCGGTGACGCGCAAGGTCTTGTCGACCACCTTTGCCGCCAGCCCCGGCAGCAGGGTCGAGACCACGCCGACGCGCTTGATGACATACGGCGCAACCCGCAGCGCGCTTTGCCCCGCCGCCTTCACCGCCGCGTCGCGCAGCTTTGCTTCGACGCCGAACGGGATGAGCTTGACGGTCGCGATCATCTCGCCTTCGACCACCGGTTTGAAAGCGGGCAGCGTTGCGAAGGTGATGGCCTCATCGATGCCGTTGATGCGGTCGACTGCCGCGCGATCGATCACCAGGACGCCGGCGCGCGCGGCGAACAGGTTGGCGCGGCCGGTAAAGGCGCGCTCCACATGGATGCCCTCGCCGGTCACGGCCCGCGCGATGCTGGCGGCGGCGACGTCCTCGGAGACGTCGCCGTCTTCCAGCCGCACCACGACGATTTCCTTCACACCGGCCTTGTTGAGCGCCTCGACCTCGGCGGGTCCGATCGTGGTGCCCTTCTTCAGCACCAAGGGTCCCTGGCGCAGGGTGTGGACGGTCACCCCGCCAACCGCCTCAGGTGGACTGGCAGGGCCGAACTTCATGCCGCTTCTTCTTTTTGTTTCGGAGGCAAGCGCAACTGCGCGGTGATTTCCGCCATGATCGAGACCGCGATCTCCGACGGCGACACCGCGCCGATCGGCAGGCCGATCGGGGCATGGATGCGCCCGATGTCGGAATCCTTCGCGCCTTGCCCCCTCAGGCGTTCGGCGCGCTTGCCGTGGGTCTTTCGCGAGCCGAGCGCGCCGATATAGAAGCAGTCGCGCTCGAAGGCATGCAGCAGCGCCGGATCGTCGATCTTCGGATCATGCGTCAGCGCCACGAATGCGGTGTAGGGATCGATGTTGAGCGGCGGCAGCGCCACGTCCGGCCATTCGGCGATCAGCGGCACATCGGGGAATCGCTCCGGGCTCGCGAATGCCGTGCGCGGATCGACGACCGTCACGTCATAACCCAGCGATTGCGCGATCGGCGCCAGCGCCTGGCTGATATGGACCGCGCCGATGATGACGAGCCGCGCGGTCGGCGCGTAGACATTGAGGAACAGCTTCTTGCCCGCCGCCTCGACCATGCCGCTCTTGCCCGTGCGCAATTGGCTGGACAACTCGGCGCGCATGGGATCGGCGGCAAAGTCCTTGGCCTTGACCAGCCGCTGCTCGCCATTGGCGGTGTCGGTGACGACGATGACCGGCCGCCGCGCGGCGCGTTCGGCATTGAGCTCTGCGAGTGTCTCGAGCTTCACGGCTAACCCACTTTCTCAACGAACACGCGGATGGTGCCGCCGCAGGACAGCCCGACATTCCAGGCGGTCTCGTCCGCGACGCCGAACTCGAGCATTCTGGGCTGGCCGGAGGCGATCACGTCCAACGCTTCGGTCACGACCGCGCCCTCGACGCACCCGCCGGAGACGGACCCCAAGAACGTGCCGTCGTCGTTGATGACCAGGCTCGAGCCGGCCGGGCGGGGCGCCGAGCCCCAGGTCTCCACCACCGTGGCCAGGGCGACGCCGTGGCCGGCCTTCTGCCAGTCTTCGGCCGCTTTCAGGATATCTTCGTCGCGATTGAGCATGACAACCTCGTTCAAGCTGCGGAGCGGATCAGGCTGCGGTGATGCGGCGGCAGCGCCGACGACAGGGCTTTGATCAACCCCTCGATCGAACTCAAATTATGCACCGGGCGAAATTCGTCAACGTGCGGCAGCATCATTTTGATGCCCTGTGCCTTGGCCTCGAAGCCGCCATAGCGCAACAGCGGGTTGAGCCAGATCAGCCGGCGGCAGGACCGGTGCAGCCGGTCCATCTCGAACGCCAGCTTCGCATCGGCCTCGCGCTCCAGCCCGTCGGAGATCAGGAGCACGATCGCACCCTGCCCGAGCACCCGCCGGGCCCACAATTTGTTGAAGGTGTGCAGCGAGGTGGCGATCCTTGTGCCCCCGGCCCAGTCCTCCACGCTGGAGGAACAGCTCGCCAGCGCCTCGTCCGGGTCGCGGGCCCGCAGCGCCCGTGTCACATTGGTCAGCCGGGTGCCGAACAGGAACACCGAGACACGCTTGCGGGCATCGGTGATGGCATGCAGGAAGTGTAGGAACAGGCGGGTATATTCGCTCATCGACCCCGAAATATCTAAGAGCGCCACGATCGGCGCCGGCTTCTCGATCCGTCCCAATTTGCGGATATCGATGATCTCGCCGCCGGTGCGTAAGGAGCCGCGCAAGGTGCGGCGCATGTCGAGCCGCAGGCCGCGCGGGTCCGGCCGATGGCGGCGGGTCTGAAGCTGCGCCTGCGGCAGTCGCATTTGCGCGATCGCACGCGTGACCTCGGCGATTTCGGCCGCGCTCATCTGCGCGAAATCCTTTTTTTGCAGGATCTCCTTGTCCGACACCGACAGCCTCAGATCCTGCTGCTGGGCCTGCGGCTGTTCGATCATCGACGGCTGTGACAGCGCCTCCTGCACCCGGCGCGAGGCCGGCGGCGGCTTCTTACGGGCATGATCCGGCAGCGGCACCGAATCCAGCAAGTGTTTCCACTCTTCTGCGGCACGGAAGAACAGGTTGAAGGCTTGCGCGAAGATCAGCGCGTGCTCATGGCGCTTGACGAAGATGGATTCCAGCGTGGTGAAGACGTCGCCGCGGTTGCCGATCTCGATCAGCTGCAGCGCGTTCATGGCGTCGATCACCGCGCCCGGCCCGACCGGAACGCCGGCCGCGCGCAGCGCGCGGGCAAAGCCGATGACGTTGTCGGCGATGTTGCCTGTGGGCGGTGTGAGATGATCAATGGCCATCGTTCATTCCCGTCATTCCGGGGCGGCTCAGTCTAAGATCGTCATTCCGGGGCGATGCGTCAGCATCGAACCCGGAATCTCGAGATTCCGGGTTCGCGCGCTTCGCTCGCGCCAACACCTTCTCGAGACCGTCGCCCTGCATCCGCGCGATGTCGTCCTGGTATTTCAGAAGCGCGCCCAGCGTATCGCCGACGACTTGCGGCGTCAGCGAACGGGCGTCGAGCTCGGTCAGCGCGGTCGCCCAATCGATGGTCTCGGCGACGCCCGGCGATTTGTAGAAATCCTGGTCGCGCAAGGCCTGCACGAAGCGCACCACCTGAAGGGAGAGCTTCGCGGAAATACCGGGCACGCGCGATTTCACGATCGCAAGCTCGCGTTCGGCGATGGGATAATCCACCCAGTGATAGAGGCAGCGCCGCTTCAGCGCGTCATGGATCTCGCGGGTGCGGTTCGAGGTGATGATGACGATCGGCGGCTGCGGCGCCTTCACGGTGCCGAATTCGGGAATCGTGATCTGGAAGTCGGAGAGGATTTCCAAGAGATACGCCTCGAACGCCTCGTCGGCGCGGTCGAGTTCGTCGATCAGAAGCACCGGCGCGCCGGCAATATCCGGCTCCAGCGCCTGCAACAGCGGGCGCTTGATCAAATAGCGGTCGGCGAAAATGTCGCTCGAGAGTTGGTCGCGGTCGCTCTCGCCGGCCGCTTCCGCAAGCCGGATCGCGATCATCTGCGCCGCGCTGTTCCACTCATAGACCGCGGATGCGACGTCGAGGCCCTCATAGCACTGCAGGCGGATCAGCTTCCGCCCCAAGGCCGCCGACAGCACCTTGGCGATCTCGGTCTTGCCGACGCCAGCCTCGCCTTCCAGAAACAGCGGCCGGCCCATGCGCAGCGACAGATAGGTCACGGTGGCCAGTGCGCGCTCGGCGAGATAGCCGCGCGAGGTCAGGAGCTCGAGCAGCGCATCGACCGATGCAGGCAGTGCCGATGCATTCATCAGAGATCCAATCCTGACACGCCGGGAACGGGCCATGTCACTCTGGCAATTGTCACTCTTTGGCGGTCGCGGCTTCGACGGCGCGCCGCGCCAGCACCCCGATCAGGTGGGCGCGATATTCGGCGCTGCCGTGCAGATCGCTGTTCAGCCCCTCCGCCGGCACCGTCAGGCCTTCCAGCACCTTGGGCGAAAAACGCTTCTTCAGCGCTTCCTCGAACGCGGTGACACGGAACACGCCGCCTGAGCCAGCGCCGGTCACCGCGACCCGCACGTCGGAGGGACGCCTGGCGACGAATACGCCGACCAGCGCGTAGCGTGAGGCCTGGTTGCGGAACTTGACATAGGCCGCCTTCTTCGGCAGCGGGAACATCACCTTGGTGATGATCTCGTCGTTCTCGATCGCGGTCGAGAACAGCCCTTGGAAAAACTCTTCGGCCTTGAGGCGGCGCTTGTTGGTGATGATGGTGGCGCCGAGCGCAAGACACGCCGCCGGATAGTCGGCGGTCGGATCGTTGTTGGCGAGCGAACCGCCGATCGTACCTTTGTGGCGCACCGCCGGATCGCCGATCATGCCGGCCAATTCAGCCAGCGCCGGGATCGCTTCGCCCACGATCGCCGACGTCGCGACGTCGGCATGCTTGGCGGTCGCGCCGATCGCCAGCGAACGGCCCTTCATCTCGATCGCATCTAACCCCTCGACATGGGAGAGATCGACCAGATGCGGCGGGCTCGCCAGGCGCTGCTTCATGACCGGGACGAGCGTATGGCCACCGGCGATCAGCTTGGCCTCTTCGTTCTTGACCAAGAGGTTGGCGGCCTGCCGCACGGTCGCCGGGCGATGATATTTGAATTCATACATGAGGGTATCCTGGCCGCGGTCGCGGCAAAGTCGGTTATGCGAGGTCGGATTTCGCCATCGCCTTGGCGCCGGCGGCGATCGATTGGACGATGTTCTGGTAGCCGGTGCAGCGGCAGAGATTGCCTTCGAGCTCTTCGCGGATGGTGTGCTCGGAGAGATCATGGCCCTTGCGGTGGACCAAATCGACGGCGGTCATGATCATGCCGGGCGTACAGAAGCCGCACTGCAGGCCATGGTGCTCGCGAAAGGCCTCCTGCATCGGATGCAGCGGCGCGCCGTCGGCGGCCAATCCCTCGATGGTCCTGACTTCATGCCCGTCGGCCATCACCACCAGCGTGGTGCAGGCCTTCACCGCCTTACCGTCGAGATGCACGACGCAGGCGCCGCACTGCGAGGTATCGCAGCCGACATGGGTGCCGGTCAGCCGCAGGTTCTCGCGCAGGAACTGCACCAGGAGGGTGCGGGGGTCGACATTGGCAGTTACGGGATTACCGTTCACAATCAGCGAAATCTTGGCCATCAGGACTCTCTATTACCTGCGCTACCGCCTTGCACGGCAGAACAGCCATCAAAATCAGTCAAAACCCATAATATGGGCCATCCCGGTAATGAGCAACCTCGCCCGGAACCTGAAATGGCGTCCGGGACGTCAGGCAGCAGGTCCCTCCACCGCCTTGGCAAAATTGGCAAAGAACTCATCGGCCAACTTTTTGGCGGTCCCGTTGATCAAGCGTTGGCCGAGCTGGGCGAGCTTGCCGCCGATCTGGGCCTCGACATTATAAGTGAGAAGCGTGCCGCCATCCTTGTCGGCCAGTCCGACCGTAGCGCCGCCCTTGGCAAAGCCGGCGACGCCGCCCTCGCCCTCGCCCGAGATCTTGTAGCCGTTCGGCGGATCGAGATCGCTCAGCGTGACCTTGCCCTTGAAGCGCGCCGACACCGGCCCGACCTTCATTTTCGCGACCGCGCGGAAACCATAGTCGTCGGTCTTTTCCAATTCCTCGCATCCGGGAATGCAGGCCTTGAGCACTTCCGGATCGTTCAACTTGGCCCACACCGCCTCGCGCGGCGCTGGAAGCTGGACTTCACCGTTCATCGTCATGGCCATGAGGGCCTCCCCGGATCGCTTTGGTCTATCGCCCAAAGTAAGGCACCAAGCAGTAAGGCACCAAGTAACGCACGCGCGGCGCAAAAGAAAGGCCGCTCAAGGGTGGTGTGCGATGCGTATTTCGCAAGCGCAAAAGTCCCCACAGGAGCGCTTTTGGATTGGCAGAGCCCGCCGCTAAATGGTTAGGTCGCGCCTGATCATGAGCACCTCCCTCTCACCGCTGCTTGCCCCCATGCTCTCGAGCGCGCCGATGCGCGCCGTCTGCGACGACGTGGCGGCCCTCCAACATATGCTCGATTTCGAGGCGGCGTTGGCGCGCGCCGAGGCCGCGACGGGCGTGATTCCGAAGCGCGCGGCCGAGCCCATCGCAAAGGCCTGCAGGGCCGAAGCCTTCGATCTCGCTGGCTTGGCCGAGGCCGCGACGCGTTCGGGCAACCTCGCCATTCCCCTGGTCAAAGCGCTGACCGCCCATGTCGCGAAATCCGACGCGGAGGCCGCGCGCTATGTGCATTGGGGCGCGACCAGCCAGGACGTGATCGATACCGCAGGGATGCTGAGCTTGCGCGCGGGCGTCGATGCCTTGCTTGGCGACATCGACCGCGCCGTCACGGGCTTTGCAAAACTGGCGCGCCAGCATCGATCGACCGTCATGGTGGCGCGCACCTGGCTGCAGCATGCGCTGCCGATGCCGTTCGGCCTCAAGCTTGCCGAATACGCCGCGGCATTGCACCGCTCGAAGATGCGCCTGAAGCGAATCCGCAGCGAGACGCTGGCGCTGCAATTCGGCGGCGCCGCCGGCACGCTGGCCGCGCTCGGCGACAAGGGCCTGCCGGTTGCCGAGAAGCTCGCCCAGGAACTCAGGCTCCCGCTACCGGATGCGCCCTGGCACACCCACCGCGATCGCGTCGCGGAGGCCGCTTCCGTGCTCGCGATGCTCGCCGGGACCTGCGGCAAGATCGCCCGCGACGTCTCGCTGATGATGCAGACCGACGTGGCCGAAGCCTTCGAGCCATCCGCCGAAGGCCGCGGCGGCTCGTCCACCATGCCGCATAAGCGCAATCCCGTCGCGGCTGCGACGGCGCTGGCGGCGGCCACCATGGCGCCGAACCTCGCCGCGACGATCTTTGCCGCGCAAGTGCAGGACCATGAGCGCAGCGCCGGTCCCTGGCATGCCGAATGGCCGACGCTTCCGACGCTCCTGCTCGTCACCTCGGGCGCGCTCGCGTCGATCGTCGATATCGCCGAGGGGCTCGAGGTCGATGTCGCGCGCATGCGCGCCAACCTCGAGGCGACCGGCGGCTTGATCATGGCGGAGGCGGTGACGATGGCGCTTGCCGAAAAGATCGGCAAGAGCGATGCGCATCGTTTGATCGAAGCGGCCAGCAAGAAAGCCGTTGCCGAGAACAAGCACCTGCGCGACATACTGGCCCATGATTCGAAGGTCACCGCGCAGCTCGGCGGGGACGGACTGGCAAGACTGTTCGAGCCGATGGCCTATCAGGGCGCCTCCCAGGCCCTGATCGACCGGCTGCTCGCTTCGCTTGATGAGACATAGAGGCGCGAGACCTAGAGACGTAGAGACTGGAGACACTTTTCGATGCCAATGATCGATGCTGACGGTTGCCTGCTCAACGTGTCCGTCGAAGGTCGCGACGGCGGGCCGACGCTGATGCTGTCGAACTCGCTCGGCTGCACCCTGCAGATGTGGGAGCCGCAGATGAAGGCGCTGACGCAGGTGTTTCGCGTCATCCGCTACGACCGCCGCGGCCACGGCAAATCGAATGTCCCGCCCGGCCCCTATTCGATGGAGCGCTTTGGCCGCGACGCGCTGGCGATCCTCGACGATCTCAATATCGAGAAGGTGCATTGGTGCGGCCTGTCGATGGGCGGCATGGTCGGACAATGGCTGGGCGCCAATGCGCCGGAACGCTTCGGCAAGCTCGTCCTCGCCAACACCAGCTGCTATTTTCCCGATCCGACCGGCTGGCACAACCGCATCAAGGCCATTAAGGAAGGCGGGATGGCGCCGCTGGCCGATACTGTGATCGGGGTCTGGCTGACATCGGACTTCCGCGAGCGCGAACCGCAAATTACGGCGAATCTGAAGGCGATGCTAATGGCTTCCCCGGTACAGGGCTATCTCGCCTGCTGCGAAGTCCTGAGCACGCTCGATCAGCGCGACCTGTTGCCGAAGATCACGAGCCCGACATTGGTGATTGCCGGCCGCCACGACATGTCGACCCCGGTCGCGGCCGGCGAGTTCATCCGCAGCCAGATTCCCGGCGCGAGCCTGACCCTGCTCGATGCCGCGCACATTTCCAATGTCGAACAGCCGCACGCGTTCACCGATGCAGTGGTCGGCTTTCTGACGCAACGCTAGTCACAATCGTCATTCCGGGATGGTGCGCAGCGCCAGACCCGGAATCTCGAGATTCCGGGTTCGATGCTTCGCATCGCCCCGGAATGACGGAGGACAATATCATGGACGACCAGGAACGCCGCGCCGACGGCATGATTCAGCGCCGCAAGATTCTCGGCAACGTCTGGGTCGACAAGTCGATCGCCAGCCGCAACCTGTTTAATACCGATTTCCAGGACCTGATCACGCGCTATGCCTGGGGCGAAATCTGGACGCGGCCGCATTTCGACGAGCGCACCCGCCGCGTGCTCGTCATCGGCACCATGGTGGCGCTCGGCCAATGGGACGAATTCCGCCTGCACGTGCGCGCGGCGCTCGCCGAAGGCGGCTTCACGCCGGATGACGTCAAGGAAATCCTGCTGCAGCAGGCGATCTATTGCGGCGTGCCCGCGGCCAATCACGCCGTCAGGGAAGCCTCAGCCATTGTTGAGGAGCTGGGGCTGCTCAAGACCTGAGACATCGTTCGCAACGTCTTGGCGCGCAACGTTCCGGCGCGCGGCGTTCTGGTCTGCCTGCTGTTGAGCGGGACGCTCGACCAGAAGCACGATCGCCGTGCCGAGCAGCATCAGCAATTCGGTCGCATGCAACTGACGTGCGGCGGTCTCGCCGACTTGCGACGCCATCATCATACCGGCGAAGCTGATCAGGCTGCCGATAGCGAGCGCGATGCCGAGCGCTTCGTCGGCGCTGCCGGTCCTGCGGAGCGAGGGCCGTGAGAGGAACACCAGGAAGATCGTGAAGAAGGCAACCGCCGTGAGCCGGCCCAGCGCCAATAGCCAGGCGGCGCGCACCGTGCCCGTCGCAGCCAGGTGCAGGTAGTCGCTGACGAAAAATGCGACCGCGATATTCTGCTGTTCATAGAAGCTGTGGATCGGCGACACCATCATCCTGAACGCAATCAGGGTCCACGTCGGGATGAAATAGGCCGCCAGCAGCACGCCGCTGAATGAACTGAGCCGCAAGTTCGTGGACATGTCGCTTCCCGCTTGTCCGCGGCGCGACTGACGGCGCGGCGGCTTGCAGGCGAGGTAACGCGCTTAAAGTCGGAGCTGCAATTTAAACCCTTTGTTTACCTTAACGGCGCGGCGACCGGCCCCGCGCGATGGTTTGGGCGGCAGCGCCGGTTCGCAAGCTGCGCAGTCCGTTCCATCATACCTCCCGCGACCCCCAGCTTCAGCCCCGCCCGTCTCCCTGGCATCGATGGCCGCTTCCGATTTTTGCAAACCGCGACTCTGCACCGAAGAGCTTCCCGGCCGTTCACAATGATCGCGTCGCGCCGTGATCCCTCGGCCTCTGCACGAACGGATTGAGGTAAAAAAGAGAGGCCCCGCCTGTCGGCAGAACCTCCCTGTCGAACTCTACATTGACGCCACGCGCGAACTACTGCCCCTGACCCGGATTCTTCTGATCTGGATTCTTCTGGCTTGGATTCTTCTGCCCTGGGTTCTGCTGGCCGGGGTGCTGTTGCTGCTGGCCGGGCTTCTGCCCACCGCCCTGCTGCTGGCCGGGCTTCTGACCCGGGTTCTGGTTCTGCTGGCCCGGATTTTGGTTCTGGTTACTCATTTTGGAGTTCTCCCTTTTCCCTAACACCCAGCTGAAATCAACCTGTGCGCGCGGAATTGGTTGCGAGGGAACAGCGGTTCCGCTGGTCACATCGCGCGGCGAGGCTTGTCGTGACGTTAACGGACGGAACCTCCGATACGCCGACCAAATCTTGAGCAAACCGTTCCAGCCGTCATGGCCGCAGTTGCCGCAACCGGTTCCCACTGTTAAGAAAAACGGTACGACGCGTCGCTCAAGGCTGCCCGGGGCCTCGCCGCGTCATCGTAAAAGCGGCAGCAATGGACTATTTCGCTCAGCAACTCATCAACGGTCTCGTGCTCGGCTCGATCTACGGCCTGATCGCCATCGGCTACACCATGGTCTATGGCATCGTCGGCATGATCAATTTCGCCCACGGCGACATCTTCATGATCGGCGGCTTTGTCGCGCTGATCTCGTTCCTCATCCTGGTCTCGATCGGGTTGACCGCGGTTCCGGTCATTCTTCTGATCGCGCTTCTGGTGTCGATGGCAATCACCGCGCTCTATGGCTGGACGGTCGAGCGCATCGCCTACCGGCCGCTGCGGCACTCGTTCCGGCTGGCGCCGATGCTGTCGGCGATCGGCATGTCATTCGTGCTGACCAATTACTCGCAGATCGCCCAAGGCGCTCGCGTCAAGCCGATTCCGCCGATCATCACCGGCGGCTATACGTTGCATGAAGGGTCAGGCGGCTTCGTCGTGCAACTCTCCAATATCCAGATCGTCGTCGTCATTACCACTGTCGCGCTGCTCGCCATCTTCACCTGGCTCGTGGCGCGCACCCGGCTCGGCCGCGACATGCGCGCCTGCGAACAGGACCAGACCATGGCGGCCCTGCTTGGCGTCGATGTCGACCGCACCATCTCGATGACGTTCGTGATCGGGGCCGCGCTGGCGGCGGTGGCCGGCATGATGTACCTGCTCTATTACGGCCTCGTCGACTTCTTCATGGGCTTTGTCGCCGGTATCAAGGCGTTTACCGCAGCGGTGCTTGGCGGCATCGGCTCGCTGCCCGGCGCGATGTTGGGCGGACTTGCGATCGGCCTGATCGAAACACTGTGGTCGGCCTATTTCTCGGTCGAATACAAGGACGTCGCCGCGTTTTCGATCCTGATCGTGGTTCTGATCTTCATGCCAACCGGCCTGCTCGGCAGGCCCGAGGTTGAAAAAGTTTGACCGGCGTGAGCGGATCCTCGTCCCAACAACAGCCGGTTACGGGCGCGCCCGGTTTCGCCTTTGTCTTCAAGAAAGCCGCGATCAGCGCCTTCATCGCGCTGGTGTTGTTTTCGCTGATGATCGGCATCCGCACCGAGGCCGGCGCAACCGGGCAGTTGACTTATTGGACGCGGTTCGACGAGCTTGCAAGCTTGGTGGCGATCGTGTTCTTCGGCAGCATCGCGATCGAGCTGGTGCGGCAATGGTGGGGGCCGGCCGGCACCGCCAGCATCGTTCCCGCATCGGTCCAGAGCGGCCTTTCGGTCGCGGGACGCCTGGTCGCACCCGCGCTCCTGATCTTCACCGTCCTCGTGCCGGTGATTTTCTACAATCAACGCTACATTCTCGATCTTGCGATCCTCGTGCTCACTTATGTGATGCTGGGATGGGGATTGAATGTCGTCGTCGGCCTCGCCGGCCTGCTTGATCTCGGCTATGTCGCGTTCTACGCGGTCGGCGCTTACTCCTACGCGCTGCTTGCGACCAATTTCGGTCTGTCGTTCTGGATCTGCCTGCCGCTCGCCGGTATCCTCGCCTCACTATGGGGCGTGATGCTGGGCTTTCCGGTGCTGCGGCTGCGCGGCGACTATCTCGCCATCGTCACGCTCGCCTTTGGCGAAATCATCCGCCTCGTCATCATCAACTGGCAGAGCCTGACCGGCGGCCCGAACGGCGTTTCCGGCATTCCACGCCCCACCTTGTTCGGCATCCCCTTGACGCCCGGCGACGACGGGTTGGCTGCGAAACTCGGCATCGAGTTTTCGCCGACGCACCGCATCGTCTTCCTGTTCTATCTGATCCTGGCGCTGGCGCTGCTCACCAACTGGGTGACGATCCGGCTGCGGCGGCTGCCGATCGGCCGCGCCTGGGAGGCGCTGCGCGAGGACGAGGTCGCCTGCCGCGCGCTCGGCATCAACACCACAACGACGAAGCTGACGGCTTTTGCGACGGGCGCCATGTTCGGCGGCTTTGCCGGTGCGTTCTTCGCCACAAGGCAGGGTTTCATCAGCCCGGAATCCTTCACCTTCCAGGAGTCGGCGCTGGTGCTCGCCATCGTGGTGCTCGGCGGCATGGGTTCGCAACTCGGCGTAGCCCTCGCGGCGCTGGCCATGATCGGCGGCTTCGAGCTGTTCCGCGGCCTTGAGCAATACCGCATGCTGGTGTTCGGCCTCGCCATGGTGCTGTTGATGATCTGGCGGCCCCGTGGGTTGGTCGGGCACCGCGCCCCGACCGTTTATCTGAAGCACGCGCAGGCGATCTCCTCCGACCTCGTCAAGGAAGGGCACGGATGAGCGAAGATCGCATGACCGATCGGATCAACAACAAGATTCTTGCCGTCGATCATTTGACCATGCGCTTTGGCGGCATCGTCGCCGTCAACGATCTGTCGTTCGAGGCAGGCCAGCGCCGGATCACCGCGCTGATCGGCCCGAACGGCGCCGGCAAGACCACCGTCTTCAACTGCATCACCGGCTTTTACAAGCCGACCGGCGGCACCATGCGGTTGAGGCATGAGGGAACGGGAGACATCGCGCTCGAGCGGCTGAACGATTTTCGGATTTCCAAGCAGGCGAAGGTCGCGCGCACCTTCCAAAACATCCGCCTGTTCCCCGGCATGACCGCGCTGGAAAACCTGATGGTGGCGCAGCACAACGCGCTGATGCTGGCCTCGGGTCTCACCTTTCTCGGCCTGATCGGCGCACCGTCCTGGCGCACTGCAGAGAAGCGCGCGATCGATCTTGCCACCTTTTGGCTGCAGCGCATCGGTCTGCTCGAGCGCGCCGACGACGCCGCGGGCAATCTGCCTTACGGCGATCAGCGGCGCCTCGAAATCGCGCGTGCAATGTGTACGGAACCCACGCTTCTCTGCCTGGACGAGCCGGCCGCCGGCCTCAACGCGCGGGAAAGCGCTGCTTTGAGCAAGCTGTTGCTGTCGATCCGCGCCGATCAAGGCACCTCTATCCTCCTGATCGAACACGACATGTCGGTGGTGATGGAAATTTCCGACCATGTCGTGGTGATGGATTATGGCGTCAAGATCGCCGAAGGCTCGCCGCAACACGTGCGCGACGACCCCAAGGTGATCGCCGCCTATCTCGGCGTGGAGGACGATGAGGTCGCGGCCGTCGAGTCGGAGTTGGGGTTGTGATAGCGTCTCGGTCCGTTTCCCGAATGCGGCGCAGCGCGTACACCGTGGCGATCATATGACCCAGCCCCTCCTCGCGATCCGCGGGCTTCGTGCCGCGTACGGCAAGATCGAGGCGCTCAAAGGCGTCGATCTCGAGATCAAT
>WNGJ01001254.1_pt1 | contig 33129 bp, 28 predicted proteins | sample 5400611 | NCBI WGS metagenome assembly WNGJ01 (sample SAMN13153375, study PRJNA577476) | soil metagenome | isolation source: 40 cm soil or saprolite under Garry oak tree replicate 1 | place: USA:California | collected 2016-06-15
CGTGCTGCAGCGCATGATCCGCGAAGCCGGCGGCTGGTGATGGAAGATCAGGACCGGTCCACGGGCTTGCCGGCCGATTTGGAGGAGACAGCCGAATACCCGCTCCCCCCACCATCGGGCGTGGCGGTTGTTGGTCCGACCCTGCCCGGCACGGAGCGAATCCTGACGCCCGAAGCTCTCGACTTCGTGGCCGGCCTACACCGCCGGTTCGACCTCCATCGCCAGGCGTTGCTCGGCCGGCGGATCGACCGCCAGATCGAGCTCGACCGGGGCGTAGAGCCGGGTTTCCTCGAGGAGACAGCAAGCGTCAGGGGGGCGGCCTGGGTCGTCGTCGGAGCCCCCGCCGACCTGCTCGATCGGCGGGTGGAGATCACCGGTCCGGTCGAGCGGAAGATGATGATCAACGCGCTCAATTCGGGAGCCCGCGTGTTCATGGCCGACTTCGAGGACGCCCTCAGCCCGACGTGGGCGAACGTGATCGAAGGCCAGCTGAACCTCCAGGACGCGGTGCGGCGCAGCCTGGCTTTCACGACTCCCGAGGGCCGCGACTACGCGTTGAATGACAAGACCGCGACCCTGGTGGTGCGACCGCGGGGCTGGCACCTCTCGGAGGCCAACGTTCTCGTCGACGGGGAGCCGATCTCGGCCAGCCTGTTCGACTTCGGACTCTATTTCTTCCACAACGCCGAGGAGCTGATCCGGCGTGGCTCGGGCCCGTACTTCTACCTGCCAAAGCTCGAGAGCCACCTGGAGGCGCGCCTCTGGAATGACGTCTTTGTCGAGGCACAGCTCGCACGCGGGATCGAGATCGGGACGATCCGCGCGACCGTGCTGATCGAGACGATCCTGGCCGCCTTCGAGATGGACGAGATCCTGTACGAGCTGCGCGATCACGCCGCGGGCTTGAACGCCGGGCGGTGGGACTACCTGTTCAGCATCATCAAGCGCTTCCGCTCCTCGTCTGCGCTGGAATTGCCGGATCGCGGCCAGGTAACGATGACTGTGCCGTTCATGCGTGCGTACGCACAGCTCCTGGTGCGGACCTGCCACCGCCGGGGGGCACACGCGATCGGCGGCATGGCCGCCTTCATCCCGTCACGGCGAGACAAGGAAGTGAACAAGCGGGCACTCGAGAAGGTGGCCGACGACAAGGAGCGCGAGTCCGGGGATGGCTTCGATGGAACGTGGGTTGCCCATCCCGATCTCGTCCCCGTTGCGACCGCGATCTTCGACAGCGTGCTGGGGACGGAACCGCACCAGAAGCTGCGCCCGTTCGAAGAGCTGGAGGTCTCGCCCGAACAGCTGCTCGACTTCACGGTCCCAGGCGGGACGGTCAGCGAGGCCGGCATCCGCACGAACATCTCCGTCGCCCTGGCCTACCTCGACAGCTGGCTGCGCGGGAACGGCGCGGCGGCCATCAACAACCTCATGGAGGATGCCGCGACGGCCGAGATCAGCCGCTCTCAACTGTGGCTGTGGCGGACCCGGGGGGTCCGGCTGGAGGACGGCCGCACGTTCGGCGCGAAGCTGTACGAGACGATCCGCGACGAGGAGCTCGAAGCGCTGGGCGGCCGTGGTTCGGGCAGGCTGGGCGAGGCCGCGGACTTGATGGATGATCTCGTTCTCGGAGAGGACTTCCCGGAATTCCTGACGCTGCTGGCCTACCCGCTGCTCGACGCTCCCGAGTCCCTGAATCGGTGAGCTGTCCCTGGCCCAGCCGCAGCGGTCCTCAGCCGAACGGGGGCAGGCGCTCCTGGAACTGCCCGAATCCGCGGCGTCCGACGAACGCGCCGTCGCGGATCACGGCACGGCCGCGGACGAACACGGACCGAACGGCGCCCGATACCGCCATGCCCTCATACGGCGTGTAGTCGCTCGTGTGGTGGAGGTCGGCCGCGCGCAGGACCCGGCTTGCTTTGGGATCGAACAGCACGAGGTCGGCATCCTTGCCGACTTGGATGGCGCCCTTGGAGGGAAGCCCGAACAAGCGGGCGGGGGTCGTCTAGAGAAGGTCGACCATCCGCTCGAACGTGATCCGGCCGCGGACGACGCCCTCGGAGTAGAGGATCCCGAGCAGTGTCTCGATCCCGGGCGCACCGTTGCTGATGCGATCGAACGGCACGCCGCGAGCCGCGTCGGCCTTTTCCACGGCCAGGCGGTCGGGAACGTGGTCCGTGGCCACCACGTCCAGCGTCCCATCGACGAGGCCTTCCCAGAGTGCGTCTCGATCCGCGGGTGCGCGCAGCGGCGGAGCGATCACGTAGCGTGAGGACTCCTCGACGGGCCCCGAATAGCGCTCTTCGGTCAGGGTCAGGTAATGCGGGCACGTCTCGGCGTACGCCCGGATCCCGGCCGCCTTCGCCCGCCGAACCTCGTCGAGCGCCGACCGCGACGAGAGATGCACGACATACGCCGGCGCATCGGCCGCCTGCGCGAACGCCATCGCGCGATGCGTGGCGACGGCCTCTACGTACGCCGGCCGGGATCGTGCGTGGCCGTCCGGCCCCGTCCGACCGGCGGCCAGCTCGGCGCGAACGCCCGCGTCGAGCAACACCGGGTCCTCACAGTGGACCTGGAGCATGCCGCCGCGTTGTCCCATGGCGCGAACGGCCTGGAAGAGCTCCCGCCCTCCCAGCCGGAAGTCGAAGACCATGAACGCCTTGGCCGTCGGAACACCGGCGCCGACCATTGCGGGCAGATCGCCGATCGGCTCCTCCATTCCGCCCGAGATCGCAACGCTCAATCCGTAGTCGATCGCGGCATCCTCCTCGGTTCGGTGGCGCCACTCGCCCAGACCCGCCAGGAGGGAGCGCGACGCCGTTTCGGGCGAGCCGGTCCCGGGGTTGTTGAATGACAGGAACGTCGTCGTCCCACCGAAGGCAGCCGCCACGGAGTCCTGGAAGAAGCGGTCCGGTTCCGCGGCGCTCGCGAGGCGCGTGTGCGTGTGGACGTCGACGACCCCAGGCAGGACGAGCAGCCCGGCGGCATCGACGACCTCGCCCGCGTCCGCGGATCGGCCCCCGGGATCCTCCTCGATCGAGGTGATGCGACCCGACTCGACCGCCACATCCGCGACGCGCGAGCCCGTGGCCGTCACCACGGTCCCTCCGCGGAGGAGCAGGTCGATCATCCGCGCCTCGGCAAACCTAGTCGCTCTCGGTGATCTCGACGTCCTGAGCGCCCTCCCACAGGCAGCGCCGTCCGACCTCGCGAAGCCGATCGATCCAGCCCTCGTCGGGCTGGACCGTCGCGAAATGATTGCCGGCGAGCTGGCCGACCTTCGAGGAGAAGCTGCAGGCGCCGTACGGGAACAGGATCTCGCACTCCGAGACGCCGCCGGGGTAGATCAGCAGTTGGCCCGGGGCTGGGTGCGAGGTGTGATTCTCGAACTCGAGGTCCGGCCGCAGGTCGCCGAACGGGATCCAGGTCGACTCGCCGCTCCAACGGCAGTGGATCAACTGCGCCCGGATAGGCAGTAATCCCCGGATCACCGCGATCGTCCTTGGCGCCTCGGTCTCCCAGCGCGCGCTAAAGTTGAGGTTGCCGGCCCGGATCGCCAGCCGACCGGTCGCTTGCGGCTCGCTGCCCATGCCCGGGAGGATATCGTGGCCGACGCCGCCAAAAGTCCGCGGCCGACGATTTCGACTCATGTGCTCGACACGGAACGGGGCATGCCGGCGCAGGGCGTGCGGGTCGCTCTGTATCGCCTCGACGTCGCGGAGAAGCCGGTGCGCATGACCCAGGCCCTGACCGACGCCGACGGCCGCATCGCAGACCTTCTCGAGCGACCGCTCGCGGCCGGCGACTACCGCCTCGAATTCGACGTCGCCCACGAGGAGGGTACGTTCTTCACACGCATGTCCGTGGAGCTGCGCGTGCGTGACGTCACCCGCAGCTACCACGTGCCGCTGCTCCTCTCGACCTATTCGCTGACGACCTATCGAGGCAGCTGATGTCCGCCAGCGCGCAGGGAGTCGAGATGCCGCCGGTCGAAGAGCTCGATCGACTGGAAGCGGATCAGTGCGCCGGGGCCCTCGCGCCGCTCTTCGAAGGCGTACCGCGGTTCGTCGCCCGACTCGTGGCGGCGCGGCCATTCGGCTCATCGGAGGGCCTCTTCGCGCAGGCGCGCGAGATCGCGCGCTGGATGCCCGAAGACGAGCAGATCGAGCTGGTCGACGCACACCCGAGGCTGGGCGCACCGCCGGGCTCGGTGTCTGCGTTTTCGTACCGCGAGCAGGGCTTCGACCGCGACGCGGCAGACGTCGCCGCTGAAGACGAACGTCGTCAGATCGGATCGGAGCTCACCCGGCTGAACGCGGTGTACGAGGGGCGCTTCGGGTTCCGCTTCTGCATCTTCGTGGCGGGGCGCTCCCGCGCGGACCTGCTGCAAGTCCTGCGCGAGGCGCTGAAGGCGGAACGAGGATCCGAGTTGGTGCGAGCCGTGGCGGCTGCCGTCGATATCGCGGAGGATCGCTACCTGGGTTCGCGCGGTCGGTGATCGAGCTCGGCGAAAACCGCTACGGCAAGTCGGCCATCCGGCTCGTCAGGGTCGTGCGCGGGGCCGGGGGCCAGCGTGTCCGTGACCTGACCGTCGCCGTCTCGCTCGAGGGCGCGTTCGAGACGGCTCATACCGAGGGCGACAACTCGGGCGTAATCGCGACCGACACGATGAAGAACACGACCTATGCCTTCGCAAAGGACCACCTCGAAGGCTCGATCGAGAACTTCGGCCGAAGGCTTGCGGAGCATTTCAGGGAGCAACCGCAGGTGGCGCGTGCGACGGTCACGGTTCGGGAGCATGCCTGGCGTCCAATTCCCACGCGGGGCGGCGTCGCCGTCTCGCCCGATGCCTTCATACGCGACGCGTCATCTACCCGCCTCGCTATCGTGACCGCCGGCGACGGCGGTACGCGGTTCACGTCCGGGATCGAAGAGCTGGCGATGATGAAGACCGCGAAGTCGGCATTCGTCGGGTTCCCGCGGGATCGCTTCACGACCCTCCGAGAAGCCACCGACCGATTGATGGCCACGCAGGTAAGCGCGCGCTGGCAATACGGGCGGAGCTCCGATGAGTCCGACTTCGACCGCTGCTTCGAAGCCGTCACGGAGACGCTGCTCGAGGCATTTGCCGAGCACTCCAGCCCGTCGGTACAGGCCTCTATCTGGATTATCGGCCGCGCGATCCTGGAGGCGCACGCTGAAGTTACCGAGGTCAGCCTGAGCATGCCGAACCTGCATCACTGGCTGGTCGACCTGGAGCCGTTCGGACTCGCCAACGAGGGCGAAATCTTCATGCCGACTCGCGAGCCCCACGGGCTGATCGAGGCCACGATTCGCCGTCGCGGGTGATAGGGCCCGCGACCGGGATGCGGCCGAAGACATCGCCGAGGCGTGACACGCTAGCTGGCACGCGCCGCCGATAAGGTGCGGCTCATGGAAGCGAGTCGCATCGTCCCGTTCCCGGCTCCCGAAGGGCTCTCGATCCGAGTCGATCGTGATCGCATCGTCCTGGAGCGTTTGGTCGTGCACGATCCCGGATTGGCCGCGTTCGTCGCGGAGCGCCCCGAGGCGGAGCGGCCCGGCCTGCTCGACCGCGCCATCAAGATCGGGCTCGTCGCTCTCCAGGATGCCGGCGTCACCATCAACGTCGACGCCGTGCGCCGCGAGTTCGACGGCTTGCTGCGCCAGACGGAGGCTGCCAACGAGAAGGCCGCGACGGCTCTCGAGCAGACTCTGCGCGCGAATTTCGCAGACGGTGACGGCCGCTTGCCGCGAACCCTCGAGAAGTTCCTGGGCGACCGCGGGGCGCTGCGCTCGTTCGTCAACGAGCTGTTCGACGAGACCAAGCGAGACAGCGCCATCGGTCGAATCGGCGCCCTGCTGGGGACCTACTTCGATGGCGACGCCAGCAGGCTCGCCCAGCTGCTGGATCCGACACGCCTCAACTCGCCGATGCACCAGTTCCGGCGTGAGATCACGGAAGGATTCGAGAAGCTCAACGACCGCTTGACCGCGATCGAGGCGGCAGCCGCGGCGCGAGCCACCGAGCGTTCCCATTCCGCGGCAAAGGGAGCCGACTTCGAGGAGCTCCTGGAGGACCTGCTCGGCGAGACCGCGCGTGGCGCAGGCGACACGCTCGATCGGACATCGGACGAGATCGGCGACGTGATTCGGTCGAAGAAGGGCGACTTCGTCCTCACCCTCGATCCAAGCCTGACGCGGGGGATCGAGGTCCGCGTCGTGGTGGAGGCCAAGGACCGGTACATGTCGGGCCGCGAAATGCGGGATGAGCTGCGCGAAGCGAAGGCCAATCGCGGTGCCTGCGTCGGCCTGGTCGTCTTCACCCCGGCCCACGCCCCTGCCGGGATCTCACCATTCGACATCCGTGGTGGGGACGTGTACTGCGTCCTCGACCCCGCTGCTCCCGACATCGTTTCCTTCGCGGCAGCCGTCAGGCTCGCCCGACTGACGGCGCTCGCGACGCTGCGCGAGGCAGTCGTGGAGGTCGATACGGAGGCGCTGTCGCGGACCATGGTCGGCATCCGCCAGCAGCTCGAATCCATCAAGGGCCTGAAGGCCACTTTGACCTCGATGGGCAAGAGCGCCGGAGACGTTTCGATCGGGTTGGATCGCATGCGCGACGCGATCGTCGGGCGGGTCCTGGAGGCCGAGTCCGAGCTGCGTGCCGACGCGAGGACCCCCACGACCAGGTAGAACCTGCTCCGACAATCGGAGCGCCGCGGGCTCGTTGCCTCCCTGCAACGGCGGACCTCTTGCACGCGACATCCGCGGTGGCATTGCGGGCGCACGGTATAGTCACGCCGCGGTCAGGCACGACCGTGCTCGCAGAACGAGGAATCCCATGGCGCGCTCGATGTGGCGGGGGGCTATCCAGTTCGGGCTGGTGACCATCCCGGTCAAGCTCTACGTGGCGACCGAGTCCAAGGCCGGGATCAGCTTCAACATGCTGCACGCCAAGGACCAGTCGCGCATCCAGATGAAGATCTACTGCCCCGCAGACGACCAGATCATTCCGCGCACTGAGACGGTCAAGGGCTACGAGTGGCAGCCCGGCGAATACGTTGTGATCACGGACGAGGATCTCGAGAAGGTGCCGCTCAAAACCGTACGCTCGATCGAGATCGAGCAATTCGTGGAGCGCGACGAGTCCGGCGACGGCATCGCCAAGTTCGTCAAGGGGGCCTACTACATCGAGCCGGACAAGATCGGCCGCAAGGCGTTCTACCTGCTCCGCTCCGTGCTCGAGGATCGCGGGCTGACGGCAATCGCGAAGGTCGTCATCAAGGACCGCGAGGCGCTCGCCGCAATCGATCCGTACGACGAGACCATGCTCCTCACGACGCTCCACTGGCCGGAGGAAATACGCGACGTCAAGGAGCTCGATCTACCCGACGAGAGCTTCGAGTTCAAGCCCGCCGAGAAGGCCATGGCGGAACAGCTCGTGTCGGCCATGACCGGCGAGTTCAATCCGGCCGCCTACAAAGACGACTACACCGACGCCCTCAGGAAGCTGATCGAGGCCAAGGTCGAAGGCCGCGAGGTCGCCGCCCCGGCGCCCGAGCCCGCCAGCAACCTGGTAGACCTCATGGCCGCGCTCGAGGCGAGCGTGAATGCCGCCAAGGCTGCCCGGTCCAGGGAGAAGCCGGTATCAGTCCAGGAGGCGCGGGCAGCCAAGTCCGCCGGCGGGTCGAAGGGCGCCGGCCAGGCAGCGCGCGGTCGCGACGAGGGCACAGCTAAGGAGCCGGCGCGGCGCGTAGCATCGGGCCGCTCGAAGGGCGTCGGCGAGGAACGCGAGGAGAAGCCGGCTCGGCGCCGCAAGAGCGCCTGATCGCGTCTGGCAGCGTGCCCGTTCGGAGCGACGCACCGAGCCCGGGCGGGTGCGCAACCGGCCCTGACGTCCGGGCGTAGCCGCGATGCCGCTTGGGCAGTACCAGCGCAAGCGCGACTTCGGCAAGACGCCCGAGCCGAAAGGCGGCACGGCCGGCGGATCGGGCGGACGCTTCGTCGTCCAGCGCCATCGCGCCACCCGATTGCACTACGACTTCCGACTCGAGATCGACGGCGTCCTCGTCAGCTGGGCCGTGCCCAAAGGCCCGACGCTCGACCCAAGGCAGCGGCGGTTGGCCATGAAGGTCGAAGACCACCCGATCGAGTACCTGGATTTCGAGGGCGTCATTCCGAGGGGCCAGTACGGGGCGGGCGACGTGATCGTCTGGGACTGGGGTACGTGGGAGCCGGACCCCGAAACCCCCGACCCCGGCAGGGCCATCACGGACGGCGAGCTCAAGTTTCGCCTTGACGGCCAGAAGCTCAAGGGTCGTTTCACGATCGTGCGCACGCGCCCGCGGGATGGCGAGGACGGCGAGCCGTGGCTGCTCATCAAGAAACGCGACGAAGCCGCCGTGGACGCGTGGGACGCGGAGGGCTTCCCACAGTCGGTCAAGACCGGCCGGACCAACGACGAGGTCAAGGCGAATCGCGACGCCCTCTGGCAGAGCGGAGCGCCGGCAGCTCAGGCGGAGATCGACCTCTCGAAGGCGGCGCCGGCGCCGCTTCCAGAGTTCATCGAACCGATGGCAGCGACGCTGGCAAGCACCGCGTTCGACAGCCCCGACTGGATCTTCGAGATCAAGTGGGACGGCTATCGGGTCGAAGCGATCGTCGACGGCGACAAGGTGCGGCTGCGGACGCGCCATGGCAACGACGCCGAAACCTACTTTCCGCGCCTGCTCACGCCGCCCAGCTGGATCAACGCGGCGCAGGCGATCGTCGACGGCGAGGTCGTCGCCCTCGACGACCAGGGCTTGCCGGACTTCGGGCTCCTCCAGCTTCGGATCAGCGAGTCCGTCGGCAGCCGGGCCCCTGGCCGGTTGAAAGGAATGGCCCGGCCGGCGACCGAGGCCGAGGCCGACGAGGCTCGCCGGGCTCCTCTCGTGTACCAGGCGTTCGACCTCCTGTATGCCGACGGCAAGTCGCTCGTCAACGTGCCCCTCGAACATCGCAAGCGACTGCTCCGAAGCCTGCTCAGGGAGCACCCGCGGGTGCGCTACGCGGCGCACGTGGAGCGCGATGGCGTCGCCTTCTTCAAGGCCGCACAGGAGAAGGGTCTCGAGGGGATCATCGCCAAACGGCGCGACAGCCGCTACGAGCCAGGCCGGCGCGTGACGACCTGGCTCAAGCTCAAGGTCCGCCCCGAGCAAGAGCTGGTCGTTGGGGGCTACACGCCGGGGGAGGGTAATGCCCGTGATCTCGGCGCTCTCATCCTCGGGGTCTACGAAGACGGCAAGCTGCGCTACGCCGGCAAGGTCGGCAGTGGCTTCAACGCCCGGACGCGCAGGGAGCTGAGGGAGCGCCTCGACGCGCTGGCCACGGATGAACCTCCGTTCGAGCCGCCACCTCCCCGGACGGGAGAGCTCAGGGGCGCACACTGGGCTCGACCCGAGCTCGTCATCCGGGCTGAGTTAGGCGGGTGGTCGAGGGACGGTCTCGTCCGTCAGAGCGCATTCAAGGGGATCGAGCTGGACAAGGACCCGCGTGAGGTCACCCGCGAACGGGCGATCGACTCATCGGCCACGGGTGCGGCTAAGTCCGCGTCATCGGCGAGGTCGAAGCCATCGCCGGACGCCAGGCCGTCGGCAGAGTCCGAGCCACCGGCGAAGGCCCAAACTTCCCCCGCCTCTGAGGGCGCCCCGAAGATGAAGCCCACGTCGGCGCCAGAACGGAAGCCCCCAACCGAGCCTGCGGTCTCGCCCGAACATCCCTGGACGGCGACCGAGGAAGAGCTCGAGGCTCTCCATAGACTCGGCTCCGAGGGCCTCTGGAGCGCCGGCGGTCACGAGCTCAAGCTCACGAACCTCGACAAGGTCCTGTTCCCGCCGCCCGTTGGGCCGGATGGCTCCGAGACGAGCGAGCCCCCAGTCACGAAGCGCGAGCTGATCGAGTATTTCGCCCGGATCGCCCCCGCCATGCTGCCGCACCTGGCCGACCGTCCGCTCAACCTGCACCGCTACCCGAACGGTGCAGGGGCGTCCGGTTTCTGGCAGAAGGACATCCCGTCGACGGCGCCGAAGTGGCTGCGGATCTGGCACGAGACCGGCGTCGAGGGGCGCGAGGACCGCGAGGCCAACGACCACCTGATCGCCGACCGAGTGGCAACGCTGTGCTGGCTCGGCAATCAGGCCGCCTTCGAAATCCACGCCTGGACCTCGACGATCCACGATCCATGGATACCGACGTTCGCGCTGATCGACATCGATCCCGGCGAGAAGACGACCTGGGAGGAGACCCTCACGCTGGCCCGCCTCTTTCGGGCTGCACTAGGCCACCTCGGCGTGCGCGGCTATCCGAAGGTGACCGGGCGGCGTGGCATCCAGATCTGGATACCGGTCATCCGCGGGAGGTACACGTACGAGGACACGAGCCGCTGGGTCGAACAGGTGTCGCGGGCGGTCGGAGCGATGGTCCCCGACCTGGTTTCATGGGAGTGGAGCAAGTCCCAACGAGGCGGCAAGGCGCGCCTCGATTACACCCAGAATCAGCCGATCAAGACGCTCGTCGCTCCCTACGCGGTCCGTCCAGCGGCGGGCGCTCCCGTGTCAGCCCCGATCACCTGGGAGGAGCTCGACGATCCCGAGCTGCGCCCGAACCGCTGGACCATACGTACGATCGTCCCTCGCGTCGCCGAACGCGGCGATCTGTTCGCCGTGGCGCAGACGGATCACCAGGAACTGCCGCCGCTGGCGTGAATCCCGCTACGGCGACAGGCTCTGCCGCCAGGGCACCGGGTCCCTTGGCGAATAGGGCGCCCAAAAGAAGCAGACCAGTGGCTCGCCGCTGGAGTACTCCACATGGGCGGTGGTCGCCGACTCGTCGAGTGTCAGGCGGATCTCGATCGTATCGTCGTCGGGATGGTTCGGATCGTAGATCGCGAGCACCAGGCGACCCGAATCCACAGCGTACCCGTAACACACCACCTGGTGGTTCTCGCCCAGTCGGCGCGGGTCCCGCGAGGTGATCCGTACGAGGCCGACCATCGACAGACGGCCCGCGTCGATATCCGCCCGAATCCTGGGCCACTCGTCACGCACCATCACCCCAGCGTGGCCGCGCCGTCCCAGGAGACGGCTCCACCAGGTGGGGCCGGGGGGCCGCAGGGCCATCAGGTCGTAGAAGCGCAGCGGCACACGCCCGAAGTCGAAGCTGTCGATCTGGCGGTCGACCAGATACTGGAATCGGGGCGTGCCAGCCACCGGCACGTCGCGCTCCGGAGGTGGCTCGACGCCAGCTTCGAAGAGGTCCCCGGTGGTGAACGCCATCCCGCCGCACAGCCCGTCCGCCGCGTCCCCGAAGTTGACCTCGAGCAGTCCCGCGAGTTGGAGGCGAACGGTCTGCTGGTGTGGAAATGCGTTGGCGAAGTGAAGGCCTCTCGTGCTGGGCAGGAAGTTCGGGACCCGAGCGACCGCCACCGGCGGTCAGCGAACGCCGACTCTGTGGCGCGCTACGATCTCCCGATCGAAGCGCTCCGCTGCCGACGCGACGCGGTCCGGGTCCGTCTCGCCGAAAGCGACGGCGAGGTGCTCTACCCCCAGCTCGGCGAAGCGGTCGACCTCCGCAGCGATCTCGTCAGGCGATCCGGACATTGCATAGAAACCGGCCTTGAAGTCGCCGAACCTCACATTCACCCGTGCTGACAGCGTCGGCATCGGCCGGCCCGTGGCCACGGCGGCGTCGCGGATGATCGGGATCCAGGACGCGAAGGCGTCCGGGCCGCTGGCACTCGATTGGTACCAGTCGGCCAGCCGGCCGGCCCGCCGGAGAGCGGGCTCGGAGCGCCCGCCGAGCAGGATCGGCAGGGCGGCCCCCTGCGCCGGCAACGGGCCGAAGACGAAGTCGCTGAAGGAGTGGAAACGGCCCTCGAACGGCTCCTCCGATCCCGACCACAGGTGGCGCCACAGACGTACGGTTTCGTCCGTGTAAGCACCCCGAACATGGAATCGCTCAGCCTCCCCGAGGTTGGCAAACTCCACTTCGTTCCAGCCCAGCCCGACACCGGCGATGACACGACCGCGCGTCAGCGCGTCCAGGCTCGCCAGCTCCTTCGCCAGGACGACCGCGTTCCGCTGTGGCACCACGATAACCGAGGTCCCCAGGCGCAACCGGGCATGACGGCCGCCGACGTGGGCAAGGCTCACGATGGCCTCGTAGATGACGCCGTACTCGCGCTCGGCCGAGTGGGGCACCAGCACATGGTCGGTCGACCAGACGGCCGACCACCCCAGGCGCTCGGCTGCCTCGGCGGCAGCCTCGATACCCTCGGGGCTGGCACCCTTTGGCATGGTCGGTAGGACGAGGCCGAAATCCATTGGCGCGATGGTAGACCGGGCGCTTCGGCAGCGCCTCGGGGGTGCCGAGATGCTCGCGCCCTTCGGAACCGCCTCCGGCCCTACGCCTTGACGGGCGGCCCGAACCAGACGCTCGCAGCGATGATCAGGTACAAGCCCACGAGCGCCAGGCCCTCGAGCCAGTTGGATTCACCGTCGAACACGATCACGGCCGCGAGCACGGCCGACAGGGCCACCGCAGCCACCAGCAGCGGCGACAGCACGAGCGTCAACGGGGCGGGTGCGAGGAGGCTGACGATCACCAGCACCGGGATCAGCGCCAGCGCCACCTGGAGGCTGCCGTTAAGAACGACGCTGATCGCCAGGTCGGCCCGGTTCCGATAGGCCATCTGAATGCCGACCACGTGCTCCACGGCGTTGCCGGCGATCGCCACGATCACCAGGCCGACGAACGCCTCCGACAGCCCGAGGGACGCCATCGCGGGCCGCAATGCTTCGACGAACCAGTCCGACACGAGTGCGGCGGCACCCGCAGAGACCGCCAGCAGGCCGATCGACAGCGAGAGCGGCCAAACGTCCGAGGCCTCCAGATCGTCGGCGGGCTCCGCTGCATCTTCGCCCCCGATCGAGAACGGGATGGATCCGGCGAACACAACCAGCAGCACGATCGAAGTGAAGACCGACAGATCCGTGGCATGGCCCTGGTCCGGCGCACCGGGAGCCGTCGCGAGCGTTGGGATCGCGAGTGCTGCAACCGCCAGCAGGAGCAGCGTGGCAATCAGCCGCGGGCGCTCCCGGGTGAACCGCTGGACCCCGTTTCGAAGCCCGCCCGCGATGAATGCCAGCCCGAGCACGAGCAGCGTGTTCGCGAGAATGGAGCCGATCAGCGCCGTTTGGACGACGACCACGAGTCCGGCTTGCAGCGCGAAGATCGAGATGAAGAGTTCCGGAAGGTTCCCGAGAGCGGACTGCAGCACGCCCGTCGCTCCCGCCCCGAACCGATGCCCGAGCTGCTCGGTGCCCTCGCCGACCAGTGCCGCCAGCGCCGCCAGGGCGACCGCCGATGCGACGAACACGACGACGTGATCTGCACCGGTGACCTGGAGCGCGAACGTCGCCACCGTCGCAGCGAGGGCGAGGAGCACGAGCATCGATACCCCGCGCCCAAGGGCCGCCGTCAATCGGCCCGCGATTGCCATTCGCGCAGGATAGGAGGTGGGTCACTACCATCGACCCATGTCCCGCGCACCGACCGCGCCACGCTTCACGAACCGCCTGGCGAGAGAAACGAGCCCGTACCTCCTCCAGCACGCTCACAACCCGGTGGACTGGTATCCCTGGGGACCGGAGGCGCTGGCCAAGGCACGGGCCGAGGACAAGCCGATCTTCCTGTCGATCGGGTACGCGGCCTGCCACTGGTGCCACGTGATGGAGCGCGAGTCGTTCGAGGACGAGGCAACCGCGGCCGACCTGCGGGAGGGTTTCGTGGCGATCAAGGTGGATCGGGAGGAGCGCCCCGATCTCGACCAGGTCTACATGACCGCCATACAAGCGCTGACCGGCTCCGGCGGCTGGCCGATGAGCGTGTTCCTGACCCCGGAGGGAAAGCCCTTCTACGGTGGGACCTATTTTCCGAACGAGCCGCGCCACGGCATGCCCTCGTTTCGGGATGTCCTTGCGGGCGTCCGCAGGGCATGGCGAGAAGAGCGCACAGAGGTGGAGGCTTCGGGCACCAGGCTCGTCGAGGCCTTGGTCGGCCAGCGCTCCGCGGCCGAAGGCGGCTCAATCGACCGCAGCGTCCTGGAGCAGGCCGTGGCCTCCCTCGAGGCGACCTTCGATGCCCGACGAGGTGGCTGGGGCGGAGCGCCCAGGTTCCCCCAGCCAATGACCATCGAGTTCCTCCTGCGGCGGTCGGCTGGGCGCGATGGACGCCCTGGCGGAGACGGCCGCGCCCTGTCCATGGCGCGCCGGACCCTGGACGCAATGGCCGACGGCGGCGTCCACGACCAGCTGGGCGGCGGCTTCCACCGCTATGCGACTGACGCCGAATGGCTCGTGCCGCATTTCGAGCAGATGCTGTACGACAACGCGCAGCTCGCGCGGGTGTACGTCCATGCCTGGCAGCTCACACGGGACGATCGCTATCGCGAAGTCGCCGAGGGGACGCTCGACTACATGTCGCGCGAGCTGCTGACCTCGGACGACGCGTTCGCGGCGAGCCAGGACGCCGACACCCAGGGCAAAGAGGGCGCCACATTCGTGTGGACGGCCTCGGAGGTTCGCGACGCCCTGGGCGATACGGCCGCCCTGTTCTCGACCGCTTACGGGGTTACGGCGGCCGGCAACTGGGAGGGCACCACGATCCTGTCGCGCCTCCGTCAGGATCCGCAGCTGTCCATCGAATTCGGGATCCCGGAGCACGAAGTCCGGAGCCGACTCTCCGATGCGCGCGCGGTTCTGCTTCGACGCCGCAACGAGCGAGCCCAGCCGGCTCGCGACGACAAGGCCCTCGCGGCGTGGAACGGCCTTGCCATCGCAGCCTTCGCCGACGCATCCGCGTTGCCGGGCGGTGAGCGGTATCGGGACCTCGCGCTCCGCGCGGCCGGCGCAATCATGGCCGGCCTCCAGAGCCCGGATGGTCGGCTGAAGCGATCGTGGAAGGACGGCCGTGCCGCCGGCGAGGGCGTCCTGGAGGACTACACGCACCTGGCCGACGGCTTGCTGGCCTTGTACGAGGCGACCTTCGACGAGCGGTGGTTCGCGGCGGCCCGGGATCTGATGGACCTCGTGCTGCTGCACTTCGCGGATCCGTCGGGCGGCTTCTTCGACACGGCCGACGACCACGAGCAGCTTGTGACGCGGCCGAAGGACGTGCAGGACAACGCCCTGCCGTCGGGCAACGCGATGGCGACGAGCGTCCTGCTGCGCCTCGCGGCGCTCACCGGCGAAGGTGCCTATCGGTCGGCCGCCGAGCGTGCCCTGGCGCAGGTCACCTCGTTCGCGGGCCGCTATCCGAACGGGTTTGGACAGTGGCTCGGCGCGCTCGACTTCGCCCTGGCGTCGGTCGTGGAGATCGCACTCGTCGGCGATCCGGACGCATCCGAGACTGCGGCACTGGTCGCGACTGTCCGCGCCGGCTTCCGCCCCAACCAGGTGGTCGCCCTCTCGGATCGAGGGTCCGTCCCGGCGAGCGCCATTGCGCTCCTTCACGACCGGCCCGCTCTCGATGGACGAGCCACGGCCTACGTCTGCCGTGGCTTCGCCTGCCGCCGGCCGGTCACCCACCCGGACGAGTTGGCGGCCCAGCTCCTCGAGGCGTGAGCCGGACCAGGGGTGGCATCGAGGTCAGGGAGGCCCATCCCGACGAATACGAGGAAATCGGCACGCTGACCGCCGCTGCGTACCAAGGGTATCCGGAGGCCGGCGAGGACCCGGACTACATGGCCCAGCTGCGCGATGTGGCAGCGCGAGCCGCCGTTCGCCCGGTCCTGGTGGCCGTCGACGACGAGGGACGCGTGATGGGATCGGTCGTGTATGTCGGTGGCCCGGGCCCGTTCGCCGAGACGCAGGGCGAGAACGAGGCCAGCTTCCGAATGCTCGCGGTCGCCGACTGGGCTCGCGGTCGTGGAGCTGGCGAGGCGTTGACACGGGCTTGCATCGATCGGGCCCGCGCGGGAGGCCGCAGTGCACTCGTGCTGCTGACGTTGCCGGCGATGACCGCCGCCCATCGGCTCTACGAGAAGCTCGGCTTCCGTCGCGCACCGGAGCGCGATTGGGAGTTCGAGCCTGGGCGCCAGCTGCTCGGCTATGAGCACGACCTGAGCCCTCGGAGCTAATCCCTGATCGCAGCAGCCAGGTTCCGCAGGAAATTCAAGCCCGCAGCGACATCTTCCGTGCTGGCGTAGGGGCCAGGCATCAGGAAGCACGGTCGCCCGCTCAAGGCGACGCCCTGCAGCTGACCCCAGCGTGCCGGGAGACTGCGGCCCGCGGCAGACTCGGCCGCCCTCTTGTAGACGAACACGACGGCAGCCGGCCGCCACAGTGCAACCTTCTGCCAGAGCGGGCCGACACCGGCTCGCAGCTCGGCGTCGCTGGCGGTGTCCCGGGCACTCGGGCGCTTCAACAGGTCCGTGATGCCGTGACCCGCCGCGACCAGGGTGTCGTCGGCCGCCTCGGGCGAGGTGCCGGGCGGCAGGATGCTGGCCTTGACGAGGCGTGCCCAGAACATGCGTCCCAGACGGCCCTGGTGGTAGTGACCCGCCTCGACGCTGACCGGCGACGGATTCAGGCCGACGAACAGGAGACCGCCGCGGTCCGGCGGAAGGTCGGCGAGCGTTGCAGTCGTCTGCCCGTCGATGTCGAGAACCGTTCGATGCGAGCCCGGCCCGGGCCGTCGGATCAGTTCGGCGAGATCGACGGTCTGGTCAACCCGATCCGGCATGGTTCAGCCCCGGAATTCGCCGTCAGGCGCGGCGGTCGTCGGTTGGCGGTTGGTCCCGATCGTCCCGACTGCTCGAGACCTCCCTGCGAGCGTTCTTGAAGGCGGAGCCGAGCGATCGTCCGATCTGGGGCAGCGTCTTCGGGCCTCGCCAGATCAGCACCAGTGCCAGGATTACGATGAGCAGCAGTCCGACATCGGGCACCGGCGCATGGTACGCCCGTCGGTCTCCCCAACGAGCGGCCGGCTCACCGTGGCCGATCGGCCCTTGGGATGACCAGCCGGAGCGCGGTATGGGTGTCGGAGAACGACACGACCTTGTTGTCGACCAGCCCGGCCGACTTTGCCGCGGCCATCACGTCCACGTCCCGGATGGTTGCGGCTTTGCCCTTCCGCGATACGACCCAGATGGCGCCGTTCGGAACGATCCGCGAGCGCAATTCGCGCAACGCGAACAAGTGCTCGACGGTGCCGGCCGCCAGGAAGATCAGGTCGGCATCGCCCGACGGTGAGCCCATGATCACGTCCGACGTCCGGGTTCCCAGGAGGTCGTGGAAGACCCGATCCTCGACACCAATGATCCCCACGCGAGCCCCGGGCCGAACTCCGAGCTTGTCCAGGAGGGGTGTCGAGTAGGTTCGCTCCACGGCGCTATCGTGCCATGGCATGAGCAAGCCGTCCGGTCCGCTCCTCGTCTACGGGCCACTCTCAGCCACCTACGACTTCGGACCGGCTCATCCGCTGACACCGCGCAGATTCGGGCCCGGCATCGATCTCCTGCGAGCGGTCGGGGCCGAACCCGGCATGGCGCCCGAACCTGCCCCGGACGAGGAGCTCCGCTGGGTCCACGTAGCCGGATATGTGGAAACCGTACGGCGGCTGTCGGCCGACCCGTTCGGCCCGGCGGGCGCGGGCATCGGGCCCGGCGATGACCCGGCCTTTCCGGGTATGCACGAGGCGGCCGCCGCGGTAGCCGGCGGGTCACTTCAGGCGATGGAAGCGATCCTGCGCGGAGAGGCGGAGCATGCCTTCCACGCGGGCGGTGGCCTTCACCATGCAATGCCCGACCGGGCGTCGGGCTTCTGTATCTACAACGATCCGGCACTGGCGATCGCGCGAGCTCGACGGGCCGGCCTGCGGGTCCTCTACGTCGACCTCGATGTCCACCACGGCGACGGGGTGCAGGCGATTCACGCCTCTGACCCTGGTGTCCTCACGATCTCCTTCCATGAATCGGGCAGGTATCTGTTTCCGGGCACCGGCTTCGTCGATGAGGTGGGAGCCGGGACCGCGGCGGGGACGATCGCGAACGTTCCGTTCGAGCCATTCACTGGTGAAGACGCCTGGTGGGCTGCGGTCAACTCGATCATTCCACCCGTCGCGGCAGCATTCGGGCCGGACCTCCTCGTCACGCAGCACGGCGCGGACTCGCATGCCTGGGATCCCCTCGCGCACCTGGCGGTGACGACCAGCGCGATGGGCCGCGCAGCTCGACTCCTGGACGAGGTGGCTCATCGGTTCGCGGGCGGTCGATGGCTCGCGACAGGAGGTGGCGGCTACGACGTCTACCGGGTCGTGCCACGAGCCTGGGCACTGACATGGCTGGCGGGTGCCCACCGGGAACCGCCCGCCCGAATTCCTTCCGCGTGGCGCGCGCGGTGGGGGACGGAGGCCGGACGGTATCGCCAGTCGCCCATTCCCGGACGCTTCGATGACGAGCCGAACGCGGGCCGGCCGATAGACCTTCGTCAGCGCTCTGCGGAAGCCCAGTCGATAGCCACCGCCCGGCAGGTCCGCGAGATTCACGTTCCGGCGCTGCTCAAGGCGGCCCAGGAACGTGGTTGGTGGGAACCGCTGACCGCCTATCCGGATATGGGGCAAGGCCAGGGTCATGCCGGCGAAGGCCAGGACCATGCCGGCGCGAATCCATCCCCGACCGTTCTTGGCCATCTCTCGGCGGAGGGGCTGGAACGTCTGAATCTGGCGGAACGGGTCATCGCGCCCCTGGACGAGTCTGCCGGCATGCGCATCCTGGTGGCGGCCGCAAAGGGGGGCGCGGCGGTGAGCGTGGCCGCGAATGGCGGGACGATCGTCGCCGCGGCCGTGACGGCCCGCTCCCCGTCCTCCGCGCCACAGGAGCACGAGCTCCTGGCCCTGGGCGTCGCTCCGGGAATGCGGAGGCAAGGGCTGGGCAAGGCGCTCCTCGTGGCGCATCTCGCCGACCTCGAAGGCCCGGTCGTCGCGACAGTGACGCTGGCCGAACGCGATCCGCTGGCGCCCGAAGCGGTGGAGACGCGGCGCCGGATCGCACGCAGCCTGTTGCTGGGAGCAGGTTTCGAACTGATGGCTCCTCCGCCCCTGATCGCGACAGCCGACCCGGGCGTCGTCACCGCCAGACGGGCGCGGGGGCAGAAATAGAACGACGGCGGGCTCTTCGCCCGCCGTCGCCGACGTTGCAGCCGAGCGGCCCAGACCGCCGGCCGAGGTATTTCGAGTTGGTTGCCGGTCAGTGCGGCAAGGCGCCCGTTGCCGTGAGCAGAGCCGCCGCCGAGGTAGCGGCTGCGATCACTTCCACGACCTGGCGGATACGTGTTTCGCGCGCCGCTGGTCGGTGGGCCTGCCGGCTCCGGCGAGCGAGCCGTACGCGCTCGGCGTCGGCCAGCATCTCGGCCTGCCGGATGTGAGCCAGTTCGTGCAGATGAGCGTTCATCCTCGTTCCTCCAATCCCAGCCGAAGCGTTTGGGACGGCAGGATGATCCCCCGTGACAGCGCGCACTCGCGATCATCTCGGTGACCTGAGATGGGTCGTCGAGGCCGCTCCCCAGGCGTCGGCGCCGGTCCGGATGGGAAGTCATCGGTCGGTCATGTCCGGTGTCGGCTGGGTGACACACCATGAAGGAACCGAACATATGATCGAAACTGCTTCGAAGACCTATACTCCGAGGTCCGGTGGTTGCCCCGCCAAGTCGCCCAGCCGTAACTGACCCACTCGCCCCGTTCAGCGCACCTGTTCGGGCCTGGTTCGAGTCAACCTTCGCGGCGCCGACAGCGGCCCAGTCGGAGGGTTGGGCGGCCATTTCGGCGGGCCATCACACACTGATCCACGCTCCCACCGGCAGCGGCAAGACCCTGGCGGCGTTCCTGTGGTGCCTGGACCGCCTGTCGCGCGAACCGCGACCGGCGGCGACCAGGGAAGCGCCCGCGACGGTGCGCGTCCTGTACGTCTCGCCACTCAAGGCACTGACCTACGACATCGAGCGGAACCTCAGGGCGCCCTTGGCCGGCATCGAGCTCGCCTCGGCCCGCCTGGGCCTGGCACCGCCCGTAATCACTGTTGCCAGCCGGACGGGTGACACGTCCCAGGAAGAGCGCCGTCAGCTGGCGCGCAAGCCGCCGGACATCCTGATCACCACGCCCGAATCCCTGTATCTGCTGCTCACCAGCTCCGCGAGGGAGATGCTGCGCGGCGTCGAACACGTCATCGTCGACGAGGTGCACGCGATCGCCGGGAGCAAGCGCGGCGCGCATCTCGCGCTGAGCCTCGAACGACTGGAGCACCTCGCCAAGGAACCGCCTCAGCGCATCGGATTGTCGGCAACACAGCGCCCCCTGGAGACCATTGCCCGCTTCCTGGGAGGCATCGGGCCGGGCCGGGAGGTGACCGTCGTCGACTCCGGCACCCGCAAGTCCCTCGAGCTGCAGGTGGTCGTTCCGGTCGAGGACATGAGCAGCCTCGGCGAGCCATTGCCACTCGAGGAACAGCCCGGCGGCCCAGCCGCCGGACCCGAGGCACGCACTTCCATCTGGCCCGCGATCCACCCGCGGATCCTCGATCTGATCCGGCAGCACCGGTCGACGATCGTGTTCACGAACAGCCGCCGACTGGCGGAGCGCCTCGCCCAGCGGCTCAACGAGCTGGCGGGCGAGGACATCGTGCGCGCACACCATGGGTCGATCGCCCGCGAACAGCGGGTGCAGATCGAGGAGGATCTCAAGGCTGGTCGCCTCCCGGCCATCGTTGCCACCTCGAGTCTCGAGCTGGGGATCGACATGGGTGCGGTCGACCTCGTGATCCAGGTCGAGTCGCCCACGTCCGTGGCCAGTGGCCTCCAGAGGGTTGGTCGCGCGGGGCATCAGATAGACACGCCGTCCAGAGGCGTGTTCTTCCCCAAGTACCGCGGGGACCTGCTCGAATGCGCGGTCGTCACCGAGCGGATGCACGACGGAGAAATCGAATCGACGACGCTGCCGCGCAACCCGCTGGACGTGCTCGCTCAGCAGATCGTCGCGATGGCCGTGATGGACCGCTGGACGGTCGACGAGATCGAGGCGACGGTCAATCGGGCGGCGCCGTACGAGACGCTGACACGGGAGGCCCTCGAGGGCGTGCTCGCGATGCTGGCCGGCGCCTACCCATCGGACGAGTTCGCGGAGCTGAAGCCGCGACTCCTGTGGGACCGCCAGACGGGCACCATCGACGGGCGTCGGGACGCCCGGGTTGTGGCGGTCACCAGCGGCGGGACGATTCCAGACCGCGGGCTGTTCGGCGTGTTCATGGTCGGCGAGGCGGGCACGCCGGGGCGGCGTGTCGGCGAGCTCGACGAGGAGATGGTCTACGAGGCGCGGCCCGGCGAAGTGATCACGCTCGGCGCCTCCAGCTGGCGCATCGAGGACATCGGCCACGACCGGGTGACCGTATCGCCGGCGCCGGGCGTCCCGGGCAAGCTGCCGTTCTGGCACGGCGACGCAGTCGGACGGCCAATCGAGCTCGGGCGTGCCCTGGGAGGCTTCGTCCGCGAGATCGAGGGCGACCTGGCCCGTGGAGATCGGGGGCGACGGGCGGCGCTCGCGCGGCTCGAGGAGCGCCACGATCTCGACGGGCTGGCGGCCGAGAACCTTCTCGCCTACCTCGGCGATGAACAGGACATTGCCGGTGCGCTGCCGACCGACCGGCGGATCGTCGTCGAGCGCTTCCGCGACGAGCTCGGCGACTGGCGACTGGTGATGCTGACTCCGTTCGGTGGGCGGGTCCATGCGCCCTGGTCGATTGCGCTCGAAGCACGTCTCGCGGAACGCCTCGGCTCCGAGGTGCGAACGATCTGGTCAGACGACGGGATCGCGATCAGGCTGCCTGAGGGCGACCTGGAAGGACTCGACGACCTGCTCTTCCCGGATCCCGAGGAGATCGAGGACATGGTCGTCGGCGGAGTGGCGTCATCGGCGCTCTTTGCCGCGCGCTTCCGCGAGAATGCCGCTCGCGCTCTCCTCCTTCCCCGACGACGGCCCGGCACGCGGACTCCCCTGTGGCAGCAGCGCCAGCGGGCCGCCGACCTGCTGGCCGTCGCATCGCGCTACGGCAGCTTCCCGATCCTGGTCGAGACCTATCGCGAGTGCCTGTCGGACGTGTTCGATCTTCCCGCCCTCCGCGAGGTGCTTGCGGGCGTCGCCCGACGGGAGATCGGCGTGCACCGCGTGGAAACCCTGCGTCCGTCGCCATTCGCATCTTCGCTCCTGTTCGACTATGTCGCGGCCTACATGTACGACGGTGACGCCCCCCTCGCGGAGCGGCGCGCCCAGGCACTCACGCTTGACCGCGACCTGCTGCGCGAGCTCCTCGGACAGGAGGAGCTGCGGGAGCTGCTGGATCCGGCCGCCCTGGCGGACCTCGAGCTCGCCCTTCAGTCCCTCGCCGAGGACCGGCAGGCCACCAGCGCTGACGGGCTGCACGACCTGCTTCGGCGGCTCGGCGACCTGTCGGCCGTGGAAGTCGCGGCGCGTGCCTCCGGCGGCGCCGCGAACGCCGAAGCGTGGCTGGCAGCCCTCGTCGGATCGCGCCGGGCCGTCGCCGTTCGGATCGTCGGGGAAGAACGTTGGATCGCCATGGAAGACGTGGCCCGTTACCGCGACGCACTGGGTGTACAGCCGCCGGCTGGCGTCCCCGAGGCGTTCCTTGCCCGAACCGGCGGTGCGCTCGATGGCCTGCTTGCCCGCTGGGCTCGCACGCATGGCCCGTTCCTGACGCCCGAGCCGGTGCGGCGATGGGGCTTGCCGACCGGGCTCGTCGAGGACGCCCTCGAGCGATTGCTGGCCGCGGGCACCATCCTGCGGGGTGAGTTCCGACCGGGCGGCGTGCAGCGCGAGTGGTGCGATCCCGATGTCCTGAGGCAGCTTCGGAGGCGGTCGCTCGCGAAGCTTCGGCACGAAGTCGAGCCGGTCGAGCCGGCCGCCCTGGCCCGCTTCCTCCCCGAATGGCACGGAGTTCTGCCGGCCGTCGCGACGGGTGCACCCGGGCACCCGGGGCTCCGGGGCCAGGCCGCGCTCGAGCGCCTCGCCGAGGTGGTCGACCAGCTCTCCGGAATGCCCATCCCGGCCTCGGTGCTCGAGCGGGACGTTCTGCCGGCTCGTATCCCGGGGTATCAACCGCGCCTGCTCGACGAGCTCGGCGCGCTGGGGGAGGTTGCCTGGATCGGGCGTGGGGCCCTCGGCCGTGACGACGGGAGGATTGCCCTGTTCCGCCCGGGCCGGGAAGCGCTGCGGGCAGCCTCGGCCGACGCCTTCGCGGCGGACGCGGCGCCTCCGCCGGCTGGACCGCGGCATAACGCGATCCGGGAGCACCTGGCTCACCGCGGGGCCTCGTTCTATCGCGATCTGCACGTGGCGGCCGGCGGTGGATCGGACCGCGAAGTCCTCGACGCGCTGTGGGACCTCGTGTGGGCGGGCGAGGTCAGCAACGACACCTTCGCGCCCCTGCGCGCCCTGCGCTGGAAGCGTCCGGGCAGGGACCCGCGACGCCGAGCCGGCCGGCTCACATCGCTCGGCCCGCCGGAGGCCGCCGGGCGTTGGTCACTGGTCACGGTCGACAGCGAGGGAACGCCGGTCCGAAGCACCGAACGGGCTCATGCCCTCGCGCTGGCGCTCCTCGAACGACACGGCGTGCTGACCCGAGAGGCTGTCGCGGCCGAAGGGATCGCGGGAGGGTTTTCCGCGGTGTACCCCGTTCTCCGTGCCCTGGAAGAGGCCGGTCGGGCCCGTCGCGGCTACTTCGTCGCCGGGCTGGGGGCCGCGCAATTCGCCCTGCCTGGAGCATTGGACCGGCTGCGCGCGGTTCGCGATCCTCTGGCCCAACCCTCAGTGCAGCTTCTGGCGGCGGCCGATCCGGCCAACCCGTTCGGTGCGGCGCTTGCATGGCCACGTCGAGGTGAGGACGATCGACGACCGCTCCAGCGAGCCGCGGGCGCCTACGTCGTCCTCGTCGACGGCCTCCCGGTCTGCTACCTGGAGCGCGGCGGAACCTCACTTCAGATGCTCCCCGCAGCGGACGACCCGGCCCGAGCTGACTCCGCCTACCGGGCGCTCGCGGCGCTGGTCTCCGATGGCCGCGTTCGCGAGCTGCTGATCGCGCGGGTCGACGGCGAGCCGGCGGCGAGCTCGACCTGGCGCGCGGCCATCGTCGACGCGGGCTTCGTTCAGGGTTACCGCGGCCTCGTCCAGCGTGCTGCGCCCGGGTCGCGACGCTGATGCCCGAAGGCGACACCCTCTTCCGTACCGCAGTCGGCCTGCGGCCGCATCTCGTCGGCAAGACCATCACGAGCGCTCGGGCCCGCCAGCCCGGCCCACAGGCCGAACGGCTCGTCGGCAGCACCGTCCAGTCGGTCGAAGCCGTCGGAAAGAACCTGCTCGTTCGCTTCGACAACGGCCTCGAGGTTCGCACCCATCTGCGGATGAACGGTTCGTGGCACCGCTATCGACCGGGTGAGCGCTGGCGCCGCCCGGCCTCCCGAGCCCGACTGGTCCTGGAAGTCCCAGGCACCGTGGCCGTCTGCTTCGACGCGCCGGTCGTCGAGCTATTCGAATCGCGAGCGGAAGAGATCCATCCAGCCTTGAGGGGGCTCGGGCCGGACCTCCGATCGGGCCACGCACCCGATAGCGGAGGCGCTGGTGGACCAGCGCGCGCTCGCCGGCATCGGCAACATCTGGAAGAGCGAGACGCTGTTTGCCGAGCGCATCTGGCCCTTCACGCCGGTGGGCGACCTGCCTGAGGAGGCGCTCGAGGGTCTTGTCCGCACGGCGGGGCGGAAGCTGGTCGCGAGCGCCGGGAGCCACGCCGAGCGCGCCGAGGTCTACGGACGAGCGGGCCGCCCGTGCCGTCGCTGCGGCGCGACGGTCGTCTCGAGGCAGCACGGCGATTTGCGGCGAACGACCTATTGGTGCCCGTCCTGCCAGCCAGCACCGTGAGTGAGATCGACGTGACGTGCGCCTCGGATGCCGGGGGCTGGACGTGCGACGTCGCTATGCACGGTCGGAGCGTGGAGACGCATCACCAGGTGACCGTGTCTCGGGCAGACCTCGAACGGTTGGAACCCGGCGCGACCGATCCCGCCGAGGTGGTCCGACGATCGTTTGAGTTCCTGCTCGAGCGTGAGCCGCCGGAGTCGATCCTGCGCTCGTTCGACCTTACTGTGATCGGGCGCTACTTCCCCGAGTACGAGCGCGTGATCCACCGCGATGTGTGAGCAGTTCGTGGCCTGCTCGGACCGGCCGTTCAGGCTCGACGAGTTGTGGCCGTTCACCGAGCGGCTGGAGCGATTCGGCATCGCCGGTTTCGGTTGGGGCGCGGCCTGGTGGTGCGGCGATGGGGCGCTCCAGTCGTATCGGGATCTGCGCGCCTTCCGCGACGATCCCGGCCGCGAGGCCGTGGGTCGGACCGAGGCGCGGGCTGCCCTGGTCCACCTGCGTCGCCCCTCGAAGCTTTCGACCATGACGCCAGCCGACACCCAGCCCTTCCATGACCCGCACGGACGGTTCGCATTCAGTCACAACGGCGACTTTCGCAGACACCGGGGGTCCCGCGACCGGTACCGCGCAGCAGGCCGCATCCAGGGCCGGGCCGATTCAGAGGTCGGCCAGCGGTGGCTCGAGGATCATTGGGCCCCAGCGCCGACGGCCGCGCCCGGCGAGGCGAACGCCGGCTTGCTCGAACGCCTCCATGAAGCCTTCGGGGGGCAGGCAAACCTGGCGACCATCGCCGCAGATGGTTCGGTCCGGCATTACGCGGGCAATACCGAAAATCCGGTGTTCACATTTCGGCTCGGCGAGATCCAGCTGGCCTCCACGGCCATCTACTCGATCGATCGCTCGCTCTTCCGGTTCGTTGCTCCGGACGCCCGAAGCCGGGGTGTGATCGCTCAGGGTGCCTCCTTTACCGCGTTCGGACGGGTGTAACCTTCGGGCCGCCTCGGCGTCGTAGAGGCAATTCGATTGCCCCGGTGCGCATACGACCCGAGCGAGAGAGGCATACCGTGAGCGAGATGCCAGGTCCGAGCCCCGCGCAGGATGAGGCGGGTCGGCCGACGCGAGCCCTGCCATTCCCCCAGCTGCTACGGATCTCCCTGTACTGGCTTGGACTGTCGTCGATCTTCGCCGGGCTCCACCAGCTGATCAACGGCCGGATCCTGTTCCAGGGTCTCGGCCCACGAGGCAGCGAGGGCACCACGCTCTTCCTGCTTACGGTCGGCGGCGCCGTTGTGGCGATGCTCGTCCAGCCCACGGTGGGCTCGATCAGCGACTACACGATCAGTCGCTGGGGTCGTCGCAAGCCGTACATCTTCATCGGCTCGTGCCTGGACATCGTGTTCCTGTATGCCATCGCGACCTCGGACGCTCTGGTGGCCATCGCGGCGTTCACGATGCTCCTCCAGTTCAGCTCGAACTTCGCTCAGGGTCCATTCCAGGGCTACGTTCCCGATCTGGTAACCGCCAAGCAGGTCGGCCTCGCGAGCGCGCTGGTGGGACTGATGCAGGTCCTGGGCAACGTGGTCGGTTTCGGGATCGCCGCGATCGCCATCAAGTACAACCAGTTCGTCCTCGGCACGATTGCTCTCGGCGTGCTCGAGTTCGTGACCATGCTCAGCGTCGTCCTGCGCGTCAACGAGGGTCGTGCGCCCAAGTCGCGCGAGGGACGATCCTGGTTCCAGGTCGCACGCGAGGCGTGGGGAACCGACGTGCTTCGGGAGCGCAGCTTCGTGTGGCTCGTGGGGTCGCGCTTCTTCGCCCTGATGGGCGGCGGGATCCTCGTCCAGCTCGCCCAGAACTACCTCCACCAGAGCCATGGGCTGGACCAGGATCAGACGGGTACCACCTTCATCGTGGTGCTCGCGATCGTCACCGTGGCGAACCTCGTGTCGGTGGTGCCGGCTGCCAGGGTGTCGGACCGCATCGGCCGAAAGAAGGTCATCTACGCGAGCTGTGCATTCGGAGGGTTGGGCCTGGCCATCGTCGCCCTTGCGCCATCGATCTCGATCGCCTACATCGGCATGGCGCTGTTCGGCCTGTCCTCCGGCATCTTCCTTGCGGTCGACTGGGCCCTCATGACGGACATCATTCCAAAGGCCTCGTCCGGACGCTACATGGGCATCAGCAACGTGGCGACCGCCTCCTCGGGGGTGGTTGCGATCGCATTCGGCGGGCAGCTCACGGACCTGGTGAACCGGCTGGCCGGGTACGGTGCGGGACCGCGGGCGGCCGATTTGCTGGGGGTCGCCTGCTTCGCCCTTGCCGCGCTTCTCCTTCGGCCGGTCGACGAGCGGCGTCGGGAAGACGTCCCGGTCGGTCCCGAGGTGAGCGCCCCGGTGGGCGCGGCGGAGGCCGTCGCGACTGGCTGACGGGACGTGGCCTGGGAGCTTGGAGCGTGGCGCGACCGGTTGACCTCGGCCATGCCCGGGAGCTCGAGTCTTTGGTGCTGAACGTCTGGCGTTCAAACGAACGATTGGAGCGTGACGACCGGGCGGGCGCGAGCAAATGTGAACCCCGCGCGATCAAAATTGCGCGCCAACGGGCGCCGGATCTCCGTTGTTGCTCGCTGGGAGAGCAAATTCGACACGATCAGGATGGCGCCCGGTCCGTTCGATCGCTGGGCGTTCAGTCTCCCGGTTCGATCGCTGCGCGTCGTGTCTGCCGGTCCGTTCGATCGCTGTGCGTTCAGTCTCCCGGGCTCGGCCCGCCTGCGGCTTGATCGCCCCGTGCTCAGGCGCGGCCGGTCCCCAACCCGAGGAACGCCCTGACCCGCTGGCGGACGGCCTCACGCGCCGACTGCGCGGCGAGATCGGGATCCGTTCGGAAGCGCCGTGCCCATGAAGCGGTGCCGGCCCTGAGGCTCGCGGCGACCCGCGGCCACTCTCGCGGGCTGAGCCACCAGAGCGGGTGGGGGTGTATCCACAGCCAGGGGACCGCAGCCCACAGGAGCACCAGGTAGTCGAGGCGGATCGTCCGGCTTCCGAAGCCGAAGAGCGAGGACGATCAGCGCGGTCGGCAGGGGCCGTCGCTGATAGGCCCAATGGATGGTCCACAACAACAGCAGGATGGCCGCCCCACGCCAGACGAACCAGGCCACATCCCAGGGCAGAAGCGCCCAAGGCGCGAACAGGGGGAGCATCCAGGGCGCGTAGACATAGGGCAGGAATGGCCCGGTCGGGTGGTAGGGATCGCCACCGCTGAGCCACAGGCGAACTCCCGCCCAATAGGCTCGCGCGTCGGCGCCGGCCGCCTCGCCGCGGGCGATCAGCCCGGCGGCGAAGATTCCCCCGACCAGGATCAGGATCGCCATCGCTGCGATCCGCCGAGGGTCGTGCAGCCTCGAAATCTCGCGCCGGATGGCCCGCCGGAAGACGCCTGCGCGACGCCTCGTCGGCCGGTCGATCAGGCCCGCCAGCTCGGAGGGCCGCCGCGGAATGGCGCGCTGCCGGCGCGCGCGGGCTGGGGCGGGTCGCGCCTCTTGAGACGAATCGCCGTCTCGATGGGCCATGGTTGCCGCATTGTGCCACCCGCTCGACCGCCGGCGTCCTCAGGTTATTCTCTAGAGACGCTATTGGAGGCTTCGGCTCGGTGAGCGAGGGCACCGTCATCATCATCGGTGGGGCGGAGGACAAGGTCCGGGATCGGGTCATCCTCAACCGCTTCGTGTCGCTGGCCGGCGGCACGGACGCCCGAATCATGGTGATCAGCACCGCGTCGTCCCTTGGCGCGGAGGCCGGCGAGCGGTATCGCGCGATCTTCACGGAGCTGGGCGTCACCTCCATCCGCACGCTCCACGCTGTCACCCGCGCCCAGGCCAACGAAGAGAAGACGGCGCTGATCGCCCGAGATGCAACTGGCATCTTCCTGACCGGCGGCAACCAGCTCAGGCTGAGCTCGACCATCGGCGGGACGCGCCTGGCCGACGCGATCCTCGACCGCTTCCGGCATGGCGCGGTCGTCGCCGGGACGAGTGCAGGGGCGAGCGCAATGAGCAGCCATATGATCGCGTTCGGCGCCTCCGGCGCGACGCCCAAGCAGCGCATGGCGCAGATCGCCGCGGGCCTCGGCGTGCTGCCGGGGGTCATCGTCGACCAGCACTTCCAGCAGCGAAACCGGCTGGGGCGATTGCTGAGCCTGATCGCCCAGAACCCGAGCCTGCTCGGCCTCGGCGTCGACGAGGACACAGCCGGCGTGGTTGGCCCGGATCACGTACTCGAAGTGATCGGGCGTGGGTCGATCACCATCGTGGACGGCACCACCTCCGAGACCGACGCCTGGGAGGTCCGCGGCCATAGGCCGCTCATGATCAGCAACGTCGTCCTTCATTCCCTGTCGAGCGGCTACAAGTTCGACCTTCGGCGGCGGGAGCGGATCGCGAGCCCTCCCCTCCGCGCCCTGCCAGGCCGGTCGCTTCCGGGCGGCGTGCCCGGAGAGGCTGCCTCGAGCTGACCTCGCGGGCCGGGCCAGGGTCGGACCGGCTTGCCCGACATTCGTCCAAAGGAGACCTCGTGGCCCAGACCGCACCACCGCCCCGGACCGGCAAGCGGCAGCCCGGACGAGTGCGAGCGACCCAATCAGGGACCGGCCGAATCGGTGGCAACGGCGCGCTCCAACCACAGCCCAGCCTGCGGATCCTGGAGACACGGGTCCTCCGCGGCGCCAACTACTGGGCTCGCGAGCCCGTCATCCGCATGCTGGTGGATCTGGGTGTCCTCGAGGACTTCCCCTCCAACAGGATCCCGGGCTTCACCGATGCCCTGGTGGGGCTTCTGCCTTCCCTCGATGACCACGCCTGCTCGCTCGGCCGGCGCGGCGGTTTCATCAGCCGGCTGCGCGAGGGGACATGGGCCGGCCATATCGCGGAGCACATTGCCCTGGAATTGCAGAACCTCGCGGGGACGGACGTCAGGCACGGCAAGACACGAGGCGCCGGTCCGCCCGGCCAGTACAACGTCATCTACGAGTATCGCGAGGAGCAGGTTGGCATCCAGGCCGGCAAGATCGCCGTCGATCTCGTCAATCACCTGATCGACCCGTCGGCCTCGCCCGCTTTCGACCTCATGGCCGAGCTGGAGCGCCTGATTCGGCTCGCCGAACGGCTCGCGTTCGGGCCTTCAACACAGGCGATCATCGACGAGGCCGTCAGTCGCGACATCCCGTACCTGCGTCTCGATCGCCACAGCCTGGTCCAGCTCGGGCAGGGCAAGTACCAGCAGCGCATCCGCGCGACGATGACGTCACGGACGTCCGGCATTGCTGTCGACATCGCGTCGGACAAGAGCCTGACCAACCGGCTGCTCGATTCGGCCGGCCTGCCTGTGCCACGCGCAGACGTTGTCGACACCGCCGAGGCGGCCGTCGCGACGGCCCGAAGGCTCGGCTTCCCGTGCGTCGTCAAGCCGCTCGATGGCAACCACGGGCGGGGCGTCCACCTCGATCTGCGATCGGACGAGGCGGTCGCGGCGGCCTTCGAGGGCGCAATCCGGGAAAGCCGTGCCGGCGAGGTCGTGGTCGAGACGTACGTCGCCGGGAACGACTACCGGTGCCTGGTGATCGGTGGCAAGGTCGCAGCCATTGCCGAGCGAGTCCCGGCATCCGTCGTCGGCGACGGCCAGCACACCGTTCGCGAGCTGGTCGAGACCACCAATCAGGACCCGCGCCGGGGAATCGGCCACGAGAAGGTCCTCACGCGGATCGTGGTTGACACTGCCGCCGAGGAGCTGGTGCGCGCCCAGGGCTTCGAGCTCGGCGGGATCCCGCCCGAGGGCACCCGCGTGAAGCTCGCCCTGACCGGAAACATGTCCACGGGCGGGACCTCGATCGATCGGACGATCGAGGCCCATCCCGATAACGTGGAGATCGCCGAAACGGCTGCCCAGGTCGTTGGCCTCGACGTCGCCGGAATCGACTTTATCTGTCCCGACATCGCCACGCCCGTTCGCGAAACGGGGGGCGCCATCGTCGAGGTCAATGCGGCCCCGGGCTTCCGGATGCACACCCATCCGACGGAAGGCGAGCCGCAGTACGTGGCGCGGCCCGTGATCGACCTGCTCTTTCCGCCCGGAACGACAGCTCGCATCCCGATCGTCGCGGTGACCGGCACGAACGGGAAGACGACCACCGTCCGCATGATCAGCCACATCCTCAAGCTGATGGGCCGGCGCGTCGGCATGACTTCGACCGATGGCATCGTGATCGACGGGCGGCTCATCAAGAAGGGCGACATGTCGGGCCCGAAGTCGGCGCAGATGGTGCTCCAGAACCCGACGGTGGACACCGCGGTGTTCGAGGTGGCGCGGGGCGGGATTCTGCGCGAGGGCCTGGGCTATGACCGTAACGAGGTTGCGGTCGTGACCAACGTCACGGGCGACCATCTTGGCCTCGGTGGGATCAGCTCGCTGGGACAGCTGGCCAACGTGAAGGCCGTCGTCGTCGAGGCGGTTCCCCGCTCAGGCAAGGCTGTCCTGAACGCGGACGAGCCCCTGGTGGCCCGCATGGGTCGTCATTGCGCGGGCGAGGTGGTCCTGTTCTCGATGGCGACGCGCAAGGGCGAGGACGGCTTCGACCGGGTCGACGGCCACACGGGGCGTGGCCACGCCGCCTTCTGCCTGGAGGAGAAGCCCGAGGGCGAGCTGATGGTCCTGCGGCTCGCCTCGCGAACGATGCCGGTCGTGTACACACATCTCATCCCGGCGACCTTCGGCGGCCGGGCACGAATGAACGTCGCGAATGCGCTGGCGGCCGCTGCCGCAGCATGGGCCGCGGGTGCCCACCTGCACGACATCCGACAGGGCCTGCGGACGTTCACGACGTCCTTCTTCCAGGCGCCGGGACGACTCAACCTGGTGGACGTGGCCGGTGTCCGGGTCATCATCGATTACTGCCACAACGTGGACGGCATGCGCCAGCTCGCGGACTTCGTGAACCGGCTGATGGTGGACGAAGGAAACGGGGCGTCGCGCGGCGGCCACGAGCGGCGCAGGACAGGCGCCGCCGCCGGAGCTGGGAGAGCGGGTTGGGCACCGGAAACCGACCGCAGGGGCCGATCCGGGCGGGCGATCGGTGTCATCGGGGTGCCGGGTGATCGGCGCGACGACGATCAGCGAGAGTACGGGGCCCTCGCCGCGACGGCGTTCGACGAGATCATCGTCCGCGAGGACCGCAACCTGCGTGGCCGCCAGCCCGGTGAATCGGCGTCCAACGTGATCGAGGGAATCCAGGCAGCACGCGCCGGCGGCAAGGCCCGCACCGGTCGCGCCGACAAGATGCCGATCGAGCTTGCGGCGGCACGAGCGGCCCTGCGCCGGGCGGCCCCGGGGGATCTCGTCGTGATGTGCGTCGACGACGCCGTCGCGGTCTATCGGCAGGCGATCGCCTCGTCAGGGGCCGGCGACGCGGCCTTCACGCACCCGGGCGAGCTCGAGGTGCCCGAGGGCTAGGACGGAGCGTCAGGCCGCCGTCAGGCCGGTTGGTTCGCCGACACCACACGAATGATCCCGACGATCAAGGCTGCCGCGATGACCGCAAGGGCGATCCCGACGATTGTCTCCATGTTGCCCTCCTGCGCGGCGGCTCGTGAACGGTCGCCGACTGGCGCGATGATGGCGTCCCCTCCGCGGCGCGGCAAGCCAGTCTCGTACCTTCCGACCGGAATTAGCTCTCGGGGCGTTCCTGCAGCCTCGGGATGAGCTCCGCCAGGTCGGTCGCGACGTCAACCGGTCGAGCGCCCAGCTTGCCGAGCAGGTCGAACACCTCATCGCGCTCCTGGTGGCACATGAGCACGATGATTCGAGGTGAATTGGCCAGGCCATCTCGCCCGCCCGCCGAGCCGGTGAGCTCCATTCGCAACGCCTCGGTTTCGGACTCGTACACCGGGACCTCCGCGGTTCGCTTGCCGCCTTCCCGAACGCCTGCCAGTAACTCGCCTACGATCGAAGCGCGGGATCTACCGCGGAGGTAGTCCAGCGTTTCCTTGATCGCCACCCGCTGGGCCCGGCGCGCGGCGATACGGCCGATGCCGCGCAGCGTGTCGTCGGG
>WNGJ01004845.1_pt1 | contig 33128 bp, 26 predicted proteins | sample 5400611 | NCBI WGS metagenome assembly WNGJ01 (sample SAMN13153375, study PRJNA577476) | soil metagenome | isolation source: 40 cm soil or saprolite under Garry oak tree replicate 1 | place: USA:California | collected 2016-06-15
TAATAATTCACTCCGTACAACTGTCGTGCTCTCGGCGCCCAGAACTTGGTCTCAAACACTGAGGCAAGCATGGAACCGCCGTGGCTGCTCATCTCTTCGATCATGTGAAAATCGCCGAAGTTCATCGGCAAGTCCTTCTGGTCTACATCAATACGCTCCAGGTCAGTGCGGGTGCGCAGAAACTGTGCAAGCGAATCTGAGGCCAACAGAGGCTTTTCAAACTGAGAATTGTAGCCATGCCCGCGGGGATAATTGAGCCTCCCAGCTACATTACCGTGTTCGATCATCAGCAGGCCCAGGGCCAGCGCGGCGGCCAGGGCCGGCTTCAGCAGACTGCGATTGACCAAATAAAACAAGCAAGCTAACAGAAGCGCGGCAATTCCTGAGATCGCGAACCGGTCGCCAGCGTCCTGAAATCCTTGTTTTCCCAGAGACTCAATAAGATATGAAAATGTTAGAAGGGCACCTCCGGCGATAGCTAAGACCTTGGCGATTCGCCTTTCTAACAGGATCTGATCCCTGGCAATGAATGAATCGAGTCCCAGCCCGATTAAACAGGTCAGAGCGAGATGTGACAGGAAGATCCAAAAGACGGCTTCGCGCAGCTTGTCGAACATAGGAACTAAAATGTAGGCCACGCCGTACAGCATGTTGTACTGGGAAAGCGTCATCAAGGTCCCGGCGATGACGAAGGCCAAGCACAACCGAACCAACCGCGCCCTGCCAAGAGTCGTAACCAGTGCCAGAACTGCAAACACTATGGCCACGACCCCCGCGAACAACATCTGTTGCCAACTACCTTGCGTGGGGACCAGAATGCTCAACAGAGACGAGGGGTGGATATTTTCGATGAGGTGAGCCAAAAACGGGACCTTAGCAGCGCCTGGAATCGGCTGATCAAGAAGAACCCACCGCATCGACATTTGGCCCCATTGCAAGGCCGGAATAACCTGCGGAGCGCTGACCAAAAGCATGGTGCCGGAGAAAACGGCAAGGCGCGAAAGACCTAGCCGCAGGTCCCCTAATAGTGCAATGACCAGAAACAGCGTCGCGCAACTCAGCGACATGATGACAGGGATGTGATGAGTTCCGCTGAACCACGAAAACCCAAGCACCAGCCCAGCCACTGCCGCATTTCCAATCGGGCGCATGCCCCGGAGGCTTCGAAAAAGGAAGATCAATACCAGAGGCGCATAAATCGCTTCGGTAACAACCTGAAACCAGATAGCGTTTCCTGGAACACTGCCGATGGCATAGAAGACGCCAGCTACGACTGCTGCCAAATGCGATCTTACGTTCAGGTCCATTATCAGCAAGTAGGCGGCGAGACCGGCCAAGCAGTGCAGCAGCACATAGTAGATTTGTATGTAGCCCAGGCGTACATGCCCGTTTTTCAAAGGCATTAATAAGAGTGGATAACTGAAAGGATCAAGAAGCGCAGGGGTCATCTCTCCCAGGGGCGATTGCCCACCCATCTCGTAGGGGTCCCAGACCGGAACGATCCCGGATCGGAGCGCATTGGCGCGTAGGTTCAGGTCCGGTACGGCCATGACGGTAATGTCAGGCCCCACGTCAAAGATGGAATAGATGCCAGAAAGCAGCGGCCAATAAAAAATAGCGATTAAGGCTATTACAAACAGTGGCGGGAGTAGCTTGCTACCGTAGGCCGTACGCAAGAGTCCGCCTGGCCGCGATATCGAATTCCGCGTCGATGGATCTGCCGAAACAGAAGGATTCAAAATTTTTCGCTCGTTGACCCGCAATGATAGCAAACCCATCGCTTCGGACAGTCCAGTTCCGGTCGCATGGGTCAGGAATTCGCACCAATAAAGTCGCTCACGTTGCTACTTGCGTTTCGCATTGGATGCAAGAGACGGCCGTCCTCGTGTTTACTTTGCCTCTCCGTTGATTCCTCAGTGCCTCGTGGGATCCCAATCCGTCTAGACTCCGAGTGCACCGATTCCCTCAATACAGCCGCTCCTTCCTCAGCAGGTTTCCGAACGACCCGATGTTGGCCAGGGTGTAGTTGAAGCGGTATTCGTTCTCATTGCGGATCGTGCCCAATCTGATGCGACGGTATTCCACGGTTATGCCGCAGCAGTCCCAATTATAAGTAGATTCGACGAAGTCATACTGTACCAACGCAAACTGGGCGTCGACGCCGAAGCTCGCGGCTCCGCTGAATCCGCGTTTGTCCGAGTGTCCGTACTGCACCTGGGTCCTGAACTGGTTAAAACGCGAAGGGCCAATAACGTTATTGGTCGCCAGAATCTGTCCTGGGAAGTTCGCATATAAGCCGATACCGCTGAAACCGAATTGCCCAATATGGTAGGTCAAGGACGTTGTGCTGGCGTTGATGCGTCCGGCGGTAAAGTCGTAGTCCAAGTCCCATTCCGCATCGACATTCGAGCTTGGTTGGATGCGAAGCCGGGAAACGAGCGGCGAAAGATGCCGAGGATTCGTCAGGAATGCGAAAGCCGTTAAATCCACGGTAGTCGTGAAGACGTTGCGTTGCCCACTTACTAGCGCTCCCCCGAAGCTGGTATCGAGGAAGTACTTCTGCGCCAGTTCCCAACTGATGAGTTCGCGGGCCGTCGATGGCGCGCCGGGACAAGTGTCCCGACTTGGCTCCTGTGAGTCGCCCCGCGTCACCTGAGGTTCACCGTCGTGTTCCCAAGACGGCGGACCGGGTGGCGATCCACTCGGGGGATTCAATGATGGCAAAGCGGGTGTGTTGCAGTTCCCGCTCTGAGGAGCATTTTTCTTAGCATAGAGACGGTTGATCACGCGATACTCGACCTCGTTGGTGTTGCTGAGGATGTCGCGTTCGTCGAAGCGCAGGATCTTAGAAAAATCGTTGACCCCGGTTACGTAACGGTAGACCACACTGGGCTCGATGACATGCTTCAGCTTGAGGCCGAGAAACTTATGATTGAAGAGCCGTTCCAGTGTTGGTGGCCGTAATTCAACCGAGGTGTCGAGAGCTCTTCGATTGATCGGATCACTGGAGGCCGTACCCAAACCGCTGGAAGGCACGAGCTGCTGGGTGTATAAGGTGTAACGAATTCCGACCTCCGGGCGCAGCGACCATCCGCCAAGGCGCAGGGGCAGAGAGACGTTGGGATCGACATCGAATCGACCCACAATAGGTGCGCTGTGGAAAGATGGCTCGCTGCGCGAAAGACCCTCCACCGCGGTATCGACAGCCCAGTAGAAAGGCGAATGGCCGAGCTCGCGATCGACGCTGGAAAAGTCAAAACTCGGAGCGTGCACGATGGTGATGACGTTTCCAGGGGTGGAGCTTTGAAAGCTTTGGTAGTGCTCGATCAGTGCGTTGTAGGAAAATCCATTAGTGCTGTTTGACAGAAAACCTTGAGACTTCACTTCCGACTGTAGAGGTTGACTGAAAATTGGGTCAAATGCCAACCGAAACAGGAAAGAACTCAAGTAATCGACATTGGCCACCCCTCGAATGTTGTGACCAAAATGATCTTCAGCGGTAAGCCGAATGTCCTCGCCCCCTTGGCTCACTTTAGGCGTGCCGATGCCCCTGTCCAGGACGCCGAAATAAGTCATGTCCACGTAGGAGCTCTCGCTGGGGCGAGCTCGAAATTCGCCGTGCTGCGCCCACCCGCGCCGGGAGAATAACTCCGCCCCGACCACCGCATCCATGCTGCGGTTGATGGCCCAGTAGAAAGCCTCACCCACGGTTTGGCCTTTGATCGATGAAGTGCCTAGATTTGGCATCAACAGGCCGGATTGCCGAACCTTGTGATCTACGGGATGGGTTGCGAATGGGAAATAGAGCACGGGTATGCTTTCGATGCGAAAAGTGCTCAGATAAATCGTCGCGTTGCCACCGGCGGTCACATTGGCATGGCGCATGCTAAATTGCCACTTGGGATGCGGCAACTCGCAGTTGGTTATAGTGCCGTTATATACGACGTAATGATCCGGTCCAGTTTTCACCACAACCTTGCCGGTAAACTCAAATGGGAGCGGGGAGGTCAGAAGCAACGGGCGCACTCGCTGCCGAGATCCAATGCTACCGGTCGCATCATAAAATCGTCCCACTTCAGTGCGAACATTGTATTGTCCGTGACTCGCTTCAACGTGTTCGTTGTTGGTGCTATCGTCAAGTACAACGTGGCCATTCAGCGTAACGTCGCCAGTATCGGAGTTGTAGGTGGCTTCGTCCGCCCAGAGGGTGAAGGTGCCATACTCAATTCGTCCCCGGACATGCAGTTTGAAGATGGGGCCCTCTTTCTCCTGTCGAACGGCACAAATGGTCGACTCGCTTTTTGAAGGCGGCGCAACCGGAGGACAACGTAACTGAGCAGTGGCGAAGCACGGAGCGAAAAGCGCGCAGCTCACAAGCGCCATGGTAGTGAGAAATCGCATTCGACAGTCATCGAAGAGCGGTGGCCGCACGCTTGCCAAGGAGTTCGTGAACAACGTAATCGTAGCACTCCCACTGAGGAAATTCGACTCGGGCTGGCGGACGTTGGGCGCATGTGACGTTCTGAAGGCTAGGGAAGTTGTTGGTATCAATCATAAGGTTGTGCGAAGCGGGCTTACAGCGATACTATGCCATGGGCCGGGCGAGTGATCTTGATTTGAACTTGTAGATCTCGCGGGATGGAAGCACGTTGGCCCCGGCGGAGATACCGTGGAAGACGGACTGATCCGAACGCATGGCGGCATGGGACTGCTCTACTGGACCGGCGGAAGGCTGAGCAATTGTGTAATCCGTGTGGTCTATAAGATGCGCGACAACAATGACAACTCAGGTGTGTTCATCCGCATTCCGATCGAGCCCCGCGAGGAATGGATGCCCGTCCACTACGGTTACGAGGTACAGATTGACAATCATCCCGAAACCTCGAACGAGGACGACTACCACATCACCGGCACCCTCTATTCTTTGACGAAGCCCTTGGCCAAGCCCGGCAAGCCAGGACCTGAGTGGAACACGATGGAGATCACCTTGGACGGTCCGCACACGGTCGTGGTTCTCAACGGAGTGAAAGTTACGGACTATACCGAAGGCGATCCGGTACCAGAGAGGAAATTTGATTTTGAACCACAGCGTGGGCCACGGCCCCTCGAAGGCTATTTTGGACTGCAGAATCACAGCGACAATGACGTTGTTTTCTTCAAAGAAGTTGCGATCAAAAAACTGAACAAATAGCGTCCCAAGCGCCAGGAGATCCTATGAAGAAAAGCACATATTCGCGACGCAAGTTTCTGGGAATCAGCGCCGCCGCCGCGGGCGCATCTCTTGCCCCCAAGTCTATCCTACTCACTCCGGAGCCGCTTCTGGCCTCGGCGCGTCCGGCGCCCGCCAGTGACCGGCTTCGCTTCGGAATGATCGGAATCGGCATGCAGGGTTCTGGTCTGCTCACCGAGTCCATCACGTTACCCGGCGTCGAGTGTGCCGCTGCATGCGATCTATATGACGGTCGGCACACGTTGGCGAAAGAAATTGTGAGGCCCGATCTTCCGGTCACTCGTCGATACCAGGAACTGCTGGCGGACAAGAATATCGACTGCATCGTGGCTGCAGTTCCCGATCACTGGCACAAGCAAGTCGTCGTAGACGCAGTTTCCGCGGGGAAAGATATTTACTGCGAGAAGCCCATGTCCCACAGTGCCGCTGACGGTGTAGCCATGGTCGAAGCCGCGAAAAGGACTGGACGCATTGTGCAGATCGGTTCGCAACGCGTCAGTTCGCTCGTCTGTAAAAAGGCGAAAGAGATGGTCGCGCAAGGGATGTTGGGCGACCTGATGATGGTGGAAGGCTGGCTGGGGCGCAACGACCCCACCGGCGCATGGGAATATCCTCCGCCGACCGATCTTTCCCCCCAGACTCTTGATTGGGATACATGGCAAGGCAACGTTGCTAAGAGGCCATTCGATCCCTACATTTTTGCCCGCTGGCGCTGCTGGAAGGAATACGGTACGGGCGTTGCTGGCGATCTCCTGGTCCACTTGGTCAGCGGCATGATGTTCATACTGAACATGAATGACGCTCCGCAGCAGGCTATGTCCCTGGGCGGTATTTTGCGGTTCAAAGACGGACGGAACATGCCTGACGTCCATGCCACGTTATTCAAGTATGGCGAAATTCCCGTCTACATGCGGCTCAATCTGGGCACCGACATGCCTGAGACCTACCGCTTCCAGGGCTCCAAGGGAATTCTGGAAGTAACCGAGTTCGGTCTCAGCTACACTCCGCAAACCGGCAAAGATTCAGGGCCGAGCTATTACGACAGCGGATTCCCCCACGAGATGCGTGCCGCCTATGAAAAAAAGTGGCATGAAGAGAACGATCCGAAGCTGGGCCAGGAGCCGATGTTGGAAGCGATGACATTCCATGGACCGGACTTCGATGACATGAAACCGCACCTGTGGAATTTTTTCGAGGCCGTACGTTCGCGCAAACCCGTCGTCGAAGACGCGGTGTTCGGCCATCACGCGGCCTTGGCTTGCCACATGGCTAATGAGTCATATTTTCGCAAGACCGCCGTATCTTGGGACCAGGCTTCCAAGAGCATCAAGAGCTGAGCTCGGCGTGATAAAGGAAGTTCCTTTTCCGGTGGAGGTTCCACCTCCTCGGTGGGATTCCTTGCCAGGGTGCGGCGTAGGGAGAGCCCCGCCGCCCGGAGGAAGGGAAAACGCGAACTGTTAGTCCGTTCGTAAGCCCCCGAGGGTTACCGAAGTTTCCACGAAAGTCTCCAAATCGTTGTTTCTAAATGTATTAGCTGCTACTTATTGATATTTAGGCGGCTTCGCAACAGAGGCTGGCCGGAATCTGATTAGCAGCTAAAATGTCTGCCCATTCACACTCGTGGAAACCTCTGTCCGCAGGGGCGAAAGCTTTCATTGGCCTGGTCGTTTTCGCGGGCACGGCAACGCTTCTTTACGGGGCAATCCACCAAAGCAGCAAAAATATCGCGGAGTTCATTTGTTACCTCGGCATTGCAATCCTGGCCTCCAGGCTCAAGGTCACTCTGCCCGGCATTACGGGCACCCTCTCGGTGAGTTTCCTCTTTATCTTGGTCGGTATCCTGGAACTCAGCTTTTCCGAAACCCTGATCCTGGGAGCGGTCTCTATGCTGGCGCAGTGCCTGTATCCCGACCGCCCTAAGGCGATCCAGGTAACCTTTAATATCTGCGCGGGATCTGTGTCCACCGCGTTAGCGTATGTGGTTTATCACGATCCTCTGTCTAACATTCTCCTCGACAACCACGCGCTGTTGCTGTTGGTGGCAGCTTCGACCTACTTCATAGCCAATGCGGGCTCCATTGCCGCTGTCATTTCGCTTACGGAACGAAGGGCACTCAAAAAGATCCTGGTGGATTGCTATTTCTGGTCCTTCCCTTACTATTTGGTGGGCGCCGGGGTGGCCGGAGCCATCGCCTGGTTCAATCACACTTTCAACTGGGAAACCTCTCTGCTCCTGGTTCCGGTTGTCTATCTCATCTATCGATCCTACCGTTTGTATTTGGGCAAACTGGAAGACGAAAAGCGGCACGTCGAGGAGATGGCAAACCTACATCTTCGAACCATCGAGGCCTTGGCCCTCGCCATTGAAGCGAAGGACCAGACCACACATGATCACCTGCAACGCGTCCGCGTTTATGCCATTGAAGTCGCGAAAGAATTAGGCATGGAAGGTTCGGAGCTGGAAGCTCTGCATGCCGCAGCCCTGTTGCACGACATTGGCAAGCTCGCCGTACCGGAGCACATTATCTCGAAGCCCGGCCGACTTACCCCGGAAGAGTTCGAGAAGATGAAGATTCATACCCTGGTGGGCGCGGAAATCCTGGAGCGGGTTCGTTTTCCCTATCCGGTTGTGCCTATCGTGCGGGCTCACCACGAAAAGTGGGATGGAACCGGATACCCAATGGGACTGAAAGCCACGGAGATTCCGTTGGGCGCGCGCATTCTCTCCGCAGTGGACTACCTGGATGCTCTAGCTTCGGACCGCCAGTACCGGCGGGCGCTGCCCCTGCAGGAAGTAATGCAGCAGCTCTCAGCGGAGTCAGGCAAGGCGTTTGACCCGAAAGTGGTTCAGGTTCTTGAGAAACGCTACCGGCATCTGGAAAACTTAGCTCTGGCCAGGTCCAGTAACGACGTGAACTCGCCCCTCTCGACGGAGATCAGAATTGAGCGGGGGCCTGCTCCCGACGCCGGATTCGAAAAGGTGGCGCAGGATTCTACCGGGCAGGAAACCACATTTCTTTCTTCCATTGCCGCAGCCCGGCAGGAAGCGCAATCACTGTTTGAACTAAGCCAGGATTTGGGCGCATCGCTCAGCTTGGGGGAGACACTGTCCGTGTTCTCCGTGAAGCTAAAGCCCATGGTGCCTTACGATGCGATTGCAATCTACATTCTCCGCAACGACGAGTTGATCCCCGAGTACGTAAATGGCGACAACTACCGCCTGTTTTCTTCTTTGCGCATCCCACTCGGACAAGGGCTCTCTGGATGGGTAGCACAAAACCGAAAGCCGATTGTGAACGGGAACCCATCGGTTGAGCCGGGATATTTGAATGATCCCACGAAATTTAGCACTCTGAGCTCGGCTCTGGCAGTGCCTCTTGAAGGAGTGGCCGGGATCATCGGAGTGCTTGCTCTTTACCGCGGGGAACGTGATGCATTTACCACCGATCATCTGCGCATCCTTTTAGCCGTGAGCAGCAAGATGGCGCTGTCCATCGAGAACGCACTCAAATATCAGCAAGCCGAAAGCTCGGCGACCACGGATTATCTGACCGGGCTGCCCAACGCACGGTCTTTGTTCCTCGAGCTGGATCGTGAACTGGCTCGCTGCAAGCGCGATCAGTCCTCATTGATCGTGATGGTTTCCGATCTCGATGGTTTCAAGCAGGTGAACGATCGTTTTGGCCATCTCGAGGGGAATCGGGTTTTACGGCTTTATGCCCAGGCGCTAAAAGAAAGTTGCCGCCAGTACGACTACGTGGCGCGCATGGGCGGAGATGAATTCGTGGTCGTTGCCCCGGGACTGGCCCCAGACGCGGCTGCCAAGAAGGGCGAACAGATGCGAGCATTGGCTAAGCAGGCGGGCTTCGAAATCTGCGCGGAAGACATTCTCTCCCTTAGCGTCGGCCAGGCCATGTATCCCGACGACGGGACAGATGCGGAACAGCTCCTGGCGCAAGCCGACCGCCGCATGTACATCGAGAAGCAGAAACACCCCTCCCGAAAAGATCGCCGGCTGCACGCCCGCATGAAATGCCGGGTCACGATCGAATTGCATCCCGAGACCGGTGGCGGACAGATGTTAGGCAACTTGACCGATCTCAGCATGGGTGGCTGCTATGTGGAAACCACTGCGATCCTCACCCCGGGCACTAAAATCAAGCTAGTTTTTTCGCTTGAGGATGGCAATCTGGATGCCGAGGGATACGTCGCCAGAATGGACCCCGGATCGGGCATAGCTGTGCAGTTCAAAGAACTGAATCGCGAGGCCAAGGAAAAGATGTACCGAATTCTGGAGCACGTCCAGAAGACGAATACGTTTTACAACAATCGCTACTTCGAAAACCTGCTCAAACGCTGACCCACCAGCCACAGAATTCCGCCAAGATTTCCGGTCCAGCTCGCGCCCCGGTGGCTAAATCGTTGCAGAAGTCGACACAACCTTGCCGACACCTTGCCGACGCGCTCTTGAAGGCCAGTTCTTTGGGCCTTACACTTGAGGGAGTGCACGTTCACTCCCATGGCGAGCGTGGTCCGGGCAGGGTCCTGAAAGTATCGCTGGCCGTCACCCTGGCCTATATTGTGCTGCTCGTAGTTGCCGGCATGCGCGCCCACTCATTGGCGCTACTCTCCGAAGCCGGGCACAACCTGTCGGATTTTCTGGCTCTCCTGCTTTCGCTGGTTGCAGTCAGTTGCTGCGGCAGGCGTGGTCATAAACGGAGTGATTGCCCTGCTGCTCTATCGTTCCGGAGGCGATATCAACATTCGCAGCGCCCTGTTGCACGAAGTGGGCGACACGATTTCGACCGCCGCCGTAATCGCCGGAGGCTGGGCCATTATGAGCACGGGCCATTACTGGATCGACTCCGCGCTGTCGTTCGGAATTGGCGCGCTGATTTTGTGGTCAGGTTTCGGCATCGTTCGCGAAACTCTTAATATCTTGCTCGAGGGCACGCCCCGCGGCGTGAAGCTTGAACTGGTCGAGACCGCCATGCGCTCCATCGACGGCGTCAACGACGTGCACGACCTTCACTGTTGGAGCATCGGCTCTGAAACTCGCGCCCTCTCGTGCCACATCTCGATTGCCGACATTCCCCCCTCGGTGAGCGAGCGCATCCTGCGGGATGTAAAGGAATGCTTGCATCGAGACTTCCGCATCGACCACACCACGATTCAGTTTGAACATGCGGTGTGTGAAGTGGCCCACGGATGTGTTATCCCAGTGGGGGAGAGCGAACAGGAACACCACCAGCAAGGTCGCTGAACCGTTCTTTACCTGTTTCAAGCTTTCTTGTCCGTAGGTTGCGACGCATAAATTTCCCGCACTCGCTCAATCGTATCCGCGTCCTCCGCAGACTTGTCCGGCCGCAGGCGCACGATGCGCGGAAACCGCAACGCGAAACCACTGTCATGCCGGTCCGACTGCATCATGTTGTTGAATGCCACCTGCAGCACAATCTTCGGTTCGACCAGGCGGTGAAAGCCTTGATCTTCAATCGTGTGCTCGAGAAACCACTGCGTCATCTCGGAAATCTCGGCGTCGGTTAGTCCCGAATAAGCCTTGCCGATGTTGACCAGGCGCTCCCCATCCCAGACGCCAAACGTGTAGTCGCTGAGCACACCGATGCGTTTTCCGTGTCCGTACTCGACAGCAGTCACGACCACGTCGAGCGTCGCCAGTTCACGCTTCATCTTCAACCAAGATTTGCCACGCTTACCCGGGGTGTAAGGCGAGGTCAGATCTTTGATCATCAGTCCTTCATTACCCCGCGCCTGTGCAGCCGTGAAAAGCTCTTCGAGCTGTTCCGGTGAAGACGTGCGAAATGCCGGCGCGCGAATGACACTGGCCGCCTTGACCTCTTCTGCCTGGGTCTCGAGCTCAAAGCTTAGGTTGCCTTGTCCTTCTGCGGTTTCGGATTTTCTCGGCGACTCTGTGGCTCTGTGGTAAATTCCCGTATTCCCCGCCAGCAATTCATCCAGAATCCCGGCTCGCTCCTCGAGAGGGCGATCAATCAATAGTTCGCCGCCGGCGTATAGAACATCGAATGCCAGATAAGCGACCGGAGTCTCCCGCAGCATTTTCGCGCTAACTTTCTTCCGACCTAACCGTTGCTGCAAGGCGCTGAACGGTCGCGCCCGTCCCAGATTCATGGCCTTGGACTCGCCGGCATCAGTGCTTGGGCCGTCCACTACTTCCTGCGTCTGATCCAGTTCGGCAGGATATTCCCAGGCCACAATTTCGCCGTCCAGAATCGCATCCGGCGGCAACCCCGCCAGCGCGCTGGGCAATTCCGGAAACGATTCCGTGATCTCATCGCGTGTGCGGGAAAAGAATTTCACCTCGCCCTCTGAAACGTGCGCCTGTGCCCGGATGCCGTCGTACTTATCCTCCACCGCCGCCGCGGGAAAATAACTCAGCCCTTCCTCCGCAGACTCAACTGGGCTCGCCAGCATGAAGCCCAAAGGATGGAACAGTCGCATCTTCGCGTTGGCAAGCCGCCCCGCTGCCGCCAATTTTAGAGTCTCGCCAATGTCCCCCAGCAGCATGTTCGCACGCTGCACTTGCTTGAGCGTGACGCCGTAAGCTTTGGCCATTGCCTCTTCGACCAGGCTTTCCTTCAGACCAATGCGCAGATCGCCAGTCATGATCTTCACTATGTACTTGGCTTCCAATGGCGTTGCGCGCCTAAGCAAATCGCGCAACAGCGCAGACTTTGCCGACGCTCCTCGCGTCCCCGCGATCTGGCGGAAGGCAGCATCCACCTCCAAGACGCTGAGGCCCTGGCCATCTTTTTCTGGAAGTACCTCCCCCGCCGCGGCTCCCAGGTCGCCTAGCCGACGGTACACGGCAGTTAGCGTGGCGTCATCTTTTTTTTCGGCCAGCTCCCCCAGCAGTCGCCACAGAAGCGATCCGCCGACCTGCAGCGTTGCTTCCTCCCAAACCGGAAACGGCCGACCTGACAAAAATATCGCCGAGATTTCAGCCTCCCGGGGCGTACGCGACTTCAGATAGTCGGCGACAATGGCGATCTTGTGCAATTTCTTGGGGGTGCCCGCGATCGCTTCGCAGGCGGATGCCAGATGTCTCATCTCACACCCTTATCCATGCTTTCTCCCGCGACTACGCCGCTTGTCGCCTGCAAAAGTAGCGAAGAGGTCCGCACAGCCAGAGGCTACACCGAAAACAGAACAGATGAGGTTTGTCCCCACGGAAGGCGGTTGACAAGCCTCATGGATTTGTCGTCGATTTGGAGTGGCGATTTTACAGTCTTTTTAGTCGTCTCCCAGGCCCTCACGATGAGGCTAAATTCAATCGTTCCGGATGAAAAGCCGAGCACTACTCTACCCCGGTATCGTCGAGAAAGTGATGAAGCCGCGCGATCCGCGAGACCCTGAAAAAGCCCAGGTCGTCGTGGATGGAGCAGACCGTCTATATCGTGAAATTCGCATCGATAACACCCTGAACGACGCGAACAGTCAAGAGGTCGCGCTCCAACCGGGTGCGCCCGTTGAGGTCACGGTCGCAGTCGATCCAGACTGTCAAGAAGTGAAGACAGCTCAGGAAACTCCCGTCGTCCGAGCCGGATTCCGCTCGGGTTCTCCTGTTCGAGAGGCACTACTTACAGCTGGCCTGTCAGCCGGGAGAGCCGGGAGAGCGACCAACACCCAGGCCGCTCGGCTCCCTGTGATACCCTATTGCTTGGCGCTTTACCGCCTTTGGGAGCATCCAAATACCATGCGCTTCGTACGAAATTTCATGCGGTTTCTGGTGGCCGTGCAGCTTCTTCCCGCACTCGAGAGTGGCGAAGAAACTCTGGTCGGCGGACAGGCCGTGCTCGAAGGCGTAATGATGCGTTCTCCGCATGCCTGGGCCATCGCTTGCCGCAAGCCATCAGGTGAAATGGCGACCCTCAGTGAGCCGCTGGACCGTCCTTCGGAAAAGCATAAATGGATGGCTTGGCCTGTTATTCGGGGGGTGATGACGCTGGGTTATGCCATGAGCCTGGGCTACCGTGCCCTGCGCTTTTCGGCTAACGTCGCCCTCGAAGACATGATGCAGAACGATGCCCGTCCTGCTGAGGGCGGGGCCAAGACTGCCGAGCCCGGGCGGAGTTCAGCGGTTGCGAGATCGTCGCCGAGCCAGGGAAAAGCTGCCACGGTCGGCAGCTGGTTGGCAACTGCGAACATCATCATCTCAGTGGCATTCTTCATTTTCATGTACAAGTATCTGCCGTTGCTGGCCGCCACTCAGCTTAAGAAATGGGACCCTGCTCTCGGCGGCCACATCATGTTCAATCTGGTAGATGGCATTGTGCGCATTGCGCTCTTCCTGCTTTTCATCTGGGGAGTCTCTCTCTGGCCAGACATTCGTCGCGTCTACGAATACCACGGCGCCGAGCACAAAACAGTTTTCGCCTTCGAGAACGGCGATCCGCTTGAGACCGCGGCAGTGCAGAAGTATTCGACATTCCACCCTCGCTGCGGCACCAGTTTCCTGATGACGGTGATGCTCATCTCGATCGGCTTCTATATGCTGATTCCGGTCACAACCTTCTGGGCGCGATTTGCTGTGCGCGTTGCGTTCCTGCCCTTGATTGCCGGAGTGTCGTACGAGATCATCCGTTTCGCCGCCAAGCATCGCGGTTCTCTGTTCGCCCTTATGACCGCCCCCGGCCTTTGGCTCCAGCGCATCACCACCAAGCCTCCGTCTGATGAACAGGCGCAGTGCGCCATCGTGGCTCTCGACCATGCCATGGCTCTTGAGAAGGAACGCGGTGGCGAATTGGTGATTGCCTAGCGGTTCCGCCGCGAATACTTTCCTGTTTCCATCCCCGACATCGCTAGAATGAGCCGTAGAGACGTGAGTGGTTACGTCTCATCCCGGGCACGAACCTGGCGGCCGAAACCGAGACGTAGCAAGCTACGTTTCTACCAAAGATTCCGATGCTTGAAAGATTGGATCAAATAGAAGCCCGCTACGAAGAGCTCACCCAAGCTCTCGCATCGCCGGAGATTGTCACCGACTCGGCGAAATACCAGAAAACCGCCAAAGCACACAGTGAAATTGCACCGGTCGTCGAAAAGTATCGCGAGTACAAAGACCTGACCCGAGGCATTGTTGAAAGCAAGGTGGTGCTTGCTGAAGAAAAAGATCCTGACATGCGTGCATATGCTCAAGAAGAACTGGATAAGCTGCAATCGCGTGTCAGCGCGATTGAAGAAGAACTCAAAGCTCTGCTCCTGCCGAAAGATCCTAACGACGAGAAAAACATCATCCTCGAAATCCGCGCTGGCACCGGCGGAGACGAAGCCACGCTCTTTGCCGCTGAAATCTTCCGAATGTACACGCGCTATGCTGAAATGCAGCGTTGGAAAGTCGAAGTGCTCTCGACTTCGGAGTCGTCCGCGGGTGGACTGAAAGAAGTCATCGCCATTATCGAAGGCAAACGCGTCTATTCGCAGCTCAAGTATGAAAGCGGTGTGCACCGTGTACAACGCGTGCCAGCCACCGAACAGCAGGGGCGCATCCACACCTCCGCGGTCACGGTTGCGGTCTTACCCGAAGCTGAAGACGTCGACATCAAGATTGAAGCCAAAGACCTCCGCATCGACACCTTCTGTTCGTCCGGACCCGGTGGCCAGTCTGTGAATACTACTTACTCTGCTGTCCGCATCACGCACCTTCCCACCAATACGGTCGTGAGCTGCCAGGATGAAAAATCGCAGATCAAAAACCGCGAAAAAGGTATGCGCGTGTTGCGTTCGCGGCTCTACGAAATCCAGATGGAGAAGCAGCAGCAGGCCTTGGCCAAGGAGCGCAAGGCTATGGTCGGCTCTGGCGACCGCAGCGAAAAGATCCGCACCTATAACTTTCCCCAAAACCGCCTCACTGATCACCGCATCGGTTTTACCGTTCACCAGTTAGAGTCCGTGATGGATGGCAAACTCCAGCCTTTGGTCGACGCTCTGATAACCCACTACCAGGCTGAGAAGCTGAAACAGGAAAGCGCCAGCGTGGCGTAGGTTGCGCCCATGCGCTGCCCATCCTGGTTTTTTGGGGGGCGCAATCCTTCCTGAGCAACCTCGACGGGTTGCCTCTGTGGTGAAATAGATGGGTGCTCCTCAAGCAAGCACTCACTTCCGCCATCAACCGCTTAACTGCGGACCAAACTCCTTCCCCGCGCATGAATGCCGAGTTGCTCCTCATGTTCACGCTGGGCTGCGATCGCGCCTACCTGCACGCCCACCCCGAACGTGAACTGACCTTTGCAGAAGGTGAGCGTTACGTCCGGGCGCTCGGCGAACGCTCCCGCGGAATTCCCGCACAGTACATTACAGGCCACCAGGAATTCTGGGGCATGGATTTTCTCGTCACCCCCGCTGTCCTGATTCCGCGCCCGGAGACCGAACACGTGGTTGAAACCGTGCTCGAACTCACCAGTATGGGCGGCACGCTCGCGCCCGTCAGCTCTGTCCGCATCGTAGACGTCGGTACAGGTTCGGGTTCGATCGCGCTGGCGCTAGCCAAAGAATTGCCGCACGCGGAAATGCATGCCACCGACATTTCCTCCGCTGCTCTTGAAATCGCTCGCGCCAACGCCGCACGCCATCAGCTCGAAGAGCGCGTCCAGTTTCACTGCACGGATTTGCTCAGGGGCTTTCCCTCTTCAGGTTTCGATATCGTTGTTTCTAACCCGCCCTATGTCGGCGAATCGGAAGCTGATCAGGTCCAACTTGAAGTCCGTAAGTTCGAGCCCCGCAACGCTGTTTTCGCTGGGCCCACGGGCGTCGAGGTGATAGAGAGCTTGATCCCCCAGGCGCAGGCCGCCCTCCGGCCTGATGGCTGGTTAGTCATGGAAATCAGCGGCACCATCGCCGACAACGTCCAGGCGCTGTTGCATTCATGGGATGACGTTTGTGTCACGCGCGATCTGCAATCCATCCCTCGCGTCATGCGCGCCCGAAAACCATAGTCTTGATCCTCCACTGCGATTGCGAACCGCCCTTCCTGGAGAAAATCTTGCTTTGCCGTGGTGCCTGGAATGGGGTCTTGCTCAGGGGTTCAATATTGCGTCTAGCGAAGCCCTGAGCTCGCGAAAGCGGAAGGGATATCCACTCGAAATCAGCTTGCTAGGTTCCACTCTTTGGCTCCCGAGTAAGACCTCTTCGCCCATCTGTCCCAGCAGGAGTTTGACGGCGAAAGCGGGCACAGGGAGAATCGCCGGACGGGAGAGCGCCCTGGCGAGCGTCTGGGTAAATTCCGCGTTGGTCACAGGACGGGGCGCGACCACGTTCACCGGCCCCTGCAGCAGATCGGTCTTCAGGATGTGATGGATCGCGCCGACAAGATCTTGCACGTCAATCCAACTCCACCATTGGCGGCCGTCGCCGATGTTGCCGCCAAGGCCCAGCTTAAACGGCAACTGCATTTTCTGCAGTGCGCCGCCTTGGGGGCTCAGGACTACTCCAAATCGAGTCCTTGCTGTGCGAATGCCAGCTTGCTCTGCCGGGGCCGTGGCGGCCTCCCACTCCCGGCACACTCGGGCAAGAAAGCCGGTGCCCGAAGGGCTCTGCTCCCATAACAGTTCGTCTCCACGGTGGCCATAGTAGCCAATAGCCGACGCGCAAACGAATACTCCGGGTTTCTCTCTGGTTTGGGCTAAGGCTTGCGCCAGGTTGCGCGTTCCCACGACCCGGCTATTAAGGATTTTTGCCTTCTTCGCCTCGGTCCAGCGACCGGCAATCGTTTCACCCGCAAGATGAATCACGGCATCGAAGCCGGAAACCGCTTGCGGAGCGATGGTCTGCTCTGGATCCCACGAGATGTGCTCTTCATCGGCTGTCGAATTCGAAGTTGCGCCGTTGCGAGTCAGCCGCGTTATTCTTGCACCATTCGATTTGAGCGAAGGCAGCAGAGTTGCACCGATCGGACCGGATGCACCGCTTACCAATATCCGCGATGACTTGAGGGCGTACATGCTGCAACAATGTAGCAGATGACCACCGGCCGTGGTTGTCCAACTCGGTACAAAGACTGCGCCGAGTCAATCAGAGCCTAAGACTGCCGCGTGTCGACCCATCGGGACGCTATAATTTGAGGCCAGGGATCCCGCGCTAGCAGTGCTTCCCCGCAGATATTGCTTAGGCAGTTTGCAGGCTATAATCCGGCATGGCGAGCTTGCGCCAACAGATCGCGACCACTGCTCTGACCCTCACCAAGTTCCGCGAACTGATGCGGCGGATGCAGGAAAACCGCCCGCAGGACGATCTGTCCATCATCAAGAAAGCCTACGACTTTTCCCTCAAATATCACGAAGGCCAAAGCCGTGCTTCGGGCGATCCGTACCTCGTGCATCCTCTTGAGGTCGCGCTGGTTCTCGCCGAAATGAAGATGGATCCCGTCGCGGTTGCGGCGGGTTTGCTCCACGACTCTGTCGAAGATACTTCCGTCACCATCGGCGACATTGGCAAGGAATTTGGCGAGCAGGTGGCTCACATTGTCGAAGGCGTCACCAAGATCAGCAAGATCGACTTCGCCACCCGCGAAGAGCAGCAAGCAGAGAACCTGCGAAAGATGATGCTGGCTATGGTGGATGACATCCGCGTGGTGCTCATCAAGCTCGCCGATCGCCTGCACAATATGCGTACCTTGGAACATCTACCGCCCGAGCGTCAAAACAAGATCGCTCAGGAAACCCTGGAAATCTATGCACCCATCGCCCATCGGCTGGGCATGGGCAAAATTCGCGGTGAATTGGAAGACCTCGGCTTTCGTTTCATCGATCCAGTCGGCTACGAACAGGTGGAAAAGGCTGTCAATGCCCGCCGCAAACAGGGCGAGGCGTTTCTTGCCAAAGTCCAGCAAACCATCAAAGACAAGCTCAAAGAGGCCGGCATCCAGGCTCAAGTCGACAGTCGTATCAAGCGACTCTACAGCATTCACAAGAAGCTGCAGCGCCAACGCATCGCTGTGGACCAGGTCTACGACCTGTGCGCATTGCGCGTGGTTACGCGTTCGCTGCAGGACTGCTACGCCGTGCTCGGCATCATTCACAATCTATGGCGTCCGGTGCCGGGGCGCATCAAGGACTTCATTGCCATGCCGCGTCCCAACTTTTACCAGTCGCTGCATACCTCAGTGATCACGGAAGACGGCACCCCGTTTGAAATCCAGATCCGTACCGAGGAAATGCACAAGATGGCCGAGGAGGGCATCGCCGCGCACTGGAAATACAAAGACGGCCCTGTCTCCGCGCAGGACGAGCAGCGGCTTGCATGGCTGCGTCAGGTGGTGGAGTGGCAGCGCGACGTCAGTGATCCCGCTGAATTCCTTTCTGCGCTCAAGGTGGATCTCTACCCGGAAGAGGTCTACACCTTCACGCCCAAAGGAAAAGTTGTGGTTCTTCCCCGTGATGCCACGCCCATCGATTTCGCCTACACCATCCACACTGAGGTTGGTCACACTTGCGTGGGTGCCAAAGTTAACGGCCGCATGGTGCCGCTGCGCCACAAACTGCACTCCGGCGACATTGTGGAAATCATGACCCAGCCCGGCCATAAGCCCAGCCGTGACTGGCTGGCGCTGGTCAAATCCTCGCGCTCACGCAACAAGATCAAACACTGGCTCAACCTGCATCAGCGCGAGCGCGCCATCGAAATCGGCCGCAAGCTGATCGACAAAGAAGCCCGCAAGTACCGGATCCCACTAAAAGAAATCAAAGACGAAGATCTCCTCAAGGTGGCTTCGGCTTACGGCCTGGGCAAAGTGGACGATCTGATGTCAGGAATAGGCTACGGAAAATATTCCGCCCGGCAGGTATTAGCGCGCCTTCTTCCGGCCGGTCCTGCCGCCGTCGCCGAGAGCGGGGGCGAGCGCGATCATGCCGGCGATAGTTGGGAACAAGGAAAACCGGGCGGCATCGCCAGCGTGGTGCGCCGCGTCTTTGGCGATCACAACGCCATCACCGTCAAGGGTCAGGGCGACATGTTGGTTTACCGCGCGCGATGTTGTAACCCCATTCGCGGCGAGACCATCGTCGGTTACATTACGCGAGGTAAAGGCGTTGCCGTCCACTCGGCCAACTGTCCGAACGTCACCAACCTTCTATACGAGCCGGAACGCCGTATCGAGGTGGAATGGGCCCGCGACGAAAGCACTCCTACTGCGTATCCTGTCAAGCTCACCGTTTTTTGCGACGACCGGTTCGGCATGCTCAAGAACATCACTGGCGTGATCGGTGACGCGCAAAGCAACATCCGCAACATTGCGGCGCACACATCCAACAGCCAGGCCAGCGTCGAAGTGGTGCTCGACATCTCCGATCTCAAGCATCTCGAGCAGATCATTGCCGGGCTGCGCAAAATACCGGGCGTGCACGAAGTTCAAAGGCTGCAGAAAATCTGAGGGCGGGTCAGTTCAGCAAAAACGCCTCTGTGTTACTCTGTGCCCTCTGTGGTTTTGTTTTGCTGGGGAGTGAGAACCGAGAACTGAGAACCGCTTTCATGCGCGAAGTTGTTTCCACCAAAGACGCTCCCCAGGCTATCGGCCCCTATTCTCAGGCCATTAGAGCCAATGGATTCGTCTTTGTCTCTGGACAGGTTGCTATCGATCCGGAGACCCAGCAGGTGATTGCGGGCGACGTCGCCGCCCAGACCGACCGTGTGTTGCGCAATTTATCGGAAATTCTGGAGGCCGCGGACAGCGGCCTCGGGAAGGTTGTGCGCTCCACCGTCTTTCTCAAGAACATGGGCGACTTCGCCGCCATGAACGAGGTGTATGGAAAATACTTCAGATCTGCACCGCCAGCCCGCTCCACCGTGGAAGTGGCGCGGCTGCCCAAGGATGTGCTCGTGGAAATTGATGTGATTGCGTTGGCTTAGGCCTTGCTATCGAACACTTGCCAATTCAAGCGCAGAACTGCCCCTCCAATCGGCAATAGAAAATTGGCAATTGAAATGAACCCTCGGCGTGCTCAGCGACTCGGCGGTGTGTCCCCTAGGCCTTAACCACTTTGCCGCTGCGCAGGCAGGAAGTGCACACGCGCATGCGTTTCGTAGTGGCCCCAACCCGCGCATGAACCGGGCGCAGATTGACGTTCCAACGCCGCTTAGTCACGTTATGGGCGTGGCTGATGCGGTTTCCCGCTTGCGGCTTCTTGCCGCAGATATCACACTGCTGTGCCATGACTACTCCAGAAAGATTCAGAACTTGATGCGCAAAACATAGATTTTACAGGAGATCTTATGATTTCGGCAAGGTCGCACTATCCCTGGTTGTCCCTGGTTATCCCTGGTCGCACTATCCAACGCTATCCAACGCAAAGAGGCGTGGGCAGGGGAGGAACGATGAGTTCTGTTACTGCCGTCCGAATTTTCAGTGCGCAGATTTTCAAAAGGGAAAGGCTCCCTTTCTCTGGAAAGGGAGCCTTTTAGGGCTGCACCGCAAAAGAAAATGAACTACGCGACACTTCGCACCGCGCCGGCCGGGGCAGGGCCGCGACGGCGCGCAGTGCGCTTTCCGATTCTTCGATGGTACGGTTGGCGACGGGCTTCAGCCAGAACAGAGCCAAGAATGCGGCGATAAGATCGCAGGCAATCATCGCCCAAAAGACCTTGTTCCAGGAACCGGTCTTTTCAAACAACCAAGCCGCGCCGACACCAGCAAAGAACGCGCCTGCTCCTTTGGCGGTGTAGACGATGCCATAGTTTGTGGTGGCCCAGGTCTTCCCGAACAAGTCTCCAGTGATGGAGGGGAACAGCGAGAAGATCTCTCCCCAGGCGAAGAAGCACAAGCCGGACAGGGCGATGAACCAGACCGGACGGCTGATCAGTTGCAACAGCGCAAATACCGCTACCGCCTCGAGGGTAAAAGCGATGAACATGGTATTTTCGCGGCCAATATGGTCCGAGACCCATCCCCAGAAGGGGCGTGTCAGCCCATTCAGATAGCGGTCCACGGTGATCGCCATTACCAGGGCACTCATGCCGAAAACGACGATGACTTTATCCACATGGTAGGAGACGGCCATGGGGTTGAGCTGAGCGGTAACCACCAAGCCGCCGAACGACAGCATGGTCATCATCAGGTAGATGACATAGAACGAGGGTTGGCGCAGCATCTGCCATGGGGTCATATCCAGGGCTGAGCTGTGCACGTGTGCCTTGATCTGTGCTTCCTTTTCCTTCCATCCGGGTGGCGTCCAGCCCACCGGAGGTCTAGCCAGGAACAGGGCAGCAGCCATCACCACAGCCCCCTGGATAATGCCCCAAAAGACCAGTGCGTGCTGGTACCCAGAAGCTTTTATCATTTTGTCAATCGGCGACACGGTCAGTGCTGTCCCGATACCGTAGGCGCCTGCTGTGAGCCCGACGCAAAGCCCACGGTGATCCGGAAACCACTTCAGCGCATTTCCAATGGTTCCGCCGTAGACGATGCCGGCGCCGATACCGCCAACGATGTACCAGAAGTAAAGGCTGCGCAACGTTTCGGCTTGTCCCGAGAGGATCCAACCCAAGCCAACCAGGATGCCACCAGCGCCCAACATCAAGCGGGGACCGATCCGGTCGACCAGGTATCCTTCAAACGGAACCAGCCAGGTTTCCACGAGGATGAAGGCGGTAAAGATGCCTTGAATCGCCGTCAGTGAAACGTGCAGGTGCGCCTGCATGGGTTTAGTGAAAAGGGTCCAGGCATACTGAAGGTTGGCAATGGCCATCATCGCGATGATGCCAGCAACCAGTTGGGCCCAACGATTTACAATGCGCGAGGGATGAATCAAGTCAGGGTGAGCGGCTTCTGCCATAGATGCACCTCCTCGGTGTCTCGTCCGACTTTAGGAACTTACCTGCAAATCGCTGGTTCCCGAACGGCCGGCGACCAGTTTCCGCAAAGGTGCACCATGCAAACTTTGAGCTTCCCCGCCAGCGTATTTACGCGGTGGGTTGTCTGCCTCCACCTCTCGCTGGAATGGGATCACACCGGGAACCAGCCACTTTCCCCACATTTCATCGACCTTACTCTGGAAGTAATCGATATCATCGTTGGTAAAGTGCGCGAACCTTCCTTGCTTTAGTAAGTAATCTCTCACGGGCTGCCGCTTAATCTTGCCGGCGGCGATTTGCTGCGTTCTGCCGGTCAGCCTCAGCACGCCGTCTTCAACCTCGTAGAGCGGCCAAACTCCAGTATTTACGGCCAGCTCGCCCATTTCGTGCGAAAGGTAAGGATCGTAGTCCCAGCCCTTGGGGCACGGATCGAGTGAATGGATAAATGTCGGACCGCCGATCGACAGCGCTTTGCGCATGGCGTTCATTCCTGCCAGAGCGTAGGACATGCAGACGGTCGCGACGTACCTGCAAGTGGGATGGCCTGCGGCCATCATGCCCGCCATGTTCTTCTTCCAGCGGCGATGCATGATTCTTTTCACCTTGCCGGGAGTACTAAACGTAGTGTTGGCACCCCAGGGAGTGCTGCCCGAAAGCTGAATGTCGGTGTTGGCGTACGACTCGTTGTCGTACATCAGGATGAGGCAGTTGTAATCGGGATGAGTAAGAGTGGCCGAGATTGCCCCCACGCCCATATCCGCTCCGCCGCCGTCGCCACAGAAAGCTATGACATTAATGGGCTCTTTCTTCATCTTTCCTTTGCGCATGAGCGCTTTCAGAGCGGCGGCGGTTCCCAGTGCAGCCGATCCGCTGCTGCCCAGTTGAGTGTGCATCCACGGAAGCACCCACGAAGTGCTGTAATAAGTGGTGTTGGCCACGTACATGCACCCGGTGCTGCCCAGCACAATCGTCCTGGGGCCAGCGGCCTTGGCCATCATCTTCATCACCAGCGCCGACTCGCAGCCCTGGCATGTCCTGTGACCGGAAGTGAAATATTCCTCCAAGGGCAGCTTCTTGACGGCTTTGAAGGGATCCAGCTTCTGGGTCGGATCAATCTGAATGTAGGTAGACATGATTCCCTCACTTTTCCGACGCTTAAGAAAGCATCAGCGAGACACGGACTACTCGCGCAATCCGATCCATTGAGTTAGAGGCTGCGCTTTGCCATCCGCAGCGTGGTAGACGGAGTCGGCCATCTTTTGCACATCAGGCACGGTTACTTCGCGCCCGCCGAGACCGCAAATAAAATCGAGCACTGGCGGCTTCTTACCGGCTCCTGGGTACAAGGCGTGGCGAACCTCGCCGGCTAGCACGCCTCCCAGATACGGCGATCCGAAAGAGTAGTCACGGTCGATGACACCAATCGCCTCAAAACGTTGCAGGGACTTCGCCAATTCTTCGGCGGCAAACGGCCGGAACCAGCGCATGCGCACAAACCCGACTTTCTTACCTTCCCTGCGCATCTGCCGGATGGCAACTTTTACCGAGATGGAGAGCGTTCCCATTCCCATGAGCACGATATCGGCGTCATCGGTCATGTACTCTTCAAAGAACGGATTGCCGTACGAGCATCCAAAGATGCGCTCGAAGTCGGCATAGGCCTCTACGATGACGCCATGAGCCCGTTCCATGGCCGCGTAGTTCTGGCGGCGAATCTCCATCACCCAATCTTCGTTGCCTTGCGGGGCCACGGTGATTGGGTTATCAGGATGGAGGAGCAGGTCGGGTCATCCAATGCGCGGTTTCCCACCATGGCGATCATCGGAATGCGTAAGGCGGGAGTTACGGTCAACGCTTCCATGGCGTACATCCAGCCGACGCCGCTGGAACCGCAAAACACACGCGCGCCAGCAGCGGACGCATGCTTCACGATTTCAAATTGGGAGTGTTCGCCTTCCGCCACGATATACTCGCAATCCATTTCGCCGTTGGACACCAGCTTGCAGACATACTGCATCACGGTGTCGTAAGGGCGGATTGGGTAGGCGGTAATTACGTCGACGTCGGCCAATTTGCAGGCGACTGCAATGGCTTCGCTGCCGGTAATAAGGGCTGTTTCTTCGGTCTTACGTGGTTCTTCGACAGCCGCTAGTGTCGCCATAACAACTTCCCTCCTGAAGGTTTCTATCCCTTGCGGGCGATCTCGAGCATTTCTGGGACCTGCTCTTCATATTGTCCACGATAACGGAAGCCGTGGGACCGTTCGGGATGCGACTCGATCTTTTTGGCAAGCCAGGCTTGGTAACCCTCTTTGTCGTTCCTCCACGCCTCCCATTGGCTGGCGTTGTCGCCGAACTCGGTCTCATTCACCATAGTGACGCACTCTTTCACCGGGCATACCGCTTCGCAGACGCCGCAACCGCAACAGGCCTGCATGTTCGCGTCGTATAGACCCTCGGGCGTTACGTCGAAGCAGGAGTCCGGACAGTGCAGCCAGCACAGAGTGCACTTGATGCAAGTGTCGAAGTTCACCACGGGCCGCATGGTTCGGGTGCTGAACTTCTTGAAAGTTGGGTTGCGGTCGGGCTGAAATCCGCCGTGGACGTGGGACACCGGATCTTCCATGTTCCTTCCAGCAGGAATGCTGGGAATGGCGATGCCTTCGCCCATTTCGTGCCACTTCGGAAAATCAAATTTGTAGGGAACTTCGGGATTGCCTTGATCAGTCCGAACCGTAGTAGTGCCGATGCGCTCATAGGCGCGCGCCGCGGATTCAGCCTTGATGGCATCCTTCCATTGATCCATGATCACTTTTTGCACCGATGTCAGACTGAACAAGTCAGGCAGGACTTTGGCGATCGCTCCCAGGATGCGTACGTCGGTATGGTCATCCTTGTAAACCCACAGTCCCGAAAAGCTAACCGTGCCCTTCACGATTGCCAGGTTGTAAGGCGTCTCCTTGCGGTGCGCCATGGCAATGATTGCATCTGGCCCCTCGCGCGAGGTAACGATCAAAGTGCCCCCGGGCTTCAGCAGCCGATTCACCGGCTGCAGTCCATACCACGCCCACGACTCCACACCCTTGCACAAAGTGTCATCAACGGCGATGGTGACGTCGACTTGCTTGGGTTCATACTTCGCCATTCCTTCTTGCAGTGTCTGTTCATCCGTGGCCACGATGGCAAAATTCTTGGCCGGAATTCCGTTTCGCTCTGGGCTGTCGCCATAACGCCCGAATGAAATGCCCATCTTGCCTTCCTGATGGGCGGCCAGGACAATCGAGCGGCTGAGCCGCGTGGCCAGAGTTTTTTGAAAAATTCCTCGATAGATAATTTCGATTGCGAATAGTCGGCCCATTTGAAGAACCTCCGGAGTTTTCAGAAAACGAAAATGTTAGAGCTTATTCAGTACGATCTCCTCCACGTCCTCGATGTGGCGGCGCATGGCAGCCTTCGCGGCTTCCGCGTCGCGCTTCTTGATCGCCGCCAAAATGCGGCGGTGACCAGCCAGCGATTTCTGCGGGCGCCCTTCTACCTGCAAAGAACGTTCACGGGTGTCGCGCAGCAAGTCCATCAGAATGTCCAGCACTTTCAGGACAACGCTGTTTTCCGCTGCCATGGCCACGCTGTAGTGGAATTCAGAATCCTCTTCCATCGCGGCTTCGCCTTGGCGCAGCTTCTCGCCTTGGCGCTCGAGGATCTCTTCCATCTCAGCAATCTCTTCAGCGGAAGCGTGCGTTGCCGCGCGCGCCGCCAGCGGAGGCTCGAGCATCTTGCGGAAATCCAAAAGCTCGTTCACCAACTGCCGCTTGTGCACCAGGGCGTTGGACAACGGGTTAATGAACGAAGCCGCCGAAACGTCGCGAACCACGGTCCCCGCGCCTTGGCGCGGCTCAACCAGGCCCACGAGTTCCAGGCTGCGAATAGCATCGCGGATGGAACTGCGGCTGACGCCTAACAGCTCCGCCAACTCGCGTTCCGAAGGAAGTTTGTCGCCGGGGCGCAGCTTTTTGAGGATGAGGCGCTCGATCTGACGGGCGACCTCCTCGTACACTTTGTTCCTGCGGATCACCTCGAAGTCGGACTTTACGGTTCCAGCCATTCCCCCACCTGCAAGTGGTCCGGTAAGTGGACCAGAAGAATTATACTCAGCTTGTCAAGTGCTGGGTGCGGTTCAGCGAAAAAATGTTTTTCCATCTTTGCGTTCGGGGGAGTTTACACAATTTCCCGGACAGCGCCAGCAGATTTCCTCAACCACAGGACAGAAAACGTGACGCTCAAGGGGGCAAAAGAATTCCTCGAGTGGACTCCGCCTCAAACCGTCTTTTTGGGTTGTCGGGATTCCACCAGCAGCCTGGCGCAAGCATACACAGCCCGCGTGTGAGCCATGGGAAGATTCAAACGTTCGCCCAATTCCACCACCGCGCCAACCACAGCTTCCAGTTCGAGCGGCCGACCGGCTTCGAGATCTTGCAGCATGGAACTCTTGTGTTCACCAACCTTTTCGGCGCCCGCGATTCGCTGTTCGATGGAGACGGGTAATGCCAGGCCCAAATGCGCGGCCACGGACTCTGCTTCCCGCATGATGTTTCGGATCAACACCGACACTTCAGGATCACGCGCCATCTGAACCAGCGTGGCCCCGGTGAGCGCGCTGACGGGATTGAAAGCAACGTTGCCAAGTATTTTGACCCAAATCTCATTTCGGATGTGCGCCGTGACGGGGCAACGTAAGCCCGAGGCAACTAGTGCCTGAGCAATTTGGCGGCACCGATCCGAGCGCTCGCCGTTGGGCTCGCCCAGGGAGATTCGATGGCCCTCGGTGTGTTGGACAACTCCCGGCGCGCTGATCTCGGTCGAAAAATAGACGATGGAGCCGACCACGCGACGGCCTTCAATGGCCGCGGAAATTCGGCCTTCAGGATCGACGCGCTCCAGACGTGTACCCTCCCACGTGCCGCCGAAGCCCTGGAAAAACCACCAAGGGACGCCATTCTGTGTGCTCACGACCACGGTGTCAGGGGCCAGCACAGGGTATAGCTGGGGTGCAAGTTGGGGAAGGCTGTGGGCCTTGACTGCAAGAAAGACGACATCGACCGGGCCCACTTCTTCGAGCCTGCCGGCGATTTTGGGGTGCGCCTCGAAATCCCCCGCGACGCTCTTCACCTGCACGCCGCGTTCCTGCATGGCGCGAAGATGCGGTCCGCGCGCGAAGAGCGTGACATCCAATCCGGCCTGCGCCATGCGCGCACCGATGTAGGCTCCGATTGCGCCCGCTCCAGCGATCAGGAATTTCATCTTGGCTCACCCAAGTCGGCTATCCACGTTGATCATCTACGAGCGCAGCGGCGACGGCGCGGCGGCGAATTTTTCCGGTGGCGGTGGTGGGAATGCTTTTCACCAGATAAATCTTCTTTGGACATTTGTATTCTGCCAGCAGCTCACGGCAGTGCTTGATGAGTGCCGATTCGGTGGCGCCGCGGGGCTCGTGCAACACCACCGCCGCAGCCACTTCTTCCCCCAGCGTGGGATGGGCGCAGCCAAACGTGACCGCCGCCGCGACTGCGGGATGTCTCAGAAGAATCTCATCGACTTCGTGCGGCGCGATGTTCTCGCCTCCGCGGATGATGATGTCTTTAATGCGCCCCGTCAGGTGCAGGTAACAATCTTGGTCGAGATAGCCCTGGTCTCCGGTGCGAAACCATCCGTTCACGAAGGCGCGGGCGTTTGCTTCCGGATTATTTTCGTATCCACGAAATACATTCGCGCCCTGGATAGCGATTTCCCCGCGTTGAGTGTTTTCGAGAGAATTGCCTTGTTTGTCCATGATCCTGACGCGAAGCCCCGTGCCCACGCCGACAGAACCTGGCTTGCGATGACGCGGCGGTAGCGGATTCGAGGTCATCTGATGAGCAGCCTCGGTCATTCCATAGGCCTCGACGAATGGGACGCCAAAAATTTCCTCGATCTTATGAATGAGTTCCGGCGAAAAGGGCGCACTGCAGGAACGGATGAACCGCAGAGAGGCGGCTTCTACGGGCTTACGGTGAGTACGGGCCAGCAGAAGCTGATGCATCGTGGGCACTCCCGAAAACCAGGTCACGCGAAGTTCTCGGACCGTCCGCCAGAAAGAAAGCGCGTTGAATTTGGTAGGGACAACCAGAGTCCCGCCGGAGAGAATGTGGAACAGGGGCATGATGCAGAGTGAAACGTCTTCCTCAGAAAGCGCGTAGGAGTTTGCGATATTGGCCGAGGAAACGGCCAGATTGAAATGCCGCAACGGCACACGCTTCGGACGCCCCGTGCTTCCGCTGGTATGCAGGATCAGAGCAATGTCGTCCGCCGCCGGCTCGGTCGCAGAAGCTCCCGTGGGAGCATCCACCAAGTGCACGTTGCCTTGGTCGGTCATTTCCACCGATAAAATAGGGATCTTACGATCGGCGGCTGCACTGCGCGCGAATTCGGCGCCTATGGGAGGACAAAGCAAAACGCGGGCGTTGGGGTCACCGAGAAAAAAGAGGAACTCCTCGTAGGGGTACGCCGGGTTCAAGGGGGCAGCAGTTCCGGCGATGGACGCAGCCAAGAAGCTCACAATCGCAGGCAATCCGTTCGGTAATGCGATTGCCACGCGATCTCCCGGACGAATGCCGGCCGAAGCCAAAGCGTCCGCCATGGCCAGAACCTGTTGCCGGAGAGATGCGTAGGTGACCCGGATTCCGAGCTCGGGAACGATCACTGCGGTGTGGCTGTCGGCAAAATGCAAAACGTCGAGTAGCGTCTGTACGGACTTTAGGGTCATTCGCGGTTGCCCCTACGCAGGCTCTTTGGATGATGGCGCAATTCTGTGTGTTGTTCATGAAGCGAAATAGATTGGGAGATATCGCGAGAACAATCAGGCATGCTAATTGCAGGCGCCAGGTCGGCCTTTATCTATTGCCGATACCCCTCGGCGCTCAGCGCCTTTGTCAGTTCCGCTAATAGGAACCCTACATTTTCTTCACTCGCTAACGGTCCCATAACCCCGATGCGGAAAACCTTACCTGCGAGCGGCCCGAAGCCACCAGCGATTTCGATGTCGTGTTCCTCCAAGAGCCGCCGACGCACTCTGGCCTCGTCAACGCCTTCGGGAACGCGTACTGTGTTGAGCGTCGGAATTCGATGCTCTTCAGCAACGTGCATGCGCAGGCCCATCTCTTCTATGCCCTTGACGAAGGATTTATGGGAACGGCGATGCCGCTCCCAACGTCTCTCGATTCCCTCATCCGCGATCGCCACAAGCGCTTCGCGTAACGCATAGAACATGGAAATCGGGGCGGTGTGGTGATAGCGGTGTGAGACGGTCGAGTAATCGTGGATCAGCTTAAGATCGAGATACCAACTTCGCACGGGAGAGGTCCGAGCGCCCAGCCAGTCCATGGCCCGCTTCGAAATAGCTAGGGGAGACAATCCCGGTGGGCAGCTTAATCCTTTTTGGGTACAGCTGTAGGCGACGTCAATTCCGGTCTGATCGAAATTCACCGGTAATCCGCCGAGCGAAGTGACGCAATCCGCGATCACCAGCGCGCCCGCATCGTGCGCGGCAGCACAGATCGCTTGTCCGGATTGCAACGCTCCCGTTGAGGTCTCCGCGTGAACGAAGCCCACCACGTTCGGCTTTGCGCGGTGGATGAACTCTGCCGCCTCATGATCGGTGAAAGTTGCCCCCCACGGTTTCTCCAGCCGCACGACGTCCGCGCCCTGGCGCTTCGCCATCTCGGTGAGACGATCGGAGAAGTAGCCGTTGGCGAACACGGCGAGTTTCGTTTCGGCTTCAACGAAGTTTGCAACCGCAGCTTCCATGCCGGCGCTCCCAGTGCCGGAGATCACGATCGTGGTGCCGTCGTTTGTGCCGAAAACCATTTTGAGCAATTGCTGAATGTCTCCCATCACCTGGATAAAGTAGGGATCAAGGTGCCCGACAATTGGCTTTGACAGCGCTTCATACACGCGCGGTGCAACCATACTTGGCCCCGGCCCAAACAGATAGCGGCGGGGCGGCTGCAGCGGACGCAATGCATTACCTGCAGAATTTTGTGTTAGGGCGCTCATGGTTACTCTCTTCGGAAAGTTGTTTACGAGTTCAAGTCTGTACCTAGGTTAAATCGGCGAATGGCGATCCTGCTGCCGGGGAGTGAATTGTCGGCGGACGGCCCCAGAGATTCCAGAAATCCATGCGGAAGATCTTCCTGGGGGATTCAAATCCGCAGGCGCATAGTTCAGATACCGCCGAGGATCGTGTTCAGTCATGCCTTCTCATGCTTACCTGATGTGATCCAACGCATCCTCGACCGCACCAGGTTCTGGCCTGCAGTCATGTTTCTCAAAATCGGATTGGAGTTGCTGCTTGGCTTTGTCCGCGTCCATAAGAAGCTCCCGCCGCGTGCGGAACGCTAACCTGCACACGTCACAGTACGCGACGCTAGGCGCCGCTCCGATAAACCTGGCTATTTTGAGGCTGCGCTCTGGCATTGCCGTATCAGCGTTTCGTTCCTCCGCCTTTCTCAACTTGTCGCTGTCACTTTTGTATCAGAAAAAGCCAGATGCCGCGCAGCGACACACCAGCGACAACGGTGAGCAGAGGTTTCGGTCAGCTGCCTCCGAGGAAAGGTAGAAGTGGTCCGCTTTTCATGCCGGATCAGTGATTCAGCAGCAGCTCTGGAGATCCTCGGTTTGTCGCCCGGGCCGACAAGGTTGGGCGTGACTTGCGTGTCTCCATGCCTCGAGGGCAGGCCCGTCTTGCAAAATATCTGGGAGAGGAAACACATGCGCGCTCGATGACAAAGTTTGTCGTGCTTTTGTTCGTTTTCCTAGCGCCGGGTTCGCTCGTCCATGCCCAAGGCACGGAACGTGCCGACAAGACTGGCGCATCACCCTACGGTTGCAACCGAGGAGGAGGTCAGCCAGTTGCGCAGCGAGGTCGCGGCGCAGCGAAAGACCATCGAGGAACTGAAGGGGATGGTCCAGCAACTGGCGGAGGCAAATTGCAATCCGCCCAGACGGTTCCGGCCAACGCTCAAGGGCAAGCCGGAAATGGAGCCCGCCTGATGAACGCGGCTTTGGTGTCCGCACCCCAACCACCAGAGATTGCGCAAGCGGCTAAGCCGGCGGACAAAGCCACAGAGAAAAAACCTGCCGAGAAAAAGGCCGATGTCCCGGTGGTCGCGGGATGGAACGGGGAACACCTTTCATCAAGAGCACCGACGGCAAGTTTCAAATGCAGCCGTACGGGTACTTTCAGTCTGATTACCGCGCCTACAAGGGGGACGGAGCTCCCTCGAACACGTTTCTCAAGCCGCGCCCGTTTCGGTTTTCAAGGCACTTTCGGCACCCACTACGATTACGCAGTGCTCATCGACTCCGCCGCCAGCAACGGCATCTCCCTGCGTGATCTGTACGTCAACATCAAACCCAACCCGGCTTTCCTATTCCAAGTCGGTCAGTACAAAGAGCCTTTCGCTCAGGAACTTCTTACCAGCGCCCCCAATCTGGATTTTGTTGAACGGTCACTGGCGTCGCTTTTGTACCCCTCCGCTGCTACTGCGTACCGTAGTCCCGGCGCCACGCCCGATCGGCGGTTGTATCTGGCCTGCCAAGCAGTGAACAAGGGTGGTGGAACTCGCGAAGTGAGCAGGGGAGTTGCTAACTTCTGGCTTTAAGCGGTCGGGTTCTGTTTGGCGCTGTTGCCGACAGCGAGCAGAAAAATAGCGCTCTTGCCTTCGGCATGAGGAGAGAAGAATCGGACCACATCGTCGTCGTAATTGTGAATGACTTTGTGGTCTCGCCGGTCACGGAGGAAAAACTACGGTGCCGCGTCTGCTTGGCATGGAAGCGGATGAAGAGCTGGATTGGTGAACCCCATCACCCCCTCAGCTCGAGGCTTAGATCAGCGCGCCGTGACTTTCTCGATTGCCGCTCGCAGCTGATCATAAGGGAGTGCTCCGGGGTGGTACATGGCGACCTTGCCGGTGCGATCGAGCAGCACTAGGGTGGGGGTCGTGGAGGCGCCGTACGCGTCGAAATTGGATTTGTTGATGGGGACCGGCATGTCGAGCAATCCGGAGTAGAAGCGGCGGCGGACGGCATCTATGTAGGCGAGCTCGTCCTGGGGCGCGGCATTGTCGGTCTGGGCGGTGTACCCGTAAAGCCGCGTGGGTCCGACGACCGTCAGTCCTTGGGGTGCGAATTCAGAGCGCAACTGAGTGATGATCGGCGCTTCAGCTTTGCAGTCGCCACACCAGTGAGCCCAGAAGAAAAGCAACACCGGCGATCCTTTCAGCGCAGCCAATGGCTGCGGCTTGGAGCCGAGAAACTGCTGGGATTTGAGCACCGGCGCGGGCTTCCCTTCGAGCGACAGGACATTCAAGTTTTTTTGCAATCGCGCGCGAATGGAAGTGCTGCCATAGCTGCGCAGGGCATTCAGCAACAGGGCAACTGCCTGACTCCGCTGGCCCCGGGCTGTGAGCACCTCAGCTTGGATTTCGAGTGCAGCGCCCAAAGCGATGGGCAGATGTGGCTCGGCGTCGAGCGAGCGCTGCTTGAGCTGGCTGAGCCCGCAAAGCTATTTTGATCCAGAGCGCCGCGGATATCCTCCACGATCCCTGCCCAGGCGAAGGTTATGAGCGCGATACTGACCGCAAATGAACGCAAAGCCAACTGACAAATCATGCCTTGATCATGAATGTTTTCAGTAGCAAATTGCAAGACGGCCAACTGCACCCGTTTTCCCGAAAGCCTGTCCAGGCCTGCCATAAGTAGCGCCAGATCAGTGACTTAAGTATGCTTCCCGCGAATTCTTCTAGCTATTTTCCGGCCTGCCACGCTACAATAACGGTGCGTTTGATCTTGACTGGTTACTGCAACACCCAGTGCCTCCGCTTAACCCAGCGTGACCTGCCTGCAGAAGCCTTGAAAGTTTCAGCGCTACATCACAGAAAAAGGAACTCAGCAACATCATGGAAACAGGAACAGTGAAGTGGTTTAACGATGCCAAGGGCTACGGTTTTATCAGCCGCCAGAACGGTGAGGATGTATTCGTACAT
>WNGJ01000608.1_pt1 | contig 33109 bp, 36 predicted proteins | sample 5400611 | NCBI WGS metagenome assembly WNGJ01 (sample SAMN13153375, study PRJNA577476) | soil metagenome | isolation source: 40 cm soil or saprolite under Garry oak tree replicate 1 | place: USA:California | collected 2016-06-15
GGCCGATGTGAACCAGCATGCAGAGCGGTGGAAGAGGCTCGGCGAGCGCATCCACCCGCACGAGTTCGGTCGGTACCCGCAGGCGCAGGCCGTGTTCGCGGTGGCGCGCGGGGAGAAGCGCGTCCGGTCTATCGCTGGCCAGGTTGAACTGGCATTTGCTGACGGCAACGTCCGCGCTGCGGCGAGCTGGCTGACCATCGCGCCGGGGATGCTATGGCGGTCGGCTGACCGGCTGCTGCGCCACGCCTCCCCGCCCGACCATGCGGAGATCCTGAGGCTTCTCACGGCGACCGCGCCGCAGGTGTCCGGCCGCGTGCTGCTCAGCGTCCGCGAGCACCTGCAGAACCGGGTGGTGGCCTCGACTCCGGCGAGGATTTTCGCGAACCGGCAGGGACGCGCGCGGGCCATTCCCGACACCCGCGACCGCCTGGACGCGGCTACGGTGGCGGACATCCTCGCCGTGATCGACGGGCAGGTCATGACCCGGCTGCCGGACGCCCCGGTCGTCATCGACCCGGGTATTCTCGGTGCCGCGCTGCCGCTGTCCGGCAAGCCGCTCCCGGCCGGGCTCGGCATCTTCCCGCGCGGCTCGGTCACCAAGGTCGAGGGCGAGCTGCTGCGGTTTTTCATCTACTGGCGCCAGCGGTCCCGGCGCACCGACTACGACCTGTCCGCGCTGTTCCTGGACGAGAGCTACACGAATCCGCAGCACATCTCGTGGACGCGCCTGAGCGACGACGGGGCGCAGCACTCCGGCGACATCACCGACGCCCCGGCACCGCACGGTGCCAGCGAGTTCATCAACATCGGGCTCGCCGAGATCGGCCGCGGGTTCATCGTGCCGCAGGTCTACATCTACTCCGGCGAGGGCTTCGGTGAGGTCGATGAGTCGTTCTTCGGGTTCATGACCCGCGACGGGGAGCAGAAGGGCCAGCCGTTCGAGGCCCGCACGGTGCGGATGAAGTCCGCCCTGTACGGGGAATCCCGCATCGCGGTGCCGCTGGTGTTCACGCGCGGCGAGGACGGGGCGTGGTACGCGAAGTGGCTGCACCTGTACCTGCGCGGCCACGGGAGTGCCACCTGGGGCGGCCCGACGAACCAGGTGGAGGGCGGCCGGGTCACCACGTCCCTCCTCGCCCGGTCCGTTGTGGAACGCGACTACCTGCGAGTCGGTTACCTGGCGGACCTGTGGCGCCGGAAGGGCTGCGCGGTCTCGGCTGCCGTCGACCCTGACGGCGGCCCGGTGACCTACCTGGGGCTCGAGCAGCCCGAGAGCCTGCCGGAAGGATCGGAGGTGTTCACGCTGGACAGGCTAGGAGACCTGATCCCCGCGTGACGGTAAGCTTGGCGACGAGGCCATGGGCGCGCTTCCTTCTCAACGTGGAACCGGTGGTCGCGGGTTCGAGTCCCGCCTCCCGCTTCGGCGGGAGTAGCTCAGACGGCAGAGCACCGGTCTTGATCTAGCGCTCCCGCTTTCCTCGCAGCCGAGCTTTATAAGGCCCTGCGGCCATCGTGACGCTTCCTTCTAGCTGCGCTGATACCGCAGCAGCTTCGAGAGCTGCTATCTAGCGTCACGGCTCCCCGCAGGGCCTTCACCAGTGCCTGCGTCGCGGCTGGCAGGCTGGATCCAGATACGGCCTTGCCCGCCGAGTTAAGGGCCCTTCCGAAGTTCGCCGCGATGGCGGTACCGGGGTAATTGAAGCGCGCGTCTATGGTTACCTCCCTGCCTTTTCTTGCGGTTACATGCTTGTGACGGACATGTGCACTCGGTCCGGGTGCTGGAAGATTGGCTCAGTGCCGTGCGAAGCGCAGGACGGCGAGGAGCCCGAACACCACGGCGATTGCCGCCGCCCAGATCAGCGACAGCCCGACGTAGTAGCTGGTGCTGTGCTCGAGCAGCGCCCTACCGCCGCCTCCCGTGGCGAGGCTGCGCACCGCGTCGATCATCGGGGTCAGCGGCTGGATCTCGCTGAACTGCCTTATACCGCTGGGCATGCTCTTGACCGGTACGAAGGCGCTGGAGAGGAATACCAGCGGGGTCACCATCAAGCCCATCGACTGGGCCGCTTGCGCTGTGCCGCCCACCAGGCCGATCACGATGAAGACCCATTCAAGGGCAAAGCCGAACACCAAACACAGTCCGAACGCGGCCAGGGCTTCGGAAATGGAGCCAGTCACTCGGAACCCGACAGCGAATCCGAAGATCGCGGCGACCGCGAGCGCCCAGAACATCAGGGCAAGGTCGGCGAGACTACGCCCGATGAGCACTGCTGCGCGAGGAATGGGAAGGGACCGGAGTCGGTCGACGAAGCCGTGCTGGACATCGTCGGCCACCCCGGTCGCCGCTCCCATCCCCGCCCACAAGACGGTGGTGGTGATGAACCCGGGAACCAAGAAGTTGACGTACGACAGGGAACCCCCGGTGCCGATGGCGCCGCCGAACGCGAACCGGAACATGAGCAGGAACAACGCGCTCTGGATCGTGGTGAAGACGATGAGCTGCGGGGTGCGGACGAACTTGCGCACCATCCGCCCCGCCACGAGGAGGGAGCTGGCCCACAACCTCGCACCGGTGTTGACCGCGGCCCGGGGCGCACCCGGGGATGGCGCGATCACAGCCATGTCAGTCATGATGATGCCTCCTGTCTGCGGTCGGCTGTTCGGGTGAGTCAGTGGCCTGCGCCGGCTTCCCGGTGAGGGAGAGGAAAACCTCATCGAGCGTGGGCCGGCGCAACGAGACGTCCTCGACGGTGATGCCCTGCTGGTCCAGGACCCGGAGCGCGTCCAACAGACGGCTGCTGCCGTCGTCCACCGCCACGTAGGCGCGATGCTGAGGGACGTCAACCCGTGGATCGTGGCCGATCTTGGCCAATATGCCGGAGACCGCCGGGAGGTGGTCAGCGTCGCGGACGTGCACCTCGATCATGTCGTCCCCGGCGCGGGTCTTCAGCTCCGTGGGCGTACCGGCGGCGACCACTTTGCCGTGGTCGATGATGACGATGTCGGAGGCGAGCCGGTCGGCTTCGTCGAGGTACTGGGTTGTCAGCAGGATGTCCGTGCCGGTGACGACCAGGCTGCGGATCGCGCCCCAAAGCTGGAGGCGGCTGACCGGATCCAGGCCGGTTGTTGGCTCGTCGAGCAGGAGCAGACGGGGGGTTCCGACCAGGCTGATGCCCAAGTCGATGCGGCGGCGCATGCCGCCGGAATAGGTGCGCACCAGCCGGTCGGCATCGTCGGTGAGCTGCATCTGGTCGAGAACCCCGACCGCCGCCGCCTTGGCCTGCTTCTTGCCAAGCCCGAAAAGACGACCAACCATCTCCAGATTCTCCCGGCCGGTCATCGCTTCCTCCACGGCTGCGAACTGACCTGCGAGACCGATCACCTGCCGTACCTTGGCAGGCTTCCGCAGGGCGTCGATACCGTCGACGTGCAGCGTCCCGGCGTCCGGGCGCAGCAGGGTGGCCACCGCCCGGACGAACGTGGTCTTCCCCGCCCCGTTAGGCCCCAGCAACGCAACCACCCGTCCCGGGTTGGCCACGAGGTCCAACCCGGCCAGCGCCTGGGTCTTGCCATAGCGCTTCATGAGGCTGCGGGCCTCGAGGATCGGTGTCATGCTGGTCTCCAGCTGCCAGCCACAGGCCTGGCGGCGACGTTGAGGCGGCTGAAGACGCCGGTCGTGGCGATCGGCAGTATCGGGGCGGCTGTAGCCTCATCGAGCAGTCGCTTGCCCGTCTCGCCGCCCGGCCCGGCCTGGCCGGCGACCTTGCCGGCGCAGGCGCGGTAGGCATTGATCTGGCTCGCCCGCAGGCGGCCCGAGCCGGGCTTCGCCGTTGGCCCGCCGTCGGCCTCCGCGGCCGACCGCATACTCTGAGTGGCTGATATGGCACCCGTGGTGATTACCGCCGGGGTGCTTATCGGTGGTGGCACGAATGTTCCTCCGTGGATTTCTCAGCGTGGCTGAACCGGGATATCCAGACAGCGAGTCGGCCTCCCTGTCACATCGACGGGGTTTGGCCGGTCATCTCTATGTCCGGCAAACGACCAGAGAATGTGACCGATGGACGACCATGACGTGCTCGCGGAACGGTTCGAGGCTCACCGCACCCGGCTGCGGGCCGTTGCCTACCAGACGCTCGGCTCGACCAGCGAGGCCGACGACGCCGTTCAGGAGGCCTGGCTGCGGCTGAGCCGCTCCGACTCCGATAACATCGACAATCTCGGTGGATGGCTGACGACGGTGGTCGCCCGGGTGTGTATGAACATGCTGCAGTCGCGCCGTGAACGGCCAGTAGGTGTGCACCTGTCCGCGTCAGTCGTGAGCGACGCGGACGGCATCGACCCCGAGCAGGAAGCGCTGCTTGCCGACTCCATCGGTCCCGCGCTACTGGTGATCCTGCACACGCTGGCGCCCGCCGAGCGGCTCGCGTTCGTCCTGCACGACATGTTCGCCGTCCCGTTCGACGACATCGCGCCCATCGTCGGGCGCTCGCCCGTCGCGGCCCGCCAGCTGGCCAGCCGCGCCCGCCGGCGGGTCCAGGGAGTGGCTCCGGTCCTCGACACCGATCTGACCCGGCAGCGAGTAATCGTCGATGCCTTCCTCACCGCCGCCCGCGACGGCGACTTCGACGCGCTGCTCGAGGCACTCGACCCAGACGTCGTGGTGCGCGCCAACGGCGCCGAGGCGGTCCGTGGTCCGGCAGCGGTGGCTGGACGCGCGCTCTCCGGCGCAGGATTCGCCCAGGTCGCCCTGCTCGCCTTGATCAACGGAGCCGTCGGCGTCGTCCAGGCCACAGACGGGCGGCCGATCTCGCTCGTGGTGTTCACGATCACCGACGCGAAGATCGTTGCGATCGACGTTATCGACAACCCCGGCCGCATCGCCGAAGTCGACCTGGTCATCCTCGACCGCTGACGCGCTGATCGCGACCTACGCCGAAGAAGGCCGGAGGGCTGGGCCGCCCAGCCAGCCGGTTCCTCCAGACCAGCTCAGCCGCCCCGGCGCCGGGCCGCTTGACCTGGAGCACGCTCCAGGTGCCATGCTCGCATCCATGAGCGGAGGGCACCGAATGCCCCGCGGATCGCTGGTGGTGGTCAGCTACCCGGTGGACGGTGAATTCGTCCAGATCACGACCGGCGTCCTCGACGGTCTAGCCGAAGTCGCCTTCCTGGACGGCAGTCCGGACGCTGAGTTCCGGGACATCCTGCACCGGGCTGACGTGCTCATCGGATGGCACCTGAGCCAGGAACTGCCGGCTGGCATCGTGCGAAATTCGCCCGGGCTCCGGTTTATCCAACTGTTGTCGGCTGGCGCCGACTCCGTGGACTTCGCGGCTATCCCGGAACGGCTCGTGCTGGCCAGCAACGTCGGCGCCTATGCCGAGCCGATGGCCGAGTACGTCATGGCCATGGCGCTCGCCCTGGCCCGGCGGCTGCCGCAGCGCCACGCCGATCTGGCCAGGGGCGAGTTCAAGATGTGGGAACGGGTGCTCACGCTGGACGGCGCCGTGTGCGCGATCCTGGGCTTCGGCGGCATCGGTCGGGCCACCGGTCGCTTGATGCGCGCCTTCGGGGCGCGCATTCACGCCGTCAACTCCTCGGGCCGCACCAGTGAGCCGGTTGAGTTCATCGGCACGCTGGCCCACCTGGACCAGGTGCTCGCCGCTGCGGACGTGCTCGTCATAGCCCTGCCGCTGATCAACGTCACCCGGGGCCTGATCGGCGCCCGGGAACTAGGGCTGATGAAGCCAGCCGCGATCCTGGTCAACGTCGGCCGGGCCGCCATCGTGGACGAGCGGGCCCTCTACGAGCACCTGCGCGATCAGCCCGAGTTCTGCGCCGGGATCGACACCTGGTGGAACGAGCCGGCCGCTGGCTCGGGATTCAGGACCGGGTACCCGTTCTTCGACCTGCCCAACCTGATCGGGTCCCCGCATAATTCGGGTGTCACGGCTGGCGCCCTCCACGTCGGGGCGTGCATGGCGGCCGAGAACGTCCGGAGGTTCTTGTGCGGCGACGCAGTGATCGGGGTGGCCCGCCGCGAGGACTACATGTGAGCTGACCGCGCCGCCGGCTCAGCCTCGGGCGGGAACGTCCTGGCCCAGAATTCGGCGACGTCGATCCGACGCATGAAGCGCACCCCGTCCTGGCCCAGCGCGTACTCGATGAAATCCCGGATCGCGGAGGCCCGTCCCGGCTGCCCGCTCCAGCGGGAGTGGACGCCGACCGACATCAGCCGCGCGCCGTAGCCGTGCCGGGCCTCCTCGAGCAGGTAGTCGAGGCTGAGCCGCAGGCTCTCGAAGAAGTGACGGGGCGAGGCGTAGGTCGGGGCGATCAGGTACCGGACATCGTTATGCACCTTGCTGTACGGCACCACGAGGAAGGGCGTGCCCAGCGTGTCCACGTAGTAAGGAAGCTCGTCATTGTTGGCGTCGGAGTCGTACAGGAAGCCGCCGTTCTCGACCAGGAGTTCCCGGGTGTGGACGGTGGGGAAGGACCGGACCATCCAGCCTCGCGTCCGGTGGCCGGTGGTCCGCAGCAGCGAATCGACCGCTGTGCTTATCTCGTCACGCTCCTGGTCACGGCTCATGCCGACGGCGTCCGGGCCGTACCAGTGATAGCCATGTGCGAGCACGTCATGGTCTCGGGCCCGCAGCCACTCACCGAGCGGCGGGTTGCGTTCCACGGCCAGCGCGCAGGCGGCAAACGTCACCGGGATCTGATAGCGGTCAATCAGGCGGCACAGCCGCCAGATCCCCACCCGGCTGCCATACTCCATGTGCGTTTCTGTACCGATGTCCCGGATGTCCGGTCCGTACTGGAACGAGTACTCGCCCCAGGTGTCGTTGACGCCATCGGTGTTGAGCGAGTACTCGCCGCCTTCCTCGTAATTGACCACGAGGTTGATCGCGATCCGGGCGCCGCCGGGCCAGTCAAAGTCGGGCGGCTCCGGGCCGTAGCCGACGAAGTCGCGCGCCGGGCCGGGGTGAGCGGGGCGATTCGGGCTGGTCATCAAGGCTCAGTATGCCATCCACCCGCCGTCGACCATCAAGGTCGCGCCGCTGATGTACGTGGCGCCGTCTGAGGCGAGGAACGCGACCGCCGCGGCGACATCCTCCGGTTCGCCGAACCGGGCAAACGGCGTCCGTGACCGGACGTAGGCTGCCGTCGTCTCGTTCCGGCTCAGGTCGCCCGGCGTGCCGGTGACGACCTTGCCGGGGGCGACGCCGTTGCAGATGATGCCGTCGCGACCGTGCTCGACGGCTATCTGGCGGGTCAGCTGGATGAGCCCGGCCTTGCTCACGGCGTATGCGGCGTGGCCGGGCGCGCCGACCATGCCGTGCTGTGAGGTGATGTTCACGATCCGGCCGCGTGCGTCGCTGCGGGACGGCTGGGTGAGCATCTGGCGGACGGCCGCCCGGCAGAGCATGAACGGGCCCCGGAGGTTGACCGCCATGATCGCGTCGAAATCGTCGTCCTCGGTGCCGAGCAGCGGCCTGGAGTGACGGCCGGCCAGCGCGGCGTTGTTGACCAGCACGTCCAGCCGTCCGGCGTGCGCCACGGCGCGCGTGATGAGCCGGTCGCAGTCTTGCCTGTCGGAGACGTCGGCGGCCAGGTACTCGCAGGCGCCGCCGCTGCCCCGGATGAGATCATCGGTGGGCTCGCCGCCGGTGACCGGATCACGGCGGATGTCGGCGAGCAGCACCCAGAAGCCGTCCGCGGCCAGCCGGACGGCGATGGCCCGCCCGATCCCGGACGACGAGCCGGTCACGACGGCCGAACGCACCATCCGACGAGCGTACCGGCGGTCGTATGCTCGCCTCATGGGTGTGGCATTCGTGGCGCATTGCCTGCTGAACCAGAATTCCAAGGTGCGCGACGGCGCGCATTGCGCGGGCGTTTACTCCCCCATCGTGGACGTGCTGCGCGCCGAACTGAGCCGGCGCGGCATCACCGTCCGGGTGGCCGGCGAGACGCACGCGATTCCCGGGCACGACGAGGCCGACCAGCGGGCCCGCCTGGAGTCAGTCCTGGGGCACAGCGATGCGTGACGAGCGCTCCTACCGGGTTGCGCTGGTGGCCGACCGCTACGTGAACCCGGAGCCGGGCCAGGTTGACGGGCTGGCCGTGCTCGCCGCCGCGGGCTGGGGGGTGATGCAGCTTCCCGATGACGGCTACCCGGCCGAGGTCGCGCGGCCGCTGCTGGCCGAGGTGGCCGAGCAGGTGGAGGAGTTCTCCCGCCGCGGCTACGGTTTCATCCTCGTCGGTGAGCGCGACGGGCTCGCCGAGGCCCTGGCGCTCGCCGGCGTCGCCGTTCCGGACCGAGTCGTGCCCGCCAGCGAGGCCGAACTCCGCGAGTTCCTGGGGGTTCAGCCGGTGCCGCCCGCGCTGACCGCTGACCGGGACCGGCCGGAGCAGGCCGCTACAGCCGCCCGGGAATGAGGTCCAGGCCACCCGCCGCATCCGTATCCACCCGCCAGAACGTCCCGGTGCGCTCCGAGGCCTCGATGTCGGCCGACCGGGTGGCGGTGACGTAAAGCGCGGGGCCGTCGAAGGCGCAGTTCGTGGCGTGCTCGCCGAGGTTGATCTCGGCCAGCACCTGCCCGTCGGGTGAGATCACGGTGACGCCCTGGGAGACGGTCGTGGCCACGAACAGCCGCCCGTCGGCGACCCGTCGACGGCGAACAGCCGGCCGGGTGAGCGCACGTCGAACCGGAAGTCCTGCTCCGATCCGGACTCGGTGAAATACAGTCGGCCGTCGGGGCCGAAAGCCAGGTCGTTCGGCCCGTACAGCTGGTACCCGGCCACTTCGGAGAACAGCAGCTCCACCGTCCCGTCCGGGTTCACCCGCTGGATCCCGGAGACGGCGCTGACGTCCCCGCTGCCCGGCACGTTGCCGCCCTGGGTCACGTAGAGGGCCCCGTCCGAGCCGGGCACCGTGCCCCAGGGCGAGCCCCCGGTGCGCGCGTAGGTCGAGACATTGCCGTTTTCATAGGCCAGCAGCTCACCGGTGTTGCCGTCACACAAGACGATCCGCCCGCCGCCCAGAATGGTCGGGCCCTCAGGGAACCCCAGGCCGGACGCGAGCAAAGAGGATGGCACGAAGAGATCCTTTCGCCGGTCAGGCCAACGAGAACTGCTCGAAGTTGAAGTCGGACAGCGGCTGGCCCACCCGGGCGGCCGCGTACCCGGTGATCTTGGTGCTGTAGGCATCGAGCGCGTCGATGAACGCCGGAACGATGTACCCGCCCTGGTTGAAGTCGATCTGTTGCATCTCGTGCTCGATCTCGCGGCGCAGCGCCGGGTCGGCGGTCGCGTTCGCCTGCTGGTACAGGCGCCCGTAGCGGGGCATGCTCCAGTGCGTCTCGTTGAACGGGGAGGTCGGCAGCAGCGACTGGGCGACCTGGCCCAGATAGGGCGAGTAGTTGTAGAAATCCTGGGAGAAGGTCCAGTGCAGGTAGTTGGGACCGAAGAACGTAGTCGGATCGACCGTCTTCAGGCTGATCGTCACCCCGGCCGCCTGGGCCTGCTGGGCGAGCACGGTCGCCATCGCGACGGTACCTGTGGCTACCGCTGAGGTCACCAGCTGACCCTGAGGTTCTCCTGCCCCGCCTTCTTCAGCAGGCTCTTGGCCTGGGGGATGTCCTGCTGCCGGTGCAGCGACGTGTCGTAGTTCGGATCGTACGGGGATGAAACGTCGGCCCCGATTGTCCCCGACCCGTCCAGCGCCGAGTTGATGAGCTGCGGCCGGTCCACGATGAGCCGCATCGCCTGCCGCACGTTGACGTCGTTGAACGGGGCCTGGTCGACACGCATGGTGAAGGGGGTGATCGCCCCGGTGTGTGACTTGACGGTCCGCACGCTGCCGGTGGCCGCGAGGGCGGCCAGCTGCGGACCCTCCAGCGCCCCCGCACCATGAATGACGCCGGTCACGAGCGCGTTCTGCAGGGATGCGCTGTCACTGAAATCGATAACCGTCACCGTGTCGACGTACGGGAGGCCGGACTTCCAGTAATTCTCGTTCCTGACAAAGACGCTGCGCTGCCCGGAGTAAAGGACTGGTACTTGAAGGCACCGGTTCCGTTCGGCTTGCTCGGATTAAAGCCAGCCGGCACGATATACAGGTAGTACCAATAGGCCAGCTGGTCGACGAAGCTGCCGTAGGGGCTGCTCATGGGCACCTGCACGGTGCGCGTGTCGAGCGCCTTGAGCCCCTTGACGTCGATCGGCCCGAGCGGCGTGGCCCCGCTCAGCTTTCCGCTGACAATCCGCCGCAGCGTGAAGATGACGTCGTCGGCGGTGAGCGGTTTCCCGTCGTGGAAGGCTATGCCCTTCCGGAGCCTGATCACCCAGTTGGACGTCGAACCCTGCGGGCTTATCTCCTCGGCCAGCACGAATTCTGTCTGGGCATTGGCGTTCAGCTGGAGCAGCGGCTGGTACAGCGATTGGGCGCGGGCCGAGTCGAGATAGGTCAGGCCCTTGTGCGGGTCGAGGGTGTCCGAACCAGACCCCCCGGTCAGTCCCACCTTCAGGGCACCGCCCCGGCGCCTGGCCGTGCTGGTCGGGGATGCCGCGGCCGTGCTCGGTGACGGGGAGGAGCAGGCGCTGAGCAGGCTCCCGGCGCCGGCTATCGCCCCGGCCGCGACGATTCCCCGGAGGACCTGGCGGCGGTCCAGCGCGTTTCCTGGTTTCCCGTGATCCGGTCTTTCCACGAGATTCCTCCTTAGCCACGCTAACCTCGTCAGCAAGGTGAGGAGGGATCGTCGCCGTGAGAGATACCCGGCCTGCCGCTGAGTCCGATTGCGGGACAGCATGCCCGCCTGATGCCCGGTGAGCACGTGGCGGTAGCCAGCGCCCCGGCCGGGCAGCCCGTCCCGGGACGGAATGAACATCCCCTGTTGGCTCTCACCGCACGCCGGCTGGCTATCGGCGTGATAACCCTGTTCGTGGTTTCGGTCATCGTGTTCCTGGCCACGGAGATCCTGCCGGGGAATGCGGCCTTCGCCGTCCTGGGCCGGTCCGCGAATCCCGCGCGGCTGCATGCGCTCGAGCACCAGCTGCACCTGGACCAGGGCGTCCTGGCGCAGTACTGGAACTGGCTGTCCGGCCTGTTCACCGGCAAGCTAGGCACCTCGCTCGCGAACGGCGAGCCGGTGTGGGGGCTGGTCGAGCCGCGGCTCATCAATTCGGCCGTGCTCGTCCTGGCCGCCGGCGTGATCGGCGCGGTCCTCGGAGTGGCGCTGGGGGCCATCGCCGCGCTGCGCAAGGACAGCTGGTTCGATCACGTCTGCTCGGTCGGCGCGCTCGCGGTCACGTCGCTGCCCGAGTTCGTTGTCGCGATCACCCTGATCATCCTGTTCTCCACCGTGGTCTCGCACCTGCTGCCCGCGGTCTCGCTGCTGCCGCCAGGCACCTACGCGTGGAGTCAGCCGACGTTGCTCATCCTGCCGGCGGCGACGTTGGTGATAGTGATTGTCCCGTATATCTTCCGGATGATGCGCGCGGCCATGATCGAGGCGCTGGAGTCCGACTATGTCGAGATGGCGAGGCTGAAGGGCGTCCCCGAGTGGCAGATCGTCCTCATGCACGCGCTGCCAAACGCGATCGCCCCCACGATCCAGGTGATCGGCCTGAACTTCCTGTACCTGGCGGGCGGCGTGGTAGTGGTCGAGTACGTCTTCAACTTTCCCGGCATCGGGCAGGGGCTGGTGTTCGCGGTCGATAACCGGGACATCCCAGTGATCCAGTTCATCGTGGTGGTCCTGGCCGCCTTCTACGTCTGCGTGAACATCGTGTCGGACGTCATCGCGCTGCTGGTCACGCCGCGGCGCAGGGTCCCGAGGTAGCGATGGCCGCCGTCGGGCCTGAAGTCCCGCCCGGGCGCCCCGCACCGCCCCGGACTCCCGGGCCGGTCTCCCGCGCCGGGCGGCATCCCTGGCTGTCCGTGCTGTGGACGGCGGCGCGCACGCCGAGGGGCGCGGCGGGCCTGGCGATGGCGGCTCTCGTGCTACTCGTGGCCCTGGCCGGCCCGGTGTTCGCACCGCATTCGCCGAACGCGCTGCTGACGCTGACGTTCGGCAAGCCGTCCGGCCAGTTCCCGCTGGGCGGTGACGAGCTGGGCCGGGACGTTCTCTCCCGGCTGCTCGACGGCGGACGCCTGCTGCTGCTCATGGCCGCGGCCGCGACGGCGATCGGCGTGGTACTCGGCGCTGCGGCCGGCATCTCGGCCGCCTACCTGCGCGGGGTCCCGGACGGCATCATCATGCGCAGCGTGGACGTGATCCTGGCCTTCCCGCAACTGGTGTTCGCGCTGCTGCTGCTGAGCCTGCTCGGCCCCAAGCCATGGCTAATCGTGGTCGCGGTCGGCGTGTCGCACGCCCCTGCCATCGCCCGGGTGATCCGCTCGGCGGCCCTCGACGTCACCGAGCGGGACTACGTCAAGGCGGTGGAACTGCAGGGGATGCGGCCGGTCAAGGTCATGGCCAAGGAGATCCTGCCCAATCTCATCTCCCCGCTCATGGTTGAGGCGGGACTCCGGCTCACCTACTCGATCGTGATCATGGCCGGCCTGGCCTTCCTCGGATTCGGCCAGCCCCCTCCCGCGGCCAACTGGGGCACGATGATCAACGAGAACCGGGTCGGCCTGCCGCTCAACCCGTGGGCGGTGATCGCTCCCGCGGTGCTGATCGCCCTTCTCACCATCGGCACCAACACGTTCACCGACGCGGTGGCCCGGGTGGCGATCGGCGTGGACCGGCGGCCGGAAGAGGCGGCACTGGTGGATGAGCTCGGCCCGGAGCGGGCGTGATGGCCGGCCTCGATGCCCCTGGCGCGGACACTTCCGCCGGGCCGACGTCCGACCCGGCCCGGCTGGAGGTCAGCGGACTCCAGGTCCGGCTCGGCCGGAGCGGAGCCGACGTGATCAGCGACGTTTCCTTCGCCGTCCGGGCCGGCCAGGTGCTCGGCCTGGTGGGCGAGTCCGGATCGGGAAAGACGACGGTCGTCCTCGCGCTGCTCGGCCACGCCCGCCGCGGGCTGCGTATCAGCTCGGGGCAGGTCCTCCTCGACGGCATCGACCTGCTGCGCCTGTCTCCCGCCGGGTTGCGGGCGGCTCGGGGCGCTCGGGTCGCGTACGTGCCGCAGGATCCGTCCGCCGCGCTCAATCCCGCGCTGCGGGTGGGGACGCAGCTACGGGAGGCCATGCGGGTGCACCCCGGCGCGGTCGACGATCCCGACGCGCGCATCCTGGAGGTCCTGCGCGAGGTCCGCCTGGACGCCTTGCCCGACTTGCTCCGCCGCTACCCGCACCAGCTCTCCGGGGGCGAGCAGCAGCGTGTCGGGCTCGCCGTGGCTTTCGCCTGCCGCCCGTCGCTGATCGTGCTCGACGAGCCGACCACCGGTCTCGACGTGTCCACCCAGCGGCACGTGCTAGACACCATCCGCAGCCTGTGCGTGGCCTACCGGGTGGCGGCCGTCTACGTCAGCCATGACCTCACGGTCGTGGGCGGGCTGGTGAGCGAGGTCGCGGTCATGTACTCGGGCCGGATCATCGAGATCGGCCCGACGGCCCAGGTGTTCGGCGACCCGCTGCACCCTTACACCCGCGGGCTGCTCGGCGCCGTACCCTCGCCGCTCATGGCCGCCAGACTGACCGGGATCGACGGGCAGCCGCCCCGGCCTGGCCGCCGCCCGGCTGGCTGTTCGTTCGCGCCTCGCTGCGGCTTCGCCACCGACACGTGCCGGTCGGAGCAGCCCGCGCCCGTCGACATCGACTCCCGTGCCGTTCGGTGCCATCACGTGACGCAGGTCAGGGCGGCCGTCACCGGCGCGTGCGAGCCTTTCGGCCTGCGAGGCGCAGCCGCCGACGAGGCGCCGGTCCTGTCGCTGCGGGGCGTATCGGCTGGCTACGGGCGTAAGGAGGTGCTGTCCGGCGTCGATCTCGACGTGCCCGCGGAGTCATGCGTTGCCGTCGTCGGCGAATCCGGTTCGGGCAAGACCACGCTCGCCCGCTGCATCGTGGGCCTGCACGGCAACTGGACCGGTGACATCAGGTTCGAGGGCGCACCGCTGGCCGCGACCGCCCGTGACCGGCCGCGGCAAGTCCTGCGCCGGGTGCAGTACGTCTTCCAGAATCCGTATACCTCGCTCAACCCGCGCAAGACCGTAGGCCAGATCGTGGCCCAGCCACTAGCGCAGTACCTGAGGCTGGGCTACCGGGAACGGTCCGAGCGCGCGGCCCAGGCGCTGGCCGACGTGGCGCTGGGCAGCGACTTCCTGTCCCGGTATCCGGACCAGCTGTCCGGCGGGGAACGGCAGCGCGTCGCCATCGCCCGCGCCCTGGTCGTCCGGCCCGACCTGCTCATCTGCGACGAGGTGACCTCGGCGCTGGATGTCTCCGTGCAGGCGGTCATCGTGGAACTGCTCCGCGCCCTGCAGGCCGAACGGCGCATCGCGATGGTCTTCATCACCCACAATCTCGCGCTCATGCGCAGCATCGCCCAGTCCGTGGTGGTGCTCCGGAACGGCACCGTGGTGGAATCGGGCCCGGTCGAGCAGATCCTCGAGCATCCCGCGGATCCCTACACCGTCCGGCTGATGGAGGACGTGCCCAAGCTCGCCTTCAGGTAGGTCCCGGCCGCGCCTGCCATAGCGCTTCGGCGTGACCGGGCGGCCGCAGCAGCGGGGCCACGAGATAGCGCCCGGTCAGAAGGTCCCGACCTGGATGGCCCGCGAGGTCTGCAAGGCCCGCTCGGCCGCGGTCGCCACCGCGAGCGTGGCGGCTGCATCCGGCGGCGTGCAGGCCACTGCCGCCGGATCGCGCTTGCTTACCGCGTCCAGGAAGCGGCGCACCGACCGCTCGAATGGGTGGGATGCGGCGCGGCGGGTCACCGGCTGGCCCCGGCTCACGCCGGAGAGGGTGAAGTCGGGGTCGAGGGCGAGCCTGAGCGTCGCATCGGACGCGATGATGTCCAGGCCGTAGGTTCCCGGCTGGCCCGGCCGGGTCCAGGCGACCACGACCGTAGCCAGCGCGCCGGAGGCGAGTTCGAGCATGATCGTGAGAGCATCGTCGATATCCCCGGCTTCCCCGGCGCTGCGGGCGAGCCGGACCCGCGAGGCAGCGGCCTGGACCGCCACCACCTCGCCCGCGATGGCTCTGGCCAGGTCCAGGTGATGGCTGCCGCGCTCAAGCAGGTTTCCGCCGCCCGCGCGCATGTCGACGAACCACGGACGGCTCTGCGTCGGCCCGATGTTCGTTCCGAGCAGGAGCCCGACCTGCTGGCCCGTCAGGAGCCCGGGCAGGTCCTCGAGCAGGTCGAGTGCGTGCCACTGATAGCCGACCGCGCAGACGGCGCCGGTCCGGGCGGCTACCGCCACGATCTCCGCGGCGTCCTCGGGCGTGCGGGCGATGGGCTTCTCCAGGTAGACGGGCACCCCGTGGCTCAAGGCGGCGACGGCCGGTTCCCGGTGGGCACGGGGCGGGGTGCAGACGATCAGCGCCCCGATGTCCTCGCGGTCGAGCAGGTCGCGCCAGTCCAGGTAGATTCGCGCGCCGGTGCCCGCAGCCAGGTTCTCGGCTCGCTCGCGGTCAATGTCGCACACCGCCGTGAGCTCGGCGTCCGCCGCGGAATCCAGGGCACGCCGGTGCTCCTGCGCGATCCACCCGGCACCGACCATACCCACCCGGATGATGGCCACGTTGCCTCCACGCATGTGCGCCAGGACACTGTGCCGCTGGCGGTGATCCCATGATGGGCGTCCCACCCCGCCCAGTTCCAGCGGGATGAGGTGGTCGAGCTCGGTCCGCTCTGACTGGGGCAGGCCAGGTGATAGAGCCGGTTAGCTCCATGCCTCACGGGGGAAAACCTAACCCCCAGAACTGAAGGCTGCACCATTGGATCGCCGCCGCGTCCGCGGGAGGCTCGTGGTATAGGAGCCGGCACCGGCTGGGCTCCCGAGAAGCCCCGGTCCGAGGAGGCTCACGATGTGGCCAGCAGCACACCACCTCAGCATCCGCGCTTCCGGCGCCGACGCCCTCTTCGTGTCAGCGCTGCAGCGTTCCGATGATCCAAGCGCCGGCCAGATCCGGCAGGCCATCGCAGCAGCCATCGGCGCGTTTGATCACTGCGGCTGCGCCGAACGAGTGGCGCAGGAGTTCGGCGACCATCCCGAGATCGCGGCCGCCCGGATGCGCTGGGCCCGCACCGTGGCCGACGAGGTGATCGGCCATCCGGCGGCAGCCTAAGTCAGGCTCGCAGGACCCCATTGCGTACCTGCGCGGGGCCACCGCCGCGGGCCTTGGGGCGGGAACCCCTCCCCGGGCTGCACGGCCCAAAGTCCTCACCCCCGGGGCGGGGGCCTGCGCTCCTGATGGCGACCGGCAACGGAACGTCGGCGGCGCACGGATAGCGGTCCTGCTCGGCCATCACGAATATCGGTACACCGAGCGAGTCGAGCCCGGAGATGCTCGCGGTATCCGGCCCAAATCGTTGGCTGCCGCACACATGCTGTGGCCGCCTCCGATCACCCGACGAAGATGGGACGCCGTGACAGCAGGCGCGGCGTGTTGGCCGGGCGTTCCGGCCTGCCCTCCGTCTCAGCCGTCAGCCTCTCCACGAAAGAGTCGACTGGCATCTCCACTTGCGCGCCCAGTCGTGGGCGGATAGTCAGGGTGCCTCCGGAGAGTTCTTTCTGGCCCACCACAAGGGTGTACGGAATCCACTCCTTCTCCGAGTCACGTATCTTCTTGCCCAGTTTGACGTCCCTATCGTCAACGTCAACCCGGAAGGGGATCGCCTCTGCCAATCGCAGGGCACCCTCGACGTAATCGTCCGTGACGGGCACTAGGCGAACCTGGATCGGTGCCATCCACACCGGCCAGACGGCTTTCTCTCCCCGCCGCATGCGCATTGCCTGGTTTTCGAGGATTGCATACACGTTTCGGTCGAGAGATCCAGAGACCGAGGTGTGCAGGAGGAGCGGATGCCGCTTTTGGCCATCCTCAGCTACGTAGTTGATATCGAACCTATCGGTATTCTCGACGTCGATCTGCACGGTGGACAGGCATGCGGCCTTCTTCGCAGTGTCGATAAAATTCATCTCGAACTTGGCGACGAAATAGAAGAAGCGGTCGTCCCATACCTCGATCAGGGCCGGGCGGTCGAGTACCTGCATGAGGTCCTCCACGAATCCCGGATGCTCATCCAGGAAAGAACGCACGAAGCGGATGGCAGGGACACACGTCAGATCCAGGTCGTCCAGCCAGCGCAGGCACAACTGGACCTGCTTGAGAAATTCCTCCTTCGCCATCTCCATGTCGCTCACGAGGCTGTGCATATCCGGCATGGTAAAAGCCCGCAGGCGGCGCAGTCCCGCGATCTCGCCACCCTGCTCCCGCCTAAAGGAAAAGTGTGTGAGTTCATACAGTCGCACCGGCAGGTCATGATGCGACGTGACCATGTCATGCTGGATCATGTATTGCCCGAAGCAGGCGGCGAACCGGAGGAACAGGTCCTTGTCATCACTCTTGACGACATACTGCCGGGCCGGGAAGCGCCGCAGGTACTTGGAGAGCGCGGGGTGATTGTAGTCATACATGATCGGCGTCTCGACTTCCATGGCGCCGTAGTCGAGAACCATGCGCGTTATGTGCTGCTCTAGGAGGCGCTTGACAAGCAGTCCCTTGGGATACCAGCGAAGGTTCCCCGCATCGGAGGCGGACTCGTAGTCAACGAGTTCATGCTCGCGCATCAGCCTGATGTGAGGCGGCGCTTCCTCCGCGATGCGAGTGCCCTCTCGCTCGTAGGCGTAGAGGTCACTTAGTCCCTCGTCCTTGCGGAAGCCGAACTCGTCGGCCAAGACGAACGAGCCATCCGGCTGGTAGATGCGCCATTCAGATTCAAGCGTCTTCTCAGCTGCGAGGGCACGCGACTCCGCAATGGACGGGTCTTTAGCTGCTTCTCCGACCTCAGGAGGAACGATCGTCATAGCCAGTTCCGAGAGCGGATGTCCCTTGCCGGCTATGTTGAAGGCCTTGTAGAAGCCGAACGGTGCCCTGTGCGTTTCGTATTTGCGGTCGGCCCGCAACTGTCCGACGATCGTATCAATGATCTCGGCAGCAATTCTCGGCCGGGCGAGACTGCTCGAAAGGTGCGCGTACGGGTAGACCATGAGGCGGTCCGTTCCTACCTTGGCTGCCGTCTCACGAATGCGGTCGGCAGCCTCGACAGCGATATCGCGGGGAGCGGACTCGTCTGCCTTCTCAGCGCTTACGAAAGTTACGAGCACATCTTTGAGATGCGCGGACTCCTCGGTGCGGGATAGCTCGCTCGTCGATTCCGTAGCCTTGCTTCTTCCGGTAACCTCGAAAGAGAAGCGGTCGGCATGGATCATCAGCAATCGCACAAGCACTCCCAGTCAGTTCGAGCGCGCGGTCCGTGCAGCATACGCCGTGTGTAGTGACCAGTACCCGGGAAGTCGAGACGCCGGGGGACGTCGGCGGCACGGGACCAGCCCGCCCGCCTGTCACCAGAAGCCGGACTGAGTGGGACGATGTCGCCGTCCGCGACGACATGGAACGAGTAACCGGGCGGTATCGTGGTCAGGTTCCGCCTCGGGGCCGGCAGCCTGCGCAGGTGGCTGGTCACCTCCGGCCAGCGCCGAACACGGTGAACAGCACCAAGACGAGGGTGGTGACGGCCAAGATACCGTGGGCGATGACGACCGGCAGCGGGAAGTTCCGTTCCGGAGGGACAGCAGTTCTCCTGGTCAGCGACGGACCAGGAGAAACGATGGCGCGGTACACGCGGATCCAGCGCGCCGCCATGATCAAGCCCAGGACGGCGACGGTGCCCAGGACGGCGACCGCGGCCCAGGCCAGCCGCTCCTCATCTAGCAAGAGGTAGCCGATCCACAACATCAGGCCACCCATGGCCAGCAGCGCGTGAGCGGAAATCACCGGCACGGGCAAGCGGGTCGCAGCCGCGCTCTGGAACTCGCGGTCGTACTCGATGATCCAGATAACCAGAAGAATGAGACCAGCGAGCATGGTGCTCATCCAGGTGAACAAGGCGACGACGCTCATCTGGAGATCCTCTCTGACTCTGACGCTCTGGATCTCGTCTCTGACGCCTGGGCGCGCGTACCGGGGCTTCAGTCCGCATCTGGTTGGTTGTGAGCTGCTAGTTGAGGTTGAGGGTCAGCGGCGGGGTCGAACGGCCGACCTTCCGCTTCAGGGGAGCGACGACCAGGTGACGCTGCATATAGCCGAAAGAGTGTAGCCGACATGTTTCCCGCTCTTGGACCGGATATGGATCACGCCGTCCACTGAGCAAGCCGTATCCAGGAGACTGCGATGACGTCGGACGACTTCACCCACCACACCGCCCCCACCACCGCGGGGCGGATCCACTACGTCCGCGGCGGCAGCGGCCCCCTTCTGCTGTTCCTGCACGGATGGCCGCAGACCTGGTTCGAGTGGCGACGGGATGCTGGTGGTTAGTTCGCGCCCGGGTAGAGCTGGCCAGACGGGACGATCTGCACCCCGAGCGGCATCAGCGAGATCGGGATCATCTTGAAGTTGGCCAGCCCGAGCGGGATACCGATGATCGTCAGGCACAGCGTGATGCCGCTCACCACGTGCCCGATCGCCAGCCACCAACCGATCAGGATGATCCAGATGATGTTGCCGATCAGGGAGGCGACGCCGGCGTCCTGCCGCGGCTCGATCGAGCGGCCGAACGGCCACAGCACATAGCCGGCGATCCGGAACGCGGCGATCCCGAACGGGATCGTGATGATCAGGACGAAGCAGATGAGCCCCGCCAGCGCGTACGCGATCGCCATCCACCACCCGCAGAGGACCAGCCAGATGATGTTGAGGATTAGCCTCATGATCGTCTCGTACCCGCGGGCACCGCTGCCGACGCATCAGCGGCGAGATGCTACTAATCGACGCGAGACCCCGGGCCTCAATGGCGACGTGTCCCGGTGAGAGCCGTGCCTTCATTCAGTTCAGCGGGCAAAGATCCCGCCGGCGGCAAGAGCAGGAAGAAGTCCCGCCAGCGGCTGATCTCATCCCATCCCGGCGCGGCGACCGCCCACGGCCTAGCCAGGTCGATGAGCGCCTTCTTCAGATCGTCGGCGGAGGACCTTGCCGCGTCGCGGACAGCGGTGGCCGTGTCCAGGTTGGCTCGCAGGAGCAGGTACAGCAGGCTGGCGACTCGCTGCTCCCGCTTGGCCGGGGCTTGCGCACCCGCCAAGTCCGTGGTCACGCCTTGGACCTGCCGGTGCAGATGAGCCAGTTCCAGCAGGCGTACGGCTTCACCTGCCACGATCCCCAGGTCGGCGATCAGGTCCGCGCCGGGGGTCCGGCTTAGGTCCGTGGCGGTGTGAATACCGCACCGCTCAAGCGCGTCGCGGTGTCCGGCCAGCGGGGCCAGGGCCAGGAAATCGGGCGGGACGGGCTCGCCGATCAGGAGCTTGAACCGCTCGGCCACTCTGGCCGCAACTCCGGCTTGGCCGGCGCCGCCTAGACGCTCCATTATCTTGTCAACATCATGGAGCGACGCGAACGACGGATCGGATCGGGCCCAGGTCCGGGCCGCTGGCTGCACGACGGCGGCTTCAAGCTCGTTCAGGGCTTCGGAATACCGCCTTTCCTGGTCCGACTCGCCTGGGATACGCGGGACCAGCCCGCAGGCGTGCTCATACCGCGTTAGCAGGTTGACATTTCCGACGCGGCCGATTAGCGGATCGACATCGCTGATGCTCTCCTCGGGGAACGGGTCGGTGAAGCGGCCCCGCCACTCGACGGTGAGGGCCCAGGCGAGGCAGGCCGCTGCGCATTCCATCTCCTCGCACAGGTCAGGGCAGGCCTTCTGGGTCGCCCCATCGTTGAACAGCAAACGCAACTCGATCGCTTGCTTGGCCGCTCGCTTAATCGCATACCGGGCTAGCGCCTGCTGGGTGTCGGCCGGCCAGCAGGTTGAATCCTCACGGGGTTCCGGCTCGAAGGACGATGCGTAGTTCCCCCAGGCGGCGAGCAGGTTGAAGCGTAGCCGCATCTCGAGCGGTCGTAGCCCCAGTTGGGCGGACGGGCTCTCTTTCATGTCCCCGCGTATGCAGGTGAGCAGACCGCTGAGCTTGCGCGCAACCCGCCTGACCTCCGCCGGATCAGTCGCGCTTTGGGACTCCGCGAAGAGCCGGGCCAGCCGAACGGCCCGGTTCCCGCAGTCCAGGGCCTCGGTGCGCACGAGCAGGTCGTGCCGGTCCTGGTCGCTCAGATGGGTGCCCCGATCGGCGGCTATGACCTGGAGGGCGACGCTGCGCCACGCGGTGGCGCCAACCAGGCCGGCTTTGAGATGTGCGTAACGCTCGGACAGGGTGAGCAGGATGAAGGCCGCGGCCGCGATGCGTAGTTCTGCGGTCCAGTCGGCCGGGGTATCCGCCCCGGGCAGCCGTTGCGGCAGCCAGAGCTCTCGTGACCGGATGACCTCAGCCGCCGCCAGTTTCCCGTTACGCCTTATCGAGACGATGACGCTGCCGTCGGCCTGCTCCCAGACGTCCACACCCCACGGCGTCGCCGGCTTGAACAGGGAGAGAGCCAGGCTTCCGAGCTTGTTCAGGATTCCCTCCGGGAGCAGGCCCAGCGTGTCGCCGGACAGCGTGCTCACATCTGTCTGCTGGGTGATCTGGATCCCGCTAGGCGCGGCGCCACCCAGCGCGTGCAACCGGGCCCGGACAAAGGCGCCCAGGCCGACGTCGTCGGCGCCCGTCTTGTCGTGGCCCCGGATGACCAGCCCGATTCCGACACCGCGGGCCCGGCCGGTGATCAGGAAGCCGAGGCCGGCCAGCAGCACGGCCTGAGCCGCCCGAACTGGTTGCCCGTTGAGCCACGGCTCCCGGGAGAGAACCGCTCCCATCATGTTGACCAGGAGCACTGCGCCTGCCACCAGGGATGCTTCCAGGCAGAGATCGTACGGGTCGGCGATGGAATGGCCAGTGACGGAAAAAAGTACCAGGACGGTGGCGGCGCCTACGGATCCCAGGACGATCGACACATCTGAGGACGATGACGCGAGCGAAACGGGCATCGGCGTGCGGCCGATCGGAAACATGACAGCCGCTTCTACCGATGACCAGAACAGGCAGCCGATGCCCACCAGGTACATGAGGCGCATGCCTAGGCGGGGCCATTTCTCGGCTGACCGGGGTCCCTTCGCCTCTACACTGACCAGAAGAGAGGTCCATAGACGAGTGGCTGCCAGCAAGACTGCAAACACGACTAGGGCCGGGGTTCCGAACTCCAGAAGCGGCTTCACCCAGTACGAAAAGAAGTGGTTCCAGTCGTCGGCGATGGCGCTCGGCGTCAGGGCGACGACCGGCTGCCCGGTTGCCAAGTTCAACGCGCGCTCCGTCTCCGCAGCGATACAGCAGAGCCTGCCGGCATGGGCCGACTGCCCGCCTAAGGCGGGTATCATCGATCGGCCAGTTCCTCGACGGTTATCTCGACCGCCCCTTTGTTGTTGAAATACATGAACCAGACGTCATTAGCGAAGCACCACAGTTTCCCGTCTCGGCGGGCCCGGTAAGTGAGGTCCTCACCGATGACGAAGCGGCGTGCGAACAGGAAACGCTGGGCACCGATGAGGGCGAACCAGTTGGCATGCCATTTACGGCGCAGCGGCTCAGCGATCCGGAGTACCAGGCTGTTACTGGCGTAGCCGCCGGGCCCGCACGGCGTGTCCTTGTCCTTCCAGCCGCCACGGGCGGTGATCCGGTAGGTGTGCCCTTTGCGGAGCATCACCCCCGTCCGCGTCCACCGCCGGCGGGCGGGGATCCTGATGGGTTCCGGCCCGCCGGAGTCCGTCGTCACGTCGCGTTCCGTTCCTACCGTGAGCTCACCCTGAGAGAGATCTTGGCCCGGCCGCCCAGAATCTCGTTCTCGATCGCGGCCTTGGTCAGGGGCACGGACGCTTCCAAAGAGGCGCCGTCGTTGGTGAACGTGAGGTCCTGGCCGCCTTCCTCCGGCGGCAGTTGCTGGCTGATCGGGTCCGAATTCAGGTCCGCACCGGGAATCACGGATCCCCAGGCGGCGTACGCCCTCAGCTTGCCCGCGTCCGCATCCGGCTCCACGTCCACGATCAGCCAATCCTGCCAGTACGGGACCTGCTCCGTGGCATTGCTGAAGTCGAAGACCTTGCCCGAGACAGGAACCTTGAACAGGCGCAGGGTGAGGGTATGGCGCATCCGGCTGCTAGCGTCCGGAACCTGATCATCCCGGTCGCGGGGGTCGAGCAGGAACGTCCCGGTCAGCGGCACGCCACCTGGCTGGGCGAGCGGATCATCGTGGCCGTCAGGGGCGCTGAGCATGATCGGGCACCAGTGCTCGGCCATCTGCTCGCTCATGACGATGGACAGGCCACGAATCGACAGCCGCATATCCAGTTGCCAGGAAAACTTCGGGTCCGGCTTCAGTACGGCATCCACGAGAGCCGCCGAGACCGCCCAGCGTCCGAACAGGAAGCGGCGGAGATTCTGGTAGCCCTCTTCGGAGTTGACCTCGCCGTACGGCCCAGAGTGCGACCGGTGGACATAGGCCCGGTGCGCGCCGCGCACGTAGGCATTGTCGATATGGACGAGACCATCGGTCTGCGGGCCCATCGCCGTACGCGGCGCCCATCCGTAGTCAGCCGGGTCGGTGCCGATCAAGCAGAAAATATCCTCCAGCGGAAATACAGGCGGTTTAATAACCTGCGGATCCCAGTCCTTATCGCAGTGCTCGCCAAATTTCTTTCTCGGGTCCAGGTACCCTTGCATCAATTCGGGCGCGAATATCCCGGAGCCGGCCGGGCCGAACGTTTCTTCCACCCATTGAGCGATGCCGCCTGCAGATCGTATGCCGCCGTGCGGCGTCCCGTAGGTGAAGAACTTAGACACCAGTTCGGTGGCTGGCTTATGGTTGCCCATCTGGCAGATCTTCTGGATCATGCAGCGTGCGATGAGACCACCCATCGAGTGAGCGATCAGATTGACCCTTCCCGGGACGCCCGTCTTCGGGTCGGTCGTCCGGTCGATGATCTTTTCGATGAGATCGTAAAGACCGCGTGCAGCCCCCTCGATGTCGAAGCCGTCGCTGGTGATCTCCTGATGCCCCCACGCCCGTATCCGCTGAAGCAGATTCTCGGGCGGCTTCGTAGCGAAGGTCGTCGCGGCCTGATCGTAGAACCGGTAAATCCAGATGGACGGTGCCTTGGTGAGGTCAGTAGACGTGTCATCGAGGATACGCTGCTGGCTGCCGTGGACGTAGACGTGGTAGCCCTCGTCGCTGATCAGCCGGACGAGCGGACCTTCGAACTGGTAAAAGGCAGGCGCGCCATCGCCTGCCACCCGGATGTGAGTGGATCCGCTGTTGAATCCGTAGAAAGGATCCTCTACCACGGTATTGATTCCCGCGGTCGGCCCGCCGTATCCTCGTATGTATACAATAGGCAACTTATTCATCATGCCCCCCACATCTCTAATCCGAGATGAAAGGGCAGTATTCGCCCGAAGGAGCTAAGTTGTCAAGGGTTACATAAGCGGACAAATGCCTCAAATATTCCAAATCGGACGCTTAGCCTGTGGCTGTAACCGGCGGAATGATTTTCGGAAATCATTGCTGTTCCATGCGCTCTGTTAGTGCCCGTAGGCGCGCCCTACCCCCGATCCAGGAATTTCGCGCGGTGACCGGAGATGCTACCAAATGGTCGTGAGATTTTTGTTATTCCGCGGGTTGATGCGGATTGCGGGAAGTTCGCCGGATGACGCCCTAAGCGGCGTGGTGCACACGGCGGCGGCTGGACGAGGCTGGGCTGCCTCGCCGACCAGTCGTGGTTGGACCACTACGCCCCGCGGGGGTGCTGGGCGGGCATCGCGGTGCCGAACGGGCCGTCGCTGCGTTGCACCGGCTGCAGCCGGTGCAAAGGTCGCCGGTACGCTGAACCTGGAGCTCGGTAAGGTCATCGGTGGCGAGCTGCGCTTACCTTGCGGTTTCCTCCGCCGGGACCCAGTGGGCAATCTTGAGCCGCGCAAAGGCCGCGGACTGGTAACGCTCATGGAGCGCCCACTCGAGCGTAGCGATGGGTGTCTGGATCTGAACAACATTGCCGGGCAGTTTCAGGATCTCGTTGCCAAAAGGCGCCCGAGGCGGTCCGTGAACGGCGAAGACCTCGATGGGCGGGCATTCGCCGAGCACGTGCCACCAGCGCCGGCGGAAGTCCAGGCGTCGTGGGGAGAGAGACGCCACGCCTAGCCGCCACCGGCCTGATAGCCCAGGCTGGTTTCCGTCGATGACCCGGAGCCCGCTTTGGACGCGGCCCGATTTCCTGAACCGGCGATCAGCGCGCATATTCGCTATGCGTCCAATACCGGCTCCCGCAGCGTTAGCCAGGCCCCACTCGACGGGATCGACAAAATCGCTAGCCACACCGGCAAGTATCGGCTAAGGCCCGGTCTCCGGCAACCTCAGTCGGTTCGGTGTACGGGAGCAGGGTGGAGGTAACGGAGCGCCCGCGAAGGTTTCTGGTGCCCTGGCTGGCCCTGTGGCAGGTCGACAAGCTCGGCAACGTTCCTGCCGATGAGGTCGTACTTCTGCGCCCGGCGGATCGACCTGGCAAGCCTGCTTTTGACCTGCCGCTTGGTCCTGCCGCGCACGGTCCGCCGAAGGCGTTTGCCGTCGCCGAGATCGCCGTGCCGTGTTTGCGCCCCTCAGCGACAGCGCGTGAAGATGGCAGCGGGTTGACCGGGAGGTTGGCGATGGCGCTGAGGATCATCTGCATGTGCGGGTATGTCATCCAGGGTGACGATGACGACGAGCTCTGGAGGAGTGCGCAAGACCACATGGGCGTGTTGCACCCCGAGCTGGTTGACAGCGTGACCCGCGAGGACATCCTCGCGCAGTCCGAGCAGCTCTAGCTGTCGGCGCTCAGAAGCAGCAGCCGTCGGTGGATGGCCTGCAGGGTGGGGCTGGGCGCGATCCCGAGCTCCTCTCGGAGCAGGACGCGTAGCCGCTCGTAGGCGCGGAGCGCTTCGGCGACGTTGCCGCGCCGCTCAAGCGCTTCCATGAGGATGCCGTGCCCCGTCTCACGGTAGGGCGCGAGTGCGGTCAGCATCCTGGCACGTTCCTCGGCTTGCGCCAGCGCCGGGCCGCCAAGGCCGAGGCCGGCGGCGGCAAAGCACTCCAGGCCGCGAAACCGGACCTCCTCCAGCCGGCGCCGCCACTCGTCGATCCAGGGCGCCTCCAGCCCGCTGAGGAACGGCCTCGTGGCGACGTGGTAGGCGATCCCGGCCGGACCCCACGCCTGAGCCCATCGTTCTTCGGCGATGCAGGACTCGGCCCGGTGGGCGCCCTCTTGGGCCGCCTCGACGTCAACAAAGATCGCCTGCGGTAGCAGCAGCTCGATCTCTGTCCGCCCACGGAGACGGTCGGCACCGAGGCCGTGCCGCAGCTTGGACAGCAGCACGCTGAGCGCGTTTCTCGCTTCTGCGGGAGCGTCCTGTCCCCAGCCGGCCATGAGCAACTCATCGCGAGGCACTGGACGGCCACGGTTGAGAACGAGGTAGGCGAACAGGATTCGCCCTTTGCGGCCGGGCAGCGTGTCTTCGATGCGGGAACCGTCGATGTCGACGACGAAGCGACCGCACAGTTGGATCCTGGCCTTGGCCCATCTGTTCATCAGGCGACCTTGGGTCAACGGTCCTTGTCTTTCGTGACGGCAAGCATACGGAAAGAACGGGGAAAGGCCAGCGAAGGATTCGCGAAAGCGACGGCTGCCACGATCTTCTTGTCATCGACTGTCAGAGCCGCTTAGGAGGAATCATGGCATCTAGGAACGTCGAGACCTACCGTGCCGGTCACGAGGCCTTCAACGAGAGGGACTTCGACGCCATGACCAAGCAATACGCCGACATCATCGCCTGGACCGATCATCCGCGGGGCCTGACGTTCAGGACGCCCCAGGCGTTCAAGGACGACTTCCTGGCCGGGTGGGTCCAGGCCTCCCGCGACATCCGAATCACCGGCCCTCGCTACATCGACGCTGGTCAAACGGTGGTGTGCACCTTCACCGTCGTAGGCACGCACGACGGGCCGCTCGGACCGCTCCCCGCTACCGGCAAGGAGTTCGCGCTGCCGCTCTGCGAGATGTGGCACTTCGACTCGAGCGGGCGGGTTGCCGGCGGGGACCTCTACTACGACCAGGTCTCGCTGCTCATGCAGCTGGGCCTGATGCCGCAGCCGTCCGGCGCGTAGGCAGTCTCGGGAGTTGGCCGACCGGTTGCTTCAGGGGTGGCCGATGGAGCGGATGAATGCGCGGATGGCGGCGGCAACCTGGCGCGGTGAGGAGATCATCGTCAGGTGCCGACCGGGGACGGCCGCCGGCTGGGGCGCGCCGATGCGCGCTGCTGCCTGCGCGGCCGCAGCCGCGGAAAGCTGGGAATCGTCGACGCCGAATATCACCCGCTTGGGCACGGCGGCAGACCGTAGCTGGCTGAATGCGGCGGCGGTCATGCTGGGTATTCCGTGCCGCATGGTGTACGTGAGGGCCGGTTCGAACCCCGGCTGCTGCAGCGGCTGGCGCCACGTTTCGACGCCAGCCGTGGTCAGCGGCGGGCAGGCCGGCCCGCACTGGGCGGCGTAGATCCGCTGGATAAGCCAGGAAGAGCTCAGCCCGAGTCGCAGGATCGTCGTCCGGTACGGGTCGATCAGCAGCCAGCCGAACCCGGACGGGACTCCCAGCGGCGTCGCGTCGCCGTCGAGGAACACCACCCCGGCCGCGGCGTGGCTGCCGCGTAGCGCCGCCATCCCGGCGACAGCGGCGCCGTTGGAGTGCCCGACCAGGACGGGCGCATTCGCGCCGGTCAATCCTTGCGCGGCCAGGAACGCGAGCACCTGGTCCGCGAGGTGGCTGGCATTGAAGGGCGGGCTTGGCGTGCTGTAGCCGGTGCCAGTCAGGTCGATCGCGAACACCCGGTGATCGGCGCCCAGCGCGGCGCCCAGGGCGGCGAAGGTGTCCGCCGTCTCGAAGGCTCCCGGCACCAGGACGACCGGCGACCCGCTGGTTCCCCAGCTGCGGTACCGCGTGTCGAACCCGCCCGCGCTGAGCATGCGCAGGCCCGGCGGCCGGGGCGCGGGGCCGGTCGCGAGGTTGTAGCCCAAGCTGGCGGCGGTCAGGGCGGCTACGATGCCGACGGCGCACCGGGCCAGGCGGCGCAGCCGGGTAGGTCGCGGGTGGTCACCGCGACGGCGCCGGAACCGGATGAAGGGCAGCAGGCGGCCACGCGGCGTTTCGCCTTCGGTCATGATGGTCTCCACCCTAGGCGCCGGCCCGGTGCAATCGGCGCGTGAGAGCGCTCGGGCGCTACCCGGAGCCGGTACCCTGCCGGCGACCACGAACCCGGTAACAGCTACACCACACCCGGCCCGCCAGCCACCGAAGGGAGCTTATGACCGGCCTGCCCGCCCGCCGCCGGGCAGGCCGGGCCCGCCGGACGGCTGACCGTCTGCCAGGGCGGTCTGCGCTGTCGCTCTTGCGATTCATCTATCAAAGTGATATCATGTTGATAGATGGTCGGGTGGCCGACACCGCAGCTGACGGGAGGCATCCCGATGAACGAACCGAATGACAACACCGCTCCGAAAGGTCCGCGCGGGTGGTGGGCATCTCCCCCGCGATCCGGCATGCAACGCATAATCTCGCCATGGGAGTACCGCCACCTCCGTGCGGTCGCACGCGTGCGCATTGCCGCTGGTATCGTCTTGGCCGGCCTTGGCGCCGTTACGCTCGTGGGGGGTTCCTTTACAACGAAGGCTGTCGGGTGGGCGATGCTGTTCCTGGCGGCAGCGGCGGGAAGCTTCGCGTGGGCCGCCTGGGACCTGGCTATCGCTCGTTCCGCATCTGCCGGAACCTGAGCCTGCGGTCGCTAATCGATGGAGGTTCGCCGCCTCCGGTCGCGTCGCCAAGGTGATGGGCGCAAGCGCCCACCCTTGCCCCGGAGACCTCTGCCGCCCCAGCGGGCCTGACGGCGAGGGCCAGGCCAGAGGCCAGGCCCGACAGGCGCGCGGCGAACCTCCGTGAGCGGGCCATCGGCAGCCGTCGTCTTGTGGCCACAGATGCTGCTGCTCGAATACAGTGGGCGAGTGCCCGATTCTGGAGCCCTTCTGTCGTGCTCGTTCTGCGGAAAGAATCAAAAGCAGGTCAAGAAGCTGATCGCCGGGCCGCACGTGTACATCTGCGATGGTTGCCTCGGCCGCGTGCACGCGGTGATAGCCGAACCCGGCCGGACGGCCAGCACGCCCATCGCCACGATCCAGCAGGTAAGCGATGAGGCCGGGGCAGAGCAGTGCAACTTTTGCGAGAAGCGCCGCCATCAGGTCGCGGCCATGGCATCGGCCGGTGACAAGCGGATCTGCAACGAGTGCCTAGAGCTGTGCGACGAGATAGTGAGCGAAGAATCGTCTGCGCCTTCGCAGTGATCGGCTCGTTTCATGGTCCACATGCGGACCAAGCCCGCAGGGCCGGACAGATTCTCCCAGCTCACGCCGTTTAGCACCTACAGCCTCCGGAACCGTGAGCCCGGACAGGCAGCAGGCGGACCTGTGCAGCAGCAAAGTGCAGCAACCAGACTCACATCGATCGAGTCCAGAGCGATCGGAATGACCCCGCCACCTGCGCAAACGACCTTCGCTGACCCTCACTGCCGATAGTTCGCATCGAGAGGCGTCCCCGTGCCAGCCGCGTGCCAGAACGGAGCGGAAACCGGAGACATTGAGCTGTAGCCAGACGATGAGCAAGCCAGCTCCCACCAGGAAAGCAGCAGCTTGACCCCCTGCCTGAAACGACCTGCTAAGCAGCTAGTCATAGTCCGATCATCAGCTTTCGTCTTCTGGCCATAGCCGGATGCTGCGCTGCGCGGCGTCAAGGATCAGTTGTGCATCGATGCCGACCCGCGTCTCGGCGATCTCGTACATCGGCCATTGGCAGATGAACTCCAGCAGCCCCTTGGGCGGCAACGGCCATGCCCACCACCGGAAGAACTGCGAGTGCGTAGAGCCGCCGCCGCCGCGCGGTCGCAGGATCGGCCCTGTCGGCTCGGATTCCCCGGGCAGCCTGCTGCTGTTGACCTTGGTGCCGTCGGAGAGCAGCAAGCTGAAGAACGGAGCGGCCAGCGGATCGGTACGGCTGCGGCGCAGCATCTCCGGTGTCGGGTCTTCATCGAGGCCAGGCAGGCCCGGCCGGATGCTCCGGGCCATGAAGATCTCGAATCCTGCGGTGTAGGCCGTCAGCCCTGTGATCGCGATCGCGGCTTGCTCAGAGGGGGCGAACGACAAGGTGTCGATCGGCACGATGGCAGGAAACTCCGACTCCGGAGGATCCCAGGGGCAAGGAATCCGACGTTGCAGAGTTGGCCGCGGGGGCGGTGACTTACGAAACAAGCCCATAGCATGAAGCCTTGCCCTAGCGCACGTCCCGCGCAACTGAGGAGCGGTTCCCACCGTTTAGCACCTACGGCCTCAGGGCCGTGAGCCCATGGGCGACAGACGGGCCAGATGCCCCGAGGACGAACGGGCACTCACGGTCAACCACGGTTCACCAAGCACTGATGACCAGCACATACGTATCAGCACGTTGAGCCGAGAGGACGATAACCGTTCTTCCAAGCTGGTGATCAAACAGCCGGGATAGGCGGCAACGGTTCAATGCCCGCCGGGCGCGTGACAGACTGAGCATGTCCGCAGGCGCAGGTTGCAGCCTTGCGACGCCCGTTACCTCGCGTGAGGAAAGCAGTTCAGGTGCCAGATGGCGACCTTCAGAACATACGCAGAGGTCCTTAGACCTGACCATCCGATGATGAAAAACTACAAGGCCGCGATCACGTGGCGCCCTAGCGCATTTCGGCCTGCCGAACTCGATCGGGACATGCGCATTGAACCGGGTGTTGTTCTTGGAGATGTCCTCCAGCGGACCGGCGGCGCCTACGAAACCACGACCCGCCTGACGCCGAAGTTCCGCGAGGACATCCGCGAGATAGCGGAGCTGACATCGGACGACCAGCTCCGCAGGATCGCGGAGCTTCCCGAAGTGCCTGTGTCACTGGAGCGTCTTCACCACGTGGATCCGCAAACCCGCATACTCATTGGCTACCGGCTCGATGTCACCGCGGCGGAGAGCCAACGGCTGCGCCGCAGGCTAGCACTTCCGCCAGGGAGCAGGACCACGCTACAAATTGAAGAGGTGCCCATTATGGACACTCCGGGAAGGTACTGGGGTGCTTGTCGGCAGCTACAGGCCTCCTAGGATCCAGACTGCACGTGTCAACCCGAGTCCCGATGTGAGGTCTGGCAGTGGGGACACACCGGTTTCACGGTGATGAGCGGCGATTCGAAGTGACGGCCGACTTCATCGCAGCCCGGTTTCCGAAGGCCCGGACCGCGGCCGACGTTGCAGGCGGGCAGGGAATGCTGGCGCGGCGTCTCCGTAAGCGGCACAACATTGATTGCGACGTCGTGGACCCGCGCGGCTGGGTTCTTCGCGGAGTTTCGAGCCGAGTCGAAGAATACCGCGTCGATATGGCGGGTTATTACGACGTCATCATTGGCTTGCACCCGGACGACGCGCTGCGTGAAGTGGTCAACTCGGCGCGGGTGCGGCCCGTCGTCGTCGTGCCGTGCTGCAATTTCTGGCTGCGGGACACCAAGCTTGGCCGGGACGAGCTGCTCGACGCGATCGAGAAGCACCACGCCGCGTACGGCACCTCCGAACGAGTCGTCCTTGATTTCCGCGGTCCGCATAACCGGGCGCTGGTGCTGCGACCGGCCCGCATGACCTGAAGAACGGCCGGTATCGGCCATGCCCGCACCCGGCGGCCTGCGGCCCGCACTATCCGGACGATGATCTCTATCTACGCAGACCCGCAGATACGGCAGGAGGACCCGGAAAACCACTTCTCCGCTGTCGCAGGTGGCGCCTGCGATCCGAGCGTGGTGACCGGAATGCCCGCCCGGCGTGAGGTTCAGCTGCTGGTCGCCCGGGAACTCGGTGAGCCGGTGTCCGGTGCCGGGCCGCTCGTGCCTGCGCGGCGGTCGGGGATGACGTGGGCTGCCCGGGCGCAGCGGGCCGGCGCGATCGTGGTCAAGGTCAGGCACGGTGACCGCGCGTATGAGAAGACGCAATGGTGCGCGGCGCATCTTCCCGCGCGCGGGGCGCGCGGGTATCCGGTTCCGGCGATTGTGTGGCATGGCAGGTACAACGGACGCAAACCGAGCCGGCCGGCTGCCCGCGCAGAAGTGGCAGCCGTGTCAGCGGACACGCCAAGATCCCTGTAGACGGACATGACGGTTCCCGTCCGGCGGACATCTGATCTCCCTTTATCCGGACTGGACCGTTACGTGTCGGTCCGTGGACTGGGGTCCCTCCGGGAGTTGGCTCGGTGGCTGTGAACACACACCAGCCGACGGCCCGGAGGGACCGTGCAGAAGTCTGACAGGGAGATCATGGAAATTCTCGAAGCGTTCGATGCGACTGGCGTCGCGCATTCGGCGGCGCCGCTGTGCACGGCAGATCCGAAGACGGTGCGCCGGTATGCGCTGGCCAGGGATCTGGGCCGGCCGGTGACGGCGCCGGTGCCGCGGCCGAAGCTGATCGACCCGTTCCTGGACAAGATCGAGGAGTGGGTGGACCGGTCGGAGGGCAAGGTGCGGGCCGACATCGTGCATGAGCGGCTGGCCGTGATGGGGTTCGGCGGGAACGAGCGGACTACGCGGCGGGCGGTCGCGGCGGCCAAGGCCCGGTGGCGGGCCGGTCACCGCAGGACGTACCGGCCGTGGATCACTGAGCCGGGGCTGTGGCTGCAGTGGGACTGGGGCAAGGGCCCGGTGGTGCCGGGACCGGGCGGGGAGCCGCGGGGCACGCTGCTGTTCTGCGCGTGGCTGGCGTGGTCCCGGTTCCGGGTGGTGCTGCCCACCTGGGACCGGACGCTGCCGACGCTGATCGCGTGCCTGGATGCGATGCTGCGGCGGATCGGCGGGGCTCACATATCAGGTTGTCTGGCGCGTTGAGGAGAATGAGCGGGCGTT
>WNGJ01001475.1_pt1 | contig 33108 bp, 33 predicted proteins | sample 5400611 | NCBI WGS metagenome assembly WNGJ01 (sample SAMN13153375, study PRJNA577476) | soil metagenome | isolation source: 40 cm soil or saprolite under Garry oak tree replicate 1 | place: USA:California | collected 2016-06-15
AGGGGAAGGTGCAGGCCCTCAAGGTCAGTCCCGATGGCAAAAGAATCGCCAGTTGCGGCGATGATGGGGCCATCAGGCTCTGGGATGTGCACAGCGGCGAACACGTGCGCACCCTGCGTCGCGACCGGCCCTACGAGCGACTCACGATCACGGGCATCCGGGGTCTGACCGAGGCCCAAAAGGCGTCGCTGCGCGCCCTGGGGGCCCTGGAGGACGAGGCGGATGAGGAGAGCAGCCGCCCCGAGCAGGCAGCCGAGCTCTAGCCGGGGCGAGTGGCCCTGCTGAGCGAAATGCGTGTCCCTGAATGACCTTGAGAAGCCGCACTAGACTCCTCTGCTAGATTTTTGCACGAATCCTAGGCCTGCCTCAAACGTGTCTGCAAAGCCCTTTTCTTTTTCTTTTGCATCTCGTTGCGCAACCCGTGGGCATATCTACGCCCACGTCAAAGAGAACAATCGGCGCCAATATGTCAAAGAGCGCTACCATCCCGATCTGCAACCCAAAGGCGATCCTGATTGTCGGATGCCGCGTTAAAAAGAGCACCAACCAGGAACAAGCCGATGGCTCCACCAAAGAAGTCAAAGAGTATCTGTGGGGCTATGGCTTAGGCCTGGCCAGTGCCTACCTCCCCGACTATGGGGAGGTCATCCTGGCTCTGCACACTCAGACCTTCAATGAGAACGATATCTCCTACTTCGTCCCTCTCTACATCCAACTGGTTGCCCACCTGGGCTTTTTCCCCACCTATTTGGCCGCTGATGCGGCTTTTGATGCTTGGTACGTGTATCAGAGATGACCTTTCGTGGGGGCATCGCCGCCATTGCCCTTAACTCGCATGGCCATCCTGAGAGTCAGCGTGCTCCTGATGGCGTGCCGCTGTGTGAGAAAGGGCTGCGCATGCATCCCACCTACCAATTCTCCCACACCTATGGCTACCGTGCCCAACGCTTTCGCTGCCCCTTGCTCTTTCCCCAGCCCAACGGACAGAGCTGTGAGCACGAGCAGTTCACAAAGGGCACTGGCTGCGTCAAAGACCTCAACTGGGAAGCCGGGGCCCAGATGCGTGTCACCCTCGATCGCTCTGGACCGCTCTACCAGGCCATCTACCGCCAACGCACCAGCACCGAGCGCGCCAACAGCCATGCCAAACTCCAGTTGCTGCTCGCTCATCCTCTGGTACGCAACTTCCCCTCCGTGCGCAATCTCAACACCCTCACTTTCATGCTCATCAATCTCAAGGCTCTGCAACGTGCCAAGTCGATGAATGCTTCACTGCTGCCCATGATTCCACTCCGAAATTTCTTCCCACCCTCTGAGTAGGTGAGGGTAAAGTAATGCAACCAACTGGAGTCTGTTCTGCAAAGTCAGAACCGTCATCTATTGATGCTCATGGTAGTGATATATCCGAACTTAATGAGGCGACGTGTTTGCTGGAAGGAATCTTTGCTTCGGCAAGATGAATTGGAAAAGCTGCAAAAATATGTTGCCTTATATCTGGGGAAACACTGGCAACCATAGAGTATAATACTGGCACAACGAAAACAGTCTCATAAGCTTATAGTCTGGAATGGAGATATGTCAAAGTATGCCTGGACGAGAAGATGCTTATCGTTTGATGACCGAACATGTTAAAAATGAGAACCTGCGCAAGCATATGCTCTCAGTGGAAGCCGCCATGCGGTTTTACGCCCGCAAGTACGGCGAGGATGAAGAGTTATGGGCCATGACCGGCTTGCTGCATGATGCTGATTATGAAGAATATCCTGATCTGCATGAACATACCCAAGTGCTGGCCGGGTGGCTGAGCGACGGCGGCTATGATGAGCGCATCATCTACGCGATCCTGGCGCACAATGATCTCAATACTGGTTATCCACGCAATAACCTACTTTCGCATGCCCTGTATGCCTGTGACGAGGTGACGGGCATGATTACTGCAACTGCATTGGTTCGGCAGAAGACGCTACCAGGACTGCCAGTCGCCTCTGTGCGCAAAAAGATGAAAACCAAAGGCTTTGCTGCCGGCGTGAACCGAGAGGACTTGGTCAAGGGTGCGGAGGAGCTGGGTATTGACCTAGATGAACATATAGCCAATGTGATTGAGGCCATGAGCAGCATCGCGGATCAACTTGGGCTAGCCGGGATTCCAGAAGTCGTCGCTGAATAGTGCTGTTATTCCTCTGGTGAGTGGCAGAAAATCGAAAACTGTACCACTCAACGAAGCGGCTGGAGCATGAAAAACGGGCAACCCCAATAATTGTTTTGCTATAATAGCAAGAGCATGGCATATTTCAACGAGGAGGTGAAAAGATATGTTAAGTTGTACTCCATTTCTTTTATTCGACGGTAACTGTGCCGAAGCAATGACTTTTTACCACCAGTGTCTAGGTGGGGAGTTAACGCTTACCAAGCTTGGCGATACTCCAATGAAAGACATGTTTCCGCCAGAGAAGCACAACAGGCTTATAAACGCCAATCTAAAAAGTGGTGATATTGAAATATCAGCTACTGACTGGATGGCCTCACCAGATTATGAACCAAAGCAAGGCGATACTTACGCAATATTTGTCATTGGCGAAGGTTATGATGAGCTGAAAGCTGTGTTTGACAAACTTGCCGAAGGCGCAAAAAAAGATAGATTTCAAGAGCTGCATGACCTGCCTTTTGGAACGTATGGACAGTTTTATGATAGATATGGCGTTCACTGGATTTTTAAAGGCGAGAAAAAGGAATAAGGAACCGGTACCAACGGACATGGCAGAAGCACTAGCTGACGATGCTTATGTGAGTGGTGGGTTCCTGATTAGTGCGAAATTAGGACAGTTATCTATACTCAGGGTACATCGACATCGCCCTGGAGCGAAAGGCAGCCATCATTTTCCCCACCAGTTATACTCGTAGTAGAGCCGTGCGACCCCTACCCATCCACACTTCTCTTCACGAAAGGAAGCTTTCCATGACCAGCGACACGCACCCTGACCCGTTTCCAACGCTCCCACCTCCTCACGCTTGTATGGGAAAGCTCAACCATTCAAAAATAATACCGAGCAAAATGAGCGGTATTTGCACACTATCTCAACTTTATCAATATAGGCTTTCAGTGTATTGCATAACAGCACGCGCAAAATGGGCGGGAGTTGCACACGATTTCGACCCCCTTGCTGCCTAACACCACCCCTTGTCCCTACGCCAAACCCAACCGTTGCTACTTGACCTTCACTTGACGCTAATGGGATAGCGAGACCTGGCCGTGTTTAGCATGCGAGCATGTTCTTTCAATTGGCAATAGTTTTGGGGTAGGATGAAGCCTATCCTGTATGGATTGATGCCTATAGTTCGGTCACGAGTCATGTCAGGAGATATTGTATGAGTACCCCAATGGAACATCCTCTCTCTGGTGCGGATTTCATTCGTCAGTTTTTCCCTACCTCGCCCTATGTTGCTCATCTCGGTATGCAGCTCACCGAGATACAGCCAGGGGTGGCGACACTGACCCTTCCATTCGCCAACTCGCTTGTTACCATTGGGACCGTCGTGCATGGTGGGGCAATTGCGTCGCTTATTGATACCGCGGCCATGGTCGCGGCCTGGTCGGATGTAGAGGTCCCGGCGAAAGCGCGTGGTACGACCGTCAATCTTACGGTGGCCTATCTCACGGCTGCTGAGAAAGAGGACCTCCAGGCCGTCGCTCGTGTGCTGCGTCGTGGTCGCAACCTGGTCTATCTTGATGTCGAGGTCAAGGGCGCTTCGGGGAGCGTTGTTGCTAAAGGACTTGTGACTTATAAGCTTGGTTAAGTTGAGACGCCTGCCAGTTCCTGGCATATCAATTATAGAACCATGCAAACATCTTTGACGTAATTAGCTTAATATGTAAGAAATTTGTCAAAAGAACTAGTGCATTTTGCAACAAGGTATGATATACTCCTGGCGTTGTATGGTGTCTTGTGGCCTGGAAATGTCTGTTCCTGGTGGCGAGCGCGCGATACACGAGAAGTTGTTGGAATCACATCCAGAAATCGAGAGAAAACATGTCATTGAGTGATCAGACCCTGTATTGTCGCGATTGCAATCAGGAATTTACTTTCACCGTAGGTGAGCAGGAATTTTACGCGAGTCATAATTTGACTAATGCACCGACTCGTTGTCCCTCGTGCCGGGCGGCTCGTAAAGGGCAATCCGGTGGTGGGTATGGCAGCCGCAGCAGTGGCCCTCGCGAACCTCGCCAGATGTACACCGCTATTTGTTCGAACTGTGGCAACGAGGCTCAGGTGCCATTCCAGCCCCGAGGCGACAAACCCGTCTATTGCAGTGATTGCTATCAACCCCAGAGGTCTGACCGAAGTAGTGACCGTAGATCGCGTTGGTAATGTCTATGAGTGAAGTGAGAGTGAATCCAGGCGATTCGTTTGAGCAGGCCCTCAAACGCTTTAATCGCAAAGTTCAGCAAGATGGCGTTCTCTCTGAGGCGCGTCGCCGCACGCACTATGAGAGTCCCCAGGCCCGCCGCAAGCGCAAAGCAGCCGCGCAGCGCCGCAAGCAGCGCCGCACTCGCCAACCCAGCTAGGCCAACAAACCCACTCAAAAGAAACGAATATACCCCAGGGAGACCTTGCAGGTGTGCCCTGGGGTAGTCGTGTTTTTTTATGCTTTGCTAAGGCCTTTATTGAGCATCAGCTTCGCACCTCTCGAACTCCCAATCCAGGCGCGTCTGGCAACACCAGTTTTCCATTGACCACCCTCACGCCCTCGTAGGGGTCGTTGTCGATCAACAAGTTGCCATCCAGGTCGGCGTAATCGACCAGGGGCGTCAGGTGCGCGGCAGCGGTGATCGCCAGCGAGCTTTCGATCATACAGCCAAGCATGATGCGCAGGTTGTGCGCCCGCGCTACGTGAATCATCTTGAGAACATTGCTTATGCCATTACTTTTCATCAGTTTCAGATTCACACCATCCACGCATCCTGCTAACCTGGGAATATCTTCGACTGTGACGCAGCTCTCATCGGCAAAAATGGGAACCGGTACGTTATCACGAATGAGCTTGAGGCCTGCGAGATCGTGGGCAACAACCGGCTGCTCAATAAACTCGATATTGTAGGGAGCCAGCGCGTTAATCGTCTTGATGGCTTCTTTGGGTGTCCAACCTGTATTGGCGTCAACACGGATGATCGCCGATGAGACCTCGCGGATAGCTTCGAGGTTTTCGATATCGTGCCGGGTGCCCACCTTGATTTTGAGAATGGGGTAGTCTTGTGCCAGCAGCGCCTTTTTTGCCATCTCTGTCGGCGTATCGATGCCAATGGTAAATGAGGTATACGGCGTTTGTTTCGGATTCAGCCCAAGCAACTTGTAGAGGGGCACATTGAGCATCTTGCCTACGAGATCGTAAAGCGCCATATCTACAGCTGCTTTTGCGGAAGGATGAAGCCGGATGATCTTGTCCAGGTGGCGCATGATATCGTCGATGACAAAGGGATCATCACCGAGATTTCCTGCGAATGTGGTGATGCAAGCGAGTACCGTCTCCACGTTTTCACCGTAATACTCGTCTGGGGCGGCTTCCCCATAGCCTGTATATTCTTTGTGATTGACCTGGACAATAGCGTTCGAGGCAACTTGCTGTACTCCACGCGAAATACGGAACGGCACGGTAAGTTTGAGGTCGATGGGTTTGGCGTCAATATGCATAGTGGTGAGTTCTTTCTTCTCCTGATTTATGTGCACAGTGCTCTCTAAGCCTTCAACTGCTTGCTCAGCGCGTCCATCAATACGCCAGCGCCGAAACGTAATACATCGGTTGCTGGCAATCCCGCTTCATCTTCGGCCTGCTTGATGGCGTCTTTTGCCTCTTGCTCACTCAACCCAAAGGTCACTAAGGCCAGGCCAGCAACCTTGCAGGGGCGTTCCGGGCGCACCCAGCTTACGGTATCCTCGTTAAACTCGATCATGCGCTTCAGCGAGGGTAGGGGACAATAGGTGTAGCCTTCAATGGCAGTTGCTCCGGCCAGGTGGCAGAAAATCATGGCATCGGGCATGGAGCCATGAATGAGGCCCAGGGTGACAGGCGAATAGCCGGGATGGTTGAGCGCGCCCTGTCCCTCGACGAAGACCCAGTCGTGATCATTGGTGAAATCGAGAACCATCTGTTCGACCATACCCGCCACAAAGTCACTGATGATACGGTCAACCGGCAAGCCGGTGCCTGAGATCATGATGCCGGTTTGTCCTGTGGCAACGAAGGCGCTGTTCAACCCGCGTCTGCGCGCTTCAATATCTAACTCCAGAGCTGCCGTCATTTTCCCAGCGGCACAGTCTGAGCCAACCAGGAGAACGGTATGGCTTCCAGGACGATGAGGAAGAAATTGCGCGACGCGATTAGTATCGGGTGGGCGGCGCACGTCCCAGATGGTCACACCGCGCTTCGCGGCGGCGCTGCGTAATTCCTCATCGTCAGCGAGAAAAAAGTGTAGTCCACTGACGAGGTCCAGGCCCGCGCCGATTGCAGTGAGCAGTTGCCAGCGCCACGCGGCAGGTAATGCGCCACCCATGGGGGCGATACCAATCAAGAGCGTATCCGGCGAGTAGGTCAAAGCTTCTTTGATATCGCGTACAACGGGGATGCCATGTCCAAATGGTGCTCCGCCGAGCGCCTGCGGAACATCCATGCCCGCTTTGGTGCTGTCGATAACGGCGACCACCGTATCTTTTCCGTAGCGAATGACACCTGTTGCTGTCTTGCCGTAGTGCCACTCAAAAGCGCCTTCTGCCAGTATTGCTATACGTCGCATGCAAATACTCCGTTGGTATAATATCGTAGGCTATCAGATGATGTGTTCTATTATACAATGTGTATACAATGTGGCTGGTAAGAAAACTCTAGACTCTTACCTCTAACCATGCTATGATAATCACCAATATCGGACCAAGATTAGAAGAAGGGGGCGGGAACGCTTATGCACTTCAACTTAATAAGCTGGCTATTCACAGACCCTTGTACGGCAACAAGCTGTGTGGCAGCCACTACGGGAGCTACAGCTACTCCCGGTGTAGCACCGGAAACGTTTCATTACTACCTTGTCTGGCTGATCTTTTGTGGCCTGGGTGTGCTGATTCCTTTCTATTATTCGGTAGAAGGCCGCAAGCGCTTTGTGAAAAATAAGCCGGTCATCAAGTATATGCTTGATCGTTACCTTGGGTGGTTTGCGATCATCTGCATCCTGGGCTTTCCACTGATCTTTGCGCGCGCCTACCTGTACGAATACTTCTTCGCCTGGCGCGTATGGCGCTACCTCTGGCTGGCGGGTTTGCTGGCATGGGCTATAGTGTGGATTATCTATCTCGTGCGCAAGTATCCGCAGGAACGCGATAACTACGTCGCCTACCAGAATCGCCAGCAGTATATCCCAAAGGGCAACAAACGCAAGACGAAAACGGCTTCGACCAGGTAAGAGGGTTGGCCCACTTATGAACCCTCCTACCGGTATCATCCTGGCCGGTGGGCGCAGTCGGCGCATGGGCAAAAACAAAGCGCTGCTGCCGCTCCCCGGCAATCACTCCCAGACTTTCATCGAGTACCTGGTCGCAGCAATCGCTCCATATTGTGCCGAGGTACTGGTTGTCGCTCGTGACCAGGCACAATTTGCGAATTACACCTTTCTGCCTCCTGCGCGGGTCGTGTTTGACGACATCCCGGATTACGGGCCGTTGATGGGTATAAAGAGCGGCCTGCGCGTTACGCACGCATCCTCAGCGCTGGTGACGGCGGTGGACATGCCGTGTGTACGGCCAGCCGTGCTGGCATTCTTGCTGAATCACTACCGGGAAAACACGCTGCTGGTTCCCCTGGTACATGCTGTCCCGCAAGTCCTGCTGGCGATCTATCCCCGCTCGATCTTACCGTTGATTGAGACCTGTATACAGCAAGGTCGGCGCGATCCACGCTGTTTGTTAGATATAGCTCCCGTCCAATACATAGAAGAGGCGCAGTTGCGGGAAGTTGATCCTGAGTTGCGCTCGTTTATTGGGGTGAATACACCAGAAGAGTTGCAGTCCCTTTTGTAATTATTGCATCTTTGACCAGCGCCGTTGTGCCATTGCGCGCAATGTCTGTTCAAAGCCGCGCATCGTCAGCCAGTTGCGCGTTTCGCCTGTCACCACAATATCCACGTGTTGTAGCGCTGTAATCGTAGCTGCTCCACTCAGTTGCATGGCTACTTTCAGTTCTGCGATCACCCTTTCCAGTAATTCGCATACCGCCTCATAGCTCTGGCTGGCGGCTTTGAGAAACGGGAAACCCATGCCGACGAGCGTTGCTCCCAATGCCAGGGCGCGCGCCATGTCCAATCCGTTACGCACTCCCCCGGTGGAAATCAAGGGAAGTTGAGCGGTGCTTGCCTCAACTACCGCGATAGGCGTAGCGATGCCCCAGTCGCGATAGAGCAGACCAATGTTGCGCGTGCGCTCATCACCGCGTGCCTCTGAACGAGCCGCTTCCATCGCTGACATGCTGCTCCCACCTGCTCCTCCCACATCGATGGCTGCGACACCGCAGGAGCGCAGCAGGAGCGCCTGTTCGCGGCAGACACCCGCCCCTGTTTCCTTGGCGATGACCGGTAGTGAAAGGCGAGCGGTGAGGGCTTTCAGAGCAGCTGCCTCTCCGACGGCGCGGCGATCCCCCTCCGGCTGCGCGGCCTCTTGCAGGCTGTTCATATGCACGGCGAGAGCGTCAGCCCCGATCATATCAATGGCGCGCTGCACCTGTTCGAGTGTAAATGGCTCATGGCGGGCCTGCTTAATCAGTTGAGGTGCGCCAATATTGGCAATTAAAAACGTGTTGGGGGCCTGTTGCCGTGTGACTGCATAACTATTACTCACATCGGGGTTGACGATAGCGGCTCGCTGACTACCAACGCCCAACGCCAGGCCATAGTGCTCGGCGGCGCGTGCCAGGTTCCCGTTGATGGAGGTCACATCCGGGTGACCGCCGGTCAAGGAAGAGATGAAAATGGGGTAGCGCAGTTTCCGACCCAGGAACGTAACGGACGTGTCGATCTCATCCAGGTCCACCTCCGGCAAGGCCTGGTGAACAAATTGGATATCATTCCAGTTGGCGCGCTGCGCTACAGAAACATCCTGCCCCAAAGCTACGCTGACATGTTCAATTTTGCGCTGTTTCACTTCTTCGTTCATAAATCTCTCCAGAGCGACCGCAAGGGTCAAGAGTCCTGCACCTCCACATCCGCTCCACTCCCGCCCTTACTATGATTGCGGGATGCCCTTTTCAGGGGAAGATAGTGTTGTGCTATCAAATAGACGAACGGCACCCCGAAAATGCCTAAGGGCACGTAAATGCCTGCTGGCGTTGTACCCAGGCGCAGAAATGGATAGTACAACGGCGCTGTGCAAGAAAGGAGCAATACGGCTACAGTAAGCGCATCAAAGCGACGGAGCGCCACAATCCACACCATCCATACAATATACCATGGCCAGAACAGCGTCGAAGCCAATGCGACAAACCCTATTATGACGATAGTCCAACATGTGAATAGAACATTGTATGGTTCTCCCCAACCTCCCCAGGGCGATCGCACTCTCCCCAGCGCCTGAAAGTACAGGAGCGCGAAGATGAAAAGTGTCGAAGCAAGTATAGTTGTATCGGCAGCGGAAAGAGGCTGTAACAGTGATGATGGAAGGTTTATGCCTCCAGTCAATTGGGTGTATAGCGCGCGCAGGGGCATGACCAGAAGTGCCAATAGCGAGTACATAAAATTTTGCAGGTCAATAGAAGATGTGATAGCCAGGAAGGTTGCTCCTCCTTGCCAGACGGGGATGTAGGCAATACACACAATAGCCAATACGAATAGCGCTCTCCAGCTGAAACTCAGGATGGCGCGTGTGATGTACCGTTCGTTGCGTACCATAAACCAGAGCAGGAGCGGTGTTATCAAAAGAACCATGAGATTGATACTGATTGCCAGTCCGCAGCAGAGCAGCGTTGCGATGTCGAACCATTTGCCCCTTTGCTGCACATAGAACCATAGGGCCAACAACAGCAGGCAAATGATCACTCCCTCGTTATGGCCATTGACCACCAGTTCGATCAAAATCAACGGGTTCCAGGCGTATAGAAGTGTTCCGAGCAGGCGATTAGCGGGAGCGATTTTTGAGAGAATGGCCCATACCAGCAAACAGTTAATGAGGTGCGCGACCAGGCGGTGCGAGGGTAGAGAAAGGAGGGCCATAATAGATGTTGGGCATATGACTGGCGCTAATATACGTAATAATGTCAGTTGAGAAGATTGCCGGGAGAAAGAGCAGGGTAATACCGAACATCGCTGCTCCAATCAAAGGCAGCAATAGCCAGCGAGCCGTAGGGACGCGATTTATCGCGTCCACCTCATTAATACGTCCTGCTGTAGGAACTTGATTGATCACGTCCCCGCCACTAATACGTCCTGCTGTAGGAACCTGATTGATCGCGCCCACATGATTAATACGTCCTGCCCCAGAGACCTGATTGATCGCGTCCACGCCATTAATTCGTTCTGCTGTAGGAACCTGATTGATCGCGCCCACATCGCCTGGTTGGATGGCAGGACGGATAGGAGCTGTAGGGCTGCGATTTCTAGCGCACGTGCGTGAGACGCTGATGACCAAGTACAGGTAGGCACAACCCAGCACTGTAAAGGTGATGCCGAGAAGCAGGAAATAGGGGCCAGCATCGGGATTGCTGCCATTCCCTGTCCATGCCCCAGGAAAGAGCAGGCGCGAGGGTGCCAGCGTCCACAGCCATCCCTGCCCCAATGGAAAAACGTGCGGATAGACCGTCGCTATAGGCGCGAGCGCATATATTAACAGGTACAGACTTGCGAGCGCAGCTCCGATGAGCGCCCAGCCTATCAGAGGCGTTGCGCGCTGCGCGGTATGTGTGTCTTTCACAGCCCTACTCTTGCGAATGCGGTATCAACGTACCTGACATAATAATCAGTGTTCGTGAGTTCGGCTAATTCTTCGTGTGAAAGATAGCGGGCAACTTCGGGGTCGCTGCTGAGAGCCTCGATCAGCGCGGGCCCCTGAATGGCTCCTTTGCTGGACATATTCCAGACCTTTTTAGCGTTGCGCTGCACCATGTTGTAGGCTTCCTGGCGTCCTACGCCTTTGTCGATGAGCGCGAGCAGGATGCGTTGTGAAAAGACCAGCCCGCCCGTCATCTGCAGGTTGGCGAGCATGCGTTCTTCATCGACCTGTAAGCCGCGCATAATGTGCGTGAAGACGTGCAGCATATAGTGTAGTAGGGTGCAGGCATCGGGGATGATAATGCGCTCGGCGGAAGAATGGCTGATATCGCGTTCGTGCCAGAGCGCCACATTCTCCATAGCAGTGACGGCAAAACCACGCAAGACGCGCGCCAGGCCGCAGATGCGCTCGCATAGTTCCGGGTTGCGTTTATGCGGCATGGCCGATGATCCCTGCTGGCCCGATGCGAAAGGCTCAAAAGCTTCACTGAGTTCGGTGCGCTGCAAGTGACGAATCTCCTGGGCCATCTTTTCAAGCGAACTGCCGATGAGCGCCAGCGTGGTCAGGAAATGCGCGTGGCGGTCACGCTGCACGATCTGGCTGGAAACGGGAGCTATACCCAGCCCCAACTGTTCGCATACAAACTCTTCAATCTGCGGCGGAACCGTCGCGTGGGTGCCAACCGCACCGGAGATTTTGCCTACCGTCACCTGCTCAAGCGCTGCTGCCAGTCGCTGTTGCCCGCGCCGCAGTTCGTCAACCCACAAGGCCAGTTTCAGTCCGAAGGTCATCGGCTCAGCATGGATGCCGTGTGTGCGTCCCGCCATCAGAGTGTATTTATAGCGCACTGCCGCCTGAGACACAGCCTGCACAAGTTCAGTCAACGATGCAGCGAGCAGAACACCGGCTTCTTTCAGCTGCACTGCCAGCGCGGTATCCAGCACATCGGAGGAGGTCAGGCCCAGGTGGATGAAGCGCCCTTCAGGGCCCAACTGCTCCTGGATGGAGCGCAGGAACGAAATAATATCGTGGTGGGTTTCCTGCTCGATCTCCTGCATGCGCTGCGCGTTATAGCGTGCCGCGCGAATCTTGGCGAGGGCATCCGGTGGGATGACTCGCTCACGCGCCCAGGCCTCGCAGACCAGCAGCTCGACTTTGAGCCAGGTATCACTTTTATGTGTTGGGGACCAGATGGCTGCCATTTCTGGCCGGGAATATCGTTCAATCATGATATGAAAAAGAACCTCAATATGTTACACTGCACCGCATATACGAATATACTGTTTAGTGTATCACACACCCATCCGAGGATAAGATATGTCTACATCGTTAGCTACAATGCGCTATCCTTTTGCGCTCCATACTCGTCGTATTACGCGCTTCATGGTTGTTTCTGCCCTGCTATTGGCAATAGCGGTCTTGCTCATACTCCTTTCCACCGTCCATGCGCTGCCGGCAAGCCTGGAAGGATTAGGGATACTTGCGTATATCCTGGGGTTTGTCGCTCTTGCTGTACTTTTGCTCATGCTTATCCTGTCGAACGAATACAGGCGTTCCGGCATATGGATTGATACTGATCGCGTGCGTGTACAGTTTCCGGGGGAGAAAGCACAGGAGATGGCATGGTCGGAGGCGCGTTTCGCGGTAAACGAGGGAGAAGACTATCTGCGTATCAGTAAGGGGAAAGAAGGATTGGGGCATGTCTTTGGTGACACACGTTATGTGCGCCTGCACCTGGAGGGACTCTATCCAGGACAGCGTGAGCAAGCTGAAGCGGCTATAGCTGAACACATAGAGGTGCGCCAGCCCAAACGTTTCACGCTGATGACCCTGCTCAATAACAAAGGTGAGACGGTGGCAAGGGGAAGGCTCTACCTGTTTGAACATGATGTGTTATGTGCCGAAAATCGCGGCGAGAAGCGTGTCTTCTTTTATGCTCCTCTACGAAAACTGACCTCTGTGAAGCAGAGAGATTCTTTTTATGTGGGCAAGCTGGAATGTGAGTCGTTCTCAATTCGCTACAAGGATAAGGATTATGTGGTTATGCTGGGCTATGAGACGACTATTGCCGGTAATATTGGCAGTAGTTCACACTGGTCGGTGACGGGGTATGCGCAGGAGTGGATGGAAGCGTTGTCTGCGGGATAGTTATTAATGCAGGTCAGGAGTGACAACAAACGATGTTCCATTTTTCTTGACAAAAAGAAATTCCCTATGTAGACTGCAAGGCATATCGGAGAAGAAATAGTTCTCCCATATAGCTTCCTGGATTCAAATCAAATCTGCTCCTGAAGCATTCATGAAAGTCAGTATATCCAAGGAAAAAATCCCAGGCAGAAAAATTTAGATCCGCATCGTTTTAAAGAATGATTGGATCTAGCAAGTAAGCAGGAAGTTCTGATTACTTCCTGGTCACCAACATAATATGTTGAGCCTAACTAAAGGAAGGAAAACATTAATGAGTGCAGTACTCAAAGGGCCATTTGGGCAAGTTGACCTGGGACCAACTCCATTGACCATCGGTCGCATACCCGGCAATCAGTTGGTTCTGGCTGAACCTAAAGTGTCATCGCATCATGCTGAAATTCGCTCGCAGGGACAGGATTATGCCATTATTGACCTGGGAAGTACAAACGGTACCTTTGTCAATGATCAGCGGCTCGCGAGCAATGTGCCGAGGATGCTGCGTACAGGGGATACCATAGGCATCGGAGACATACGGATGACTTACGAGGTGCCTGGCTCTGCTGGAACTGAACCAACTGTCTTTGCTGGTTCCAGGCAGGGGAGTGGCCCCTCCTATACTCCTACGGTTGCGGCTCCTTTTCCTCCTAACACCGGTTACGGTGCAGATGCTCAACAACCAGGAGCGTATCAGCCCCCGCCCCCACCTCCTGCTGCTGGATACGAGCAAGCCAGCTATCCGCCGAGTTCTCCTTACTCCGGTACTCCGGTTGCCGGTTACGGTGAAGGCGCCCAACCTGGAGCGTATCAGTCGCCCCCGCCCCCACCTGTTGCACCTGGTTACGGGCCATCCGGCTATCCCCAGGCTGCTTCCTATCCTGGTGCACCTGCACCTGTCGCTCCTCCAACACAGCGACCGAATCGTCGTCGACTCTGGACCATCCTGGGTGCTATCCTTGGGGTGGTGGTGATCGCGCTGATCATCTTTGGGGTCATCGGCTATGTGAATCGCTCGACACCGACCAAGTCCCTGAATGCTTTCTGTACCGCGCTCAAGGGTGGAGATTACCAGACGGCCTATAATCAGCTTGCGAGTGGTTTGCAAAGCAAACTTGGTTCTGAAGCTGATTTTGCTGCTGGATATGCTTCCAATGGGGGCCTGGGCAAGATAACCAACTGCACGGTGACAAATGTCAACGATGGGGCAGGCACAGGTACGATTAACTATACCTTTGCTCAAGGGAATGCATTGGTCGTTGACTATTCGCTAAGTGATGAGAATGGTAGTTCGAAGATTACTCGAACGCAGCCACGCTCTTCTCCAACCCTCACCCTTAGCAACTACTGTGGCGCCCTCAAGGTCGGAGATTACCAGAGCGCCTACAACGAGCTCTCCAGCGCTGCCCAAAGCCAGGAAACCGAATCCCAGTTTGCGGCCAATTTCAGCAACAATAAAGTGAACAATTGCACAGTGAGCAATGTCAAAGATGCGGCAGGCACCGGCACCATTAACTATAGCCTGGCTAATGGTACCTCACTGGTCGCTGACTATACGCTGGTCAATGAGAATGGCACCTGGAAGATTAAGACCGAGCAGGTACGTTCTACCCCGACCCTGACCCTTGTTACATTCTGCGATTCGTTGAAGGGTGGAGATTACCAGACGGCCTATAATCAGCTTTCTGCCAGGGAGCAAAGCCTGGGGACGGAAGCCGAGTTTGCGGCCTCTCTTACCTCCAATATGGTGACCGCCTGCACGGTGAGCAATGTCAACGATACAGCGGGCACAGGCACGATTAGTTATACCTTTGCGAACGGGGCCACAAGTGTCATTGACTATATGTTAATCAATGACAATGGCACCTGGAAGATTGATAGCGGGAAACAACGAGCATAAGCTCATACACTCTGAGGAGAGAGGCGAACCTCTCTCCTCTCTTTTCGTTATGAATGCCGGCATTCGGGCATAAACGCCACCCCAAATTTGTTGTTATATGATAGAATACAGTCAATGCGTTGGTGTTGGTGAATGGGAGGAGTGGGAAGGCCCCTGAACTCCTGTCCTCTTGACGGCCATGTGTCATCCGTGTACAATCATGCTCACAGCCATAACTGTTGAATTAATACCTTGCACCACTGCTGACATGTACAGCAGTGAATATAAAGGAACCTGGAGAGATCATGAAAAAGGGAATACATCCAAATTATGTTGAGGCCACAGTCAGTTGTGCCTGTGGAAATAGCTTTAAGACCGTCAGTATTAAGCCGGTTTTGAAGGTTGACGTCTGCTCAAAGTGCCACCCGTTCTTTACGGGGCAGCAGCGTATCCTGGACTCAGCTGGCCGAGTAGAGCGTTTCCGCAGGCGCTTCAACCTGCCAGAAGAGTAAGCCAGTTCGGGTATATATAACGGGGATAAGGGAGATTTCCCTTATCCCCTGTTCATGCTTTTGAAGCTGTAGATGCTTACTTTATAAGGGGAATGACCCGTTGAAAGGCCAGGAAAGAACTTTACTGTTTCTTATTGCTGATACTGGAGCGGGACATCGCAGTGCAGCCAATGCCATACGCAATGCCATAACACTGATTGCCCAGCACGAACAGGAAGCATGGCTTGCCTGCCAGCAAAACAATGCTGAGAAGGCTGCAACGCCTGATGCGTCCGCTCCGTTTGAGGCGCCAGCTATGCCGCCTCCGCCGACCTACCGCGTCGAAATTGTGGATGCCTTTGAGGAGTATAGTCGCTTCCCTTTACGAGAGGCTATGAAACTGTATGGTCCAACAATCCGCTATAACCCCAGGCTTTACGGGCAGGTATTTCATTTGAGTAATCAGGCTCAGAGCATCTCGTTGGGGCGGATTATGGCCACTCCTCTCATTCATAAGGGGTTGCTGCGTTTAATTAACAGTGTGCAGCCTGATGTAATCGTCTCTATTCATCCCTTGCTCAATCATGTCACCCTCCGTGCTTTGCAAGACCTGGATTTCCACATTCCATTCGTTACAGTCGTAACCGACCTGGTTAGTCTCCATTATTCCTGGTTCGCTCCTGGCGCGGATGCCTACATTGTGCCAACTGAGCGCGCCAAAGAACTGTATTTAGAGCGCGGCCTGGACCCCAAATGCGTGCACATGCAGGGTATGCCAATCGATCCCAAGTTTACGCTGCCAATGGAGAGCAAGCGGGAATTACAGCGCAAACTGGGTCTGGAACCGGGCCTGCCGGTCGTATTATTAGTAGGTGGAGGTGACGGCGCGGGTGGAATACGTTCCGCGGTGCAGGCGATCTCGCAGGCGCGTCTCCCCGTGCAACTATTGATTGTTACCGGTCGTAATAAACGCCTGTATATGCATCTGCAGCGAGTGCGAGCAAGTTTGCGGGTTCCCGCGAAGATATTTGGCTTTGTACATAATATGCCAGAGATAATGCACGCCTCGGATGTCATCATTACCAAGGCTGGACCAGGCACCATTTGCGAAGCCCTGGCCTGCGACCTGCCGGTTATTCTCAGCGCGTTTGTTCCCGGCCAGGAAGAGGGTAACGTGACATTTATCACGGAAAATAATGCAGGCGCGCTGGCATATGATTCGTTGGAAATGATTAATATGCTGCGGCGCCTGGTGAAACCTGGATCGCAAGTGCTACAAGAGCAGTTGAAAAATGCCAGGCGCATCGCTCGCCCTTATGCATCGTTTGATATTGCGAAGTGTATCTTGAGTTTCCTCCCCCCGGATGATGCTCCGGGTGTGTGGCAGAGCGCCTCGCAAGGCCGTATACAGCATAGAACGAGGATCAGGCGTTTGCAACCCGCGATGCCGGCGCGCATTTTGCGCCCCAGGCTGTCGCGTCTGCGCTCGAAAGTTCCAATGGGAACCATCAAACGTAGACTGATTCGTTTAAGATTATTACGGCGATCCATTCGCGGGCGAAGGGAATAGTAAGGTAAGAGGTCATGGCAAAATTTTATTATGGCGGTCAAGCAGTTATGGAGGGGGTGATGATGCGGGGGCGGACATCGGCTGCTATGGCTGTACGGCAACCCAACGATGGCATTTATATCTATGAAGAAGCGCTGAATCCTCGCCTTTATCAGAATAGACTGTTTCGTTTGCCATTCCTGCGTGGCATGTTGTTACTATGGGAGATGCTGGTGCTGGGAACCCGCCTGATGACCCTCTCCACTAATATTGCTACGGGCGCTATCGATCTCGATGCTCCTGCATCTCAACCTGGAGCGACCGGTGCAGCGCAGGTACATACTGACGCGGCCACAGACACCGAGGAGGGTCTCCTGGAGCAGCCTGAAACGCCGCCACAAATTGGTGGGCTGGCGCTGGCGCTCACGCTACTGATCTCGTTAGGGCTGGCAATAGCAGTTTTCTTTCTGGGGCCATTGCTCATTACGGGCTTGCTGCACAACCAGATTGGCGAGGGCTGGCTGAACCTGACGATAGAGGGCGTGATCCGCCTGGCCCTGCTGATTGGCTATCTCTACCTGATCGGGCGTATACCCGATATCCAGCGCGTGTTTGGCTATCATGGGGCCGAGCATAAAGCCATTAATGCAATGGAACATGGGGAGCCATTGGATATTCCACATGTGCGTCAGGCCTCGCGCGTGCATACTCGCTGTGGTACAGGGTTTTTGCTGCTGGTTGTCGTGGTTTCCATTGTGGTGTTCGCCCTGGTTGGTTCGCCCCCATTGCTGCTCAAAGTCGTGTCGCGCGTCGTGCTGGTGCCTGTAGTCGCGGGCATCGCCTATGAACTGATGCGCCTGGGAGCCGCGAATTACCGTTATCGCGTAGTGCGCTGGCTGCTCGCGCCAGGCTTAGCCTTGCAGGGATTAACCACACGCGAACCAGATGATAGTATGATAGAATGCGCCATTGCTGCTTTACAACGGGTGATGCGCCGCGATGAACAACAAAAGAACCGGCAAGATGTTGATGCAGCGCTTCCACCGCTGGTTGTCACCAGTACTTCCGATCATTCTTCCTGAGTCGCAGACTAGCTGTGCAGCAGCGTTGGAGGAATGAATTTCAACGTGAATAAGGAACATAGATATGTCATCTGATCCAACCATTACGCCGCCTCCGGTTGATATTCTTGAAGACCTGCCCGAGGAACGAGAAATTCCCCAGGTGCGTTTTTCAGGCGCGCGCTGGTTTTTTACCGGTATCGTTCGCGTTGCCTATCGTCAATGGACTCGCGTGGCTGTACGGCTGTTTCCCGAGGAATCAAGGTCGGAACGCATAGCCCGCGCACTGCATATTCCCTTGCCCGATCGGCTCAATATGAGCTGGGTGACGAAACACCTCGCAGTTGGCGGGCGTATTCGACCTGAGGATATAGCGGCGGTAGCGCGGGCCGGTATCACGCATGTCGTTGATACCCGTTCAGAATATCGCGATGACGAACAGGCATTGGCTAAAGAACACATCGAGCTATTGTACCTGCCTACGCGCGATACCCAGGCTATGAGCGTTGAACAGTTAATGGAGGGCGCGCAGTGGGTACACCAGCGTATAGAGCAGGGGGGACGCGTGCTTATTCACTGTGAGCATGGAGTCGGGCGCAGTGTCCTGCTCACTTGCGCTGTGCTGGTGTATGGCGGTATGCATGCCCAGGATGCTTTACAACTCGTCCAGGAGAAACGCTGGCAGGCCGCGCCAAATCACAAGCAGGTGAAGCGTTTGAGAGAATTTGAGGCCGCGCCTGGCGCATCTTCCAACGCTCCCTCGCCCAGCGCGTAAAGCTTAATTGCCAGCGCTGCTCCGTCCTCCCAGTTACTGGCGGTGATAGCCTTTGCCGCCCCTTTGACAGCTTCGGGGGCCTGTCCCATAGCCACGCCCCAACCAACAGAGCGCAGCATGGCTATATCGTTGTTGTTATCGCCGATAGCCATTACCTGCTCTAAAGGAATGTCCATATGATGCGCCAGCGCCGTTACACCGCTCGCCTTTGAACAGGTGGCGTCCATGATCAACAGTTCCGCAGTCCCGTAACTGCCCCGTTTGATGCTCGTCCAGGAGCAATCTAGCGTCGCGATCTCCTGGCTCAATTCATGGGTGGTTTCCTCCGAGGCGAAGGCTACCACGCGCAGCGGATCGGGATGTCCCGTGCACAATGCTTCATAGGGCATACGGCGCATAAGCTCAGGATAGGCCGTGAAGTAGGCTTCTATCCACAAATTATCAAAATGCGCTGGCCCCGTCCAGATTTCCTCCTGTAATCCGGTAGCGGGATGTACCACCGGCTGGACATGGTGGCGTACCAGCACCTCTACGGCCTGTTGCGCAATATCGGCGCGTAATGTCTGTGTATGGAGGATCGTCTGCTGTGGATGTTGCACAATCATGGCTCCATCATACAGGATAAGCGGGATAGTCAATCCCAGCTCATCAGCGATCTTCCGAGTGTTACCATAGCGACGTGCCGTCGCCAGAGTGACGACAATCCCGGCTTGTTGCGCGGCCTGCACCGCTGCCAATGTCGGCGCGGTAATGCTGCCCTCGGGATCAAGCAGCGTTCCATCTATATCAATCACGAGCATTTTAATGCTCGTGGGTAGTATTGTTCGACCCATCAAACACTCACAACTATAGAATGATGATGCGACGGGCAAAACCCGTCGCATGCTCCCCGCAATGGGGTACAACTATACTATATCACGAAAGCATGTAGGGAACCAAATCCCTTCAGATGAGTGCCCGGCACGAACTGCGAGAGCAGCTTTTCTGAAAGTGTATGGAACTTAGCTGCCAATGTAGCCGATGGTATCGGTTCCCCCTTGCTCACCGGCCACATTGAAGTACATGGGCCGCTCAGTCACAAAGGCCCCGCCGTTATTGATGGTCTGCACGGTCATGGAGACTTCAAAACAGGGGGTGGGAGAGCCGGAGGGACACAGGTGTTGCAGCATGATGGCCACGATATCAGCCGTGGCCCGGCTATGGCCCAGCACATTCATAGTGAAGGTGTAGACCTGGCAGGCGTTGCTGGTGGGGTTATCCAGCGAGAGCCATTCTTTGAAGCCAGCGCCCGCGCGCCCTTCGGCAAAGTACCACGTCTTAAACACCGGCCCCGGTTGCATGTTCGGCGGCGGTGTGCCGGTGGGTGTAATTGTCGGTGAGACTGTCGGGCTGGGCGAACCGCCGCCGACCGAAGGCGTAGGCGTCGGTCCTGTACCGGCAGGCAATTCAGCAAGCTGTTTGGCATATAACGACGATACCCAGACATTGTTATTGGCATCTACGGCAAGACCCTCACCAGGGCCGCCGCCTGACTGTAGTGCAAAGAAATTAATTGCGCCGTTTGAAGGATTATAGGAGCCGAGGCTGGACATACTTCCTAGCCTTCTGCTACAATCCACGCATGAACATGCAGGCCAATTATTCTAAAAAAGCGCGGGCGAAACGCCAAAACAGCATCGTGCAGCCTGGAGCGGGGCTTCAAGGGGTAGATTCATCTGGCCTTCCCCCGTTGCCAGATGAACAACCTGTAAGCACTGTGCGCGATAGCCTCTATGACCTCATCCCACTTGGTCCGCGTGAAGAGAAACTGATCAGCACAGCTCCCTTTCTACGTCTACAAAATGTCAAGCAGCTGGGCTTTGTCTATCGTGTCTGGCCGGGAGCAACCCACACCCGCTACGAACATAGCCTCGGCACTTACTACCTCGCGCTGCGCGCATTACGTTCACTGTTGCAGCACGGTGGCGAAGCAACCGAGGGTGGCCTGAACGAGGTCTCCATCAGCAGTATGCAGACGCTCGTCGTGGCGACACTGCTACACGATATCGGGCATTATCCCTTCTCGCACACTATCGAAGAACTGGGCCATCCCATCATCCCGCACGAAAAAGTCGGGCGTTCCATCATCGAAACGAGCGAGATTGCCACTATTCTGGAACGCGATTACTCCCTGTCACCGCAGCGCGTTGCCGACTTCATCGACCCGCCCCGGACACGACCACTACCCGCCGATGACGAACTGCTCAGCAGCTTATTGAGCGGCGCGCTCGACGTGGACAAACTCGACTACCTGCCGCGCGACGCCCGTGCCTGCAACGTCCCCTATGGCGGCGTCGATGTAGCGCGTCTCCAGGGTGCACTGCGCATCCATCCAAACGTTAATGGTCAGCGCCGTATCGTCGTAACGCACAAGGGCATCAGTCCACTGCACTCGCTGCTGCATGCCCGCCAGGAAATGTTCGACAACATCTACTGGCACCATACCAGCCGCGCCTTGCAGGTCATGCTCATGCGCGCTGTGCAGGAGGCCTTGCTCAGCGGCGCCTTACAGATCGAACAACTCGTCGGGTTGGACGATGCCTCCTTGCTGAGACTGCTCGCGCATCCGTCCATGCCCACTACCTCTCGCGCCCTGGCGGAGAGCCTGGAGATGCGCCGCCCCTATAAAGGCGTCGTAGAGATCAGTCGCCTGGCAGGTCGCCTCTATTCCCGCGTAGATGCCCTCTACTGGGACGCTCATCGCCGCCGACAGGTCGAGCAACAACTCGCAGGGGAACTGGCAGGTGCCCTCGATACCGACATCGGCGATTTCGAAGTCTTATTCGATATTCCCCGTCCAGAGAAATGGGAAATGGATGTATGGGTCACATTCGCCAACCCTCCCATCGGCATGAGTTCCCTCGTCACGTGGGTCGAGGCTACCGGCCTGCAGCCCGATGACCTGGCGCGTTATGAGCAACACCAACGGCGTATTCGCATCGTGGTTGCTGAACGCTTACGCGAAGTGTTGCAAGCGCGACGGGATGATGTGTTGTTGCCGATTTTGGAGCGGCTCGTGGGGATGTAAGTGTCGAGGGTTTCAGTGCATTCTCAAGGACCAGGCTCTGGTGACTTGAAGATGTAACAGTGGTTACGATAGTGTGCAAATACCGCTCATTTTGCGCGGTATTATTTTTTTTGGCGCCGGTCGCTTGCTAGTTGAAGATGTGGGATGCTTGGAGATGGGGTCGATATTAGTGTCGCTGTTCATGGAATGATTCCTTTCTTGAAGAGAAGAGTGGACGAGCAGAAAGGCGAGCAGGCTCTGCAAACAGTATAGCTGGGGGAGAAAATGCAGGAGGGTTTGGGATTCCTACAAAACGAGAGGCAATCTGGGTTTCATCTATTGCGTAGAAACTCGAATTGCCTCCCGTTTTTTGTAATATTTAGCTGCGCAAAACGATAGTTGTGATGAGTACTCAAACAACACGAGGGAAATGATGCAAGTGGACAGGCATATGGGACAGGCGGAGCCGGAAATGGCGCTTCTGTACAGGAAATACGCACCGGCTATGCTTACCTATGTGCGAATGCATATTACCTCGCAGGAAGACGCGGAGGACCTGGTAGTAGAAGTATTCCTGGCGGCTATTGAAAATGCGAAATTCGCCGCGCTCTCGGAGAAAGCGAAGCAGCTATGGCTGTGGCGAGTTACGCGCAACAAGGTGATTGACGCTTACCGGCGTGCGAAAACTCGGCAGAGCGTGACCCTCGATCATGTGGCCGAGCATCTCTTTGAGGATGAGGCCTTCAGCCCCGAATATGCCGCCTTGCGACAAGAAGATTACCTGGATTTGTATGCGCATCTACAAGACTTGCCAGCGCTTCAACAGGAGATTTTACGCCTGCGCTTCGGTCAAGGTTTGTCCTGCGGCGAGATCGCGACTGCGTTGGGAAGGCAGGAGAACGTTGTGCGGGTCACTCTTTCACGCAGTTTAAATCTTTTGCGGAGCATCTATCGACGCAGAGGGGAGGAGTAGGAAAATGGCTTACCAGGATGAATTTTTTACTCCTCAAGAAGTAGACCGGCAAATTGAACGGGTAAGCCAGTTGAAAGAAGGCGAACGAACAGATGCCGAAGCTATAGCGTACCTGCGCAGATTTTACCGGACGGATACTCACCAGGAGCGGGAGACGCTCGATCGTATGTGGAACCGCATCGCGGGTGCAATTCCTTCTGAAGAATATAAAAAAGATCATGAGAAAGAGATATATATGAAAGATCAACAAACTCAATACAGCAATATGGGTCACTTGCGCCCGCAGCCTCCACGACGCACTTCGCTTATGCAGAGACTCGGTATGCTGGCGGCGGCTGTCTTGCTGGTGGCTCTGGTTGGCAGCATAGCCTTTGTTTTCTACGCGGCACGCCATAGCAATGGAGGCACTGCCTCCGGTAACCCGACATCAACGCCAACAGCCGCTCGCGTGCCATTGAAGGTCACCTCGGTTGATATGTCGGTCACACCTACATCAATTGCGGGCCTAACCTGCGGTACGAACTTGACTGTGACCTATACGGCCACCTTCCATGTTCCGTCTAACAGCGCTGGCGGGATTGTCCAATTTGCGTATACAGTCAATAATGGGCGCGGACAAAGCATGGCCAGTATCAACTTTAAGCCAGGTGAGACGACCAAAACCTACACGTTTACGTGGAGCGGCACGCTGCCCGCCGATCATACCTATCCTGAGCCGGGTGGTATCGATGTGACCAGCCCCAATCAACTGATCTCTCCGCTGGTTGGGCCAACGGGTATGTGCAGTTAGATCACTTCTTCTTCCGCTTTTGCTGGTACATGGCGCGCATGGCTTTCTCGTGAATCCTGCGGGCGGGTGGATACTCTTCGTCGAGGCGCAGTGCCGATTCGGAGGCGCTGACCGCCTCGCGGTAGCGTCCCAGGCGATAGAGGTTATCGGCTTTGATCATCATGTAGCGTACATTGGTGGGATCGAGTTCCAGCACATGCTCGATGGCGATGGTGGCTTCGTCGAAACGGCCCAGGCCGCGCAGAGCGCAGGCGTAACTATCCCAGGCGAACAGGCTTTCGGGCGTTAGCTCCACCAGGCGCGCACTAATCTGCGATAACTCCTCGTAGGAACTCAATGTTCGCAGCGTCTGCGCCATCACATTGAGCGAAGAGATATCATCGGGGGCGATCTCCAGAGCGTGGCGCATGGTCTCTACCACTTCTTGCAAGCGGCCATACCTGCGTAGTATCTCGCCCTTGAGCGTAAGTGGAACCAGGTAGTCGGGGTCACGCGCCAGACTTTCATTCACAGCCTCTAATGCCTCGTGTAGACGATGGAGTTGCAGCAAAGCCAGTCCCTTGTTGGTCCAGGCGCGTGCATCATCGGGGTCGAGTTCAATGGCGCGTTCCGCGTAGCGCAGGGCTTCTGGGAAACGCTCCTGCAGGAGCTGCTGCCCGCTGCGGTTGAACCATGCTAGCGCGAGATTGGTATCCAGCAGTAATGCCTGGTCGTTGGCAATCGTAGCCTCCGAGAGCCGTTCCAGTTTTTGAAGCGAGCGCGCTTTATACGCCAGCGCTCCGGCTGAACCTGGATTGGCCTGGACGGCATCCTGGGCCACTTCGTACATCGCCTCATAATCGCCAAGCTTCTCCAACGCTCCCGCCAGACCTGTCAGCGCATCTTCATCTTCTTTATCGTTTGAAAATAGAGTAGTATACGCTGATCGTGCTTCAGCCCAGCGTTTAGCCTGCACATGCTCGCGCGCAGATTGTCGAAGTTGTTCCGTCGTGTCTGTTTTGTTCGATGAAATGCTGCCATCCACCATGGTGATTCCTTGCTTCTTACCCTTATGCGAAGCGCTTGCTAACTCAACTTGTTCATCCAAAGCACTCGAACCTCCTGCTCATTGTCAGCGCTATTATCGCAGAATTATGCTATGGAGGCAATAGGAACAAAAAACCATCGCGGAGATTACCCCTGTGCAGTCGAACCTTTCATTTCGCTCTTATTGCGAATTTCATTCACAGGCCTGAGGGCCACAGCGCGGCGACTGGTCAGAAGAACACCAATAAAGAACGCGATCCAGCCGAACGCCATGATTAGCCAGAAGCTACTTGCTAATCCAAAGAAGCGTGCAAGTGTTCCAGCAGCAGCATTGAGCGCGTCTCCAATGAGAATCAACACATTGGCCCACAGCAGATTGCGGGGGTTAAAACCAGCCACATTAGATGAACGGCGCCACAGCTTCCATCCAGAGTAAACGGCTACTCCGACCACAGCCAGCACCCCCAGCGAGTTCAGGGTAATGGTAAGTATAAGCCATATGCCGAACTGCAAAATACCCGTACCGGGCGTACCCGCAATCTGACTGAGATTGTGCATATTCAAAGGTGTAATCGTGATCAACACAGCTGCGAGAACGCTGAGTAGAGAAAGTATGACCAGGCTGATATGTGTGACACGCGCGCTCGTCACCAACGCGATACTTCCCAATCCCAACCAGGAGGGCGCAAGCGCGGCGCCCAGGATGTAATAAAGCCGGAAGAAGACGATCCCCGCGCCGCTTGTCGGCCCAACCACCACCATGCAAACGTAGCTCAGCGTGGCAAAAAATGCCATCAACAAAGCAATCATCCAGTACAGTTGATAGACGCGCCGCCGACGCGCAAACTGCCGTAACACCACCCCCGCGAAGAGACCGGTTACTACCACATTCACAAGAGCAAAGATCAGCAAAATGAGAGTACTTGACATGATTTAATCCCACCTGCCTTGATATGTGAAAGAACACTACTGATTGAGAGCATACTCCTCTAAAATATATACGTCAACCCCAAAAAACTCAATTTTGAAATACCCTTGCACACCCCAGAACATGCGCTTATAGTTCCAAAAAACATAGCGTACTCTTGACCGCTTGCTTTTTGTTGGATTTAGACGGTTATGGCTAACCGTAGAGGCTGAACTACGTAGGCCGCTACTCCCTTTGCACCTACATGAGCAAATGCATCAGGTCTACTTTTGCGCAAAATGTTGTATGCGCCGTTGACATCGGCACAGATCTTGCGTCCATCTTTGGCGCGGTACAAGCGGTTTCTTCGCCCGATCCGCTTGCCACTAAAGATGTGTTCTTCCTCATCATTGGATGTGTAGTTGGGTATCGGATCAAGGTCAAGAAAACTAGCCTTGCTGGTATAGCTCTCTTCCCTGACTTCGACCTGGATACCTACGAGCGCCGCTTTGTAGGTGAGCATGTCAATGAAGCGTGCATGAGGGATAGACACAAAGTTCTGGTTGTTGCGCTTGCCCATGCTGGCTTCTTGCTTCCACAAGGGGTTCTTCCCGATAATGACCGTTCCTACCCCCTCTTTTACCAGGAAGTCAATGATGCGCTTGCTGGCGGTGTGCAAGTAGTGGTTGATGTGCCGATTGCGTATATTGGTGATGCGTTCCATTTGCCTGGTGACGCGGCCTCGATCAGTTTTGGGAAGCTGCTTCTTGAGCTCTTTCATGCGCTTGTTGTACCACTGGTTCCACGCTTTGAGCGGACGACCGTTAACCAAGCGAGGGACGAAGCCCTCTCGGTTTGAAGCTATCGCCGCTAGGTTTGTGACTCCGAGGTCAATCCCGACGCAGAACGAGGGATCGACATTGGCCTGGACTGGTTCTTTAGTGTAAATCACCTCTACAACATAGTGACTGTTACGGGGAACAATGCGCACCTGGTCAACAACCATGTGCTCGGTTTTGATGGTGATGGGTAGCCCGGACGGTCGAATGAGGCCATCCCGCATGGCTGGCTTACTCAATGCCTGCACCGTGTACACGAGCATGTTGCGGCCCTCGGTCTTGTGCTTGTACTTCGGCAAGCGCGGGTGCCCCAGGAATTTGTCGGGATGCTCTTGGTACTCTTCGCATGCCTCAAAATAGCTCTTCCATGCAGTTGCTAGTTGCCTGAGCACCTGCTGTGACACCTTAGCCGGAAGCGCCTGGTAGGCCTCATGCTGCTGCATGCGTTGATCCATCTCTTCGTAGGGTAAGTACACCTCTTGATGGATAAACGCCTGTCGTAGTTCATACAGGGCCGCATTGTACAGATTCTTGGACTTGAAAGCTGCCTCATCGATCACGGCATAGCGCGGGTCGTTCTTGCTGATGCAATGCTGCTCGACTAACTGCATCGTGTGCACCTCTCTCTACTACTGCTGCTGGCGCTAGATGCCTGAGCAGTCCGGGACTTGCCAGATATCCTCCAGCTCGCTAATCGCAAACACCTTGAGCAACACGCTGATGGTGGGGTACTCGTTCTCCATCTCGCCCAGGAGGTAGTCCCCCTTGCATAAGCGAATGAGGGCGGTGATGGTGTCACTCTCTGGGCTGATACGCCTGGCAGTGACCCGCACCTCCAACTGGCGGGTGAAGGCTACCGCTTGCCCCTGGTCGATGAGGGTGCCGATTTCCTGGTGGTTGTAGACTTCTTTCATCGTGCTTGGCCTTTCTCCTGGTCTGGGTTCGGTTCCAGGTAACTCTCCCGGTCAACGGTTATGTCGGCGACACCTGCGCGTCTCAGCTTGAGCAGATCGTCTCTCAAGTGCCCAACGGCGTCTTTGATCTGTGGTGGTGGGACGCCATGACTAGTGAGAAACCGCGCTAGCTCTAGCATCTCGCGTAAGACGTATTGACGCTCTGATTTGTGTAACCGCTTCGTCATCGTGCCCTACACTCCGATCAGGATGAGAAACTTGATATGGTACAGGTCTGGGAGGGTCTGTGTCTGCGTCATGGTGATACGAGACACAAGGCCAGTTTTGAATAGATACGCTCTGGCCTCTGCTGGTGTCTCTCCTTGTATCTGTTGGGCGAGATCTTGCTCGTCGTCGGGGGTGATGGCATACTCCCATTGACCGCTCACACGAACAGTAAACGGGGCGATGCTTAGTATCGTTATTCGTACACCATTGACTAGCTCAAACTGTCGTCTTGGCTGCGTGGCGTTGAAAATGATGGTTGCTTTCCGCTCTAGCTCGGCCTTATTGTAGACAATTGCGCTACATGTTTGTGAAGCAGTCATTGTTACTGTTCGCGCTTCGTCTCCTGCTTGGTAGTTCGCGGATGTTTTGAGAATACAGGCGGCGGTATGGAGTGCTTCACCTGGATTGAGAGTAAATGCTTGGGGTATATCCTTTGTGAGTATTTGTTGGAGTTTCGCCGTCAAGCTGTCCAGATCGCTCCGCGCTACTGCCTGAAAGTCGCGGGCGTTCTGTCCTCCTGTGAACGCCGCGAGATTTTTGACAAAGAGCGAGCTGGTAACGGCTGTGTTAATGGCAAGGGATGGTATATTCCCGTTCGCGCCTTTGCTTACTGCCTGGGCTGAAACCTGCGCTACTCCGTCACTGGGCGGGTTATTGGCCGCTATGGTGACAGGCGTGAGTGTTTCAACTTGCGCTCCGTCGCTTCCTGTAAAGATGGTTCCGGCGTCAACGGTTTGAGGTGTAAACGCGGCGTTGTAAAAGGTTAAGGTTCCTGTCGCGGCTTTGGCGTCCTGGTGACCATGTCCTGTGGTCGGTGTGGTGAGTGTCCTGGTGATCGTGACCGGCGCGAGCGTTCGGGTTTGTATGGTGATCGGGGTTGTGATCGTCACCGATTTGTGAACAGGCACAAGGGTAACGGTTATGACTGGCTGGTTGATAATTCGGATGATGACGGTGGCAAGCAACAAGAAAAGAAAGAGAAAGAGCGCGAGTGCGCATTCCCGTTCTATTTGTCTGTCTAGCTCCCATCGGGGCGTAAAGTCGCGGTTTAACGGCTGCGTTGGGATTTCCGCGACTGCGCGAACAAAGATCGCGTCGGGGTTGTCGTCCTCGTCTACTGCTGCATCAGGTGTAAGCGGTGTCAACGGTTCGCTGATAGGTTCTATCGGCGCGACGAGTTGACTGATTGCTTTCTCATCAACGCGCATGGTGTCACCTCTCTTCCGCAATCAGAGGAACGAGCCGTACCTGTAACGCGATATCGCTCCAATCAACTGCTTGCAACGCTTCCAGTGCCAACGCGCCGCCAATGAGGTTGACAGGCGTGTCGGGCAGCCATTCAAACCACTCGTTCAGTTTTTCGAGAACATACGCTTGCAGTTTATGGGTGTTCACTCGATACGCCTGCGCTTCCCCTAAAAATGGCTGGTACTGCTTGCCCATGATGGTGGTGAGTTCTGCGAGCAGTTCAGGCGTATCGCTTATCACCTCCCAAATTGCCTCGGTGTATGTATTCACGGTGCTCCCTCTCAAGCCAGAGAAAGCGGCATGGCTGGCGCTTCCGCTATTGGCTCTGCTGTGTGGAAAATGTCTTCCCGTTGTTCACAAAGCAGATGACTTTATCTGAGCCTTGAATGTGGATGTTCAAATCAGGGTCGCCGTTCCCGTCGCAATCCTCAAACGAAAGCGTGACAGGTGTGAGGTCGCTGCCGCTACCAAACAACGTAGGCCCGATGTACACTTTCGCTTTGCTCGCGTCTCCCCCTGGCATCTCAATCACGATGACCTTGCCGTGTAAGTTCATAGCGATTATGTGGGATCATTTTTGTATAATGTAAGAGTGAGTGGATACCGAGGTACTCGGATTCAAGAGCCTTGACTGAAAATGATATGTGGGAAGGGATGTTGTATGCATGAGATTCGTTGGGAGTGGTGTCCTCGCGTTGCGGCGCACGAACTGACTCGCCAGTTCCTCCTCTCGCAGGCACGACTGCAAAAAGCCAGGCAAACACTCGAAGCCTACGCGCGTGACCTCGATGATCTTCTTGAAGCGTTTGCTGACCTGCCATTCGATGAGGTCATCGAAGCCGATAGCGGTCAGCTCGAACTTTACCTTGACGGACTGTACAATCGACCTCCCAAGCACGGACCTGGCTCGCAAACGAAGATTACGCGCATCACCAACACGAGGCTTGCTCTGGCGACCATCCGGCGGCGTGTCGGTACCGCCCGACGCTTCTACCAATGGCTGATTGATCGCAGGCTCCGTCGGGATGTGATCAATCCTGTGCCAAGGGGGATCAAAGGCGTGAGCCGAGGCCCAGTTCCGAGTCCTCGTCAGGACCCCTGGATACCAGGTGATGATGCCTGGGAACGTATCCTCCGCCATTTTCTTGAGCAGGAGTCGCTTCGCAATCAAGTGCTGCTCCTGGTCTGCTACGATGGAGCGTTGCGACGGCAAGAATGCCTCCGCCTGCGCGTTGAGGATATCGATCACCAGTCTCTTACCATCAAGGTTCGAGCCGAGACGACCAAGAATGGGAAAGAGCGTTTTGTGGTCCTCTCGCCCATCACCTACCAAAAACTCCAGCACTACCTTGCCAGAGATCGGCGTCGCCTCATTGAGGATTACGGGGGTGAGGAGGACGGCTGCATTTTTGTGTCGGAATCCCATCGCAATCCTGGGCAGCCCCTCTCCGTCTGGACCTTTCAGGATGTCATCAAAAAGGTGCGGAAGCTTGTTGGGACACCGGGACTGACGCCCCACAAATTGCGCCATTTGATGCTCACCGACCTGGTTCGCGCAGGCATGTCGCTGGACGAAGTGAGCTACTACGGCGGCCATGCCTCACTGGAGACCACGAACCTCTATGTGCATCCGCAGCGCTCAACCGTGGCGCGCCACGTTCGCAAGGCCACCCAATGGCGGGATGACCAGATCAGACGACTGATCGAGGAGACAGAGCCTCATGCGTGAGTCTCAAGCAGTCCAGAGGCAACCGTTCTCAGATTGGCGCATGCCCCTGTCATCTAAGCAGTACGACCAACGCGTGATGCTGTCCGAACAAGAGCGGCAAGCTCTCGCTGAGGCGGCAACCCTGCGATATCTTTTCCGTGGCAACCCTCCTTCAGCTGATATTCTCGCTCGTCTCACGCGCCCTCTCCAGGATGCCTACGAACTCAAGCAGGTGAAGAGCACCGCGGGGAAGTTCGCGCTTTATTTGCGAACGATGTATCAGCACATGGCTCAGACCGAAAAATCTTTTTGGGGCTGGTCGTAAGAGGAGTGGGCTGCCGTTCTGCTCTCCTGCCAGAGCATTGCACCTGCTGGAGTACCGATTAGCATACGCGTGGTAGCTTATCTTTTTTGTGGTTTCCTGATCGCCGGTGATCGTTTCTCTCCCCACCTGTTGGCAGGTATGGTCTTTGGGAAAACGCTCGTGATGGCACAATATGAGAGAGTCGCCAGCATCGTCTTTGGGAAAGAGGGCTTGGGCTACATCAGAAGCGTCCCTCAGGAGCAACAACTCTTAGCGGCAGTCACGCTGGCCCTCCTGGTCAACAGGAATCCCTCTCTTGATGCACTCACCGTTGAAAGCCTGCAGGCAGCAAGACAACTCATCTGCCACAGAAAACAGCGGGTCGAAGCGTTGGGCCGTGTTGCACGTGCATTACTGCATCTCAACATCGTGAGAACCAATGCCTTACCCAACCGATTTGATACGACTACGTCCTCTCCGCGCTGGGAGTATAGCGATCCCGATGTCGATCCCCGATGGTTCGCCTGGCTCCAAGCGTATCTTACCCAGACGCATGGCCTGTCTGACGCCTACCGGAAAACGACTTTCCATTACCTCCTCATTGCAGGACGCTGGCTCAAAAAGTATCATCCCGCCGTTACCAATCCCGGTCAATGGGACGAACCCCTTGTGCATGAATATGTGGCCTGGGTTTGCACGGCCAAGCGAGGTGAACTCGTTGCACGGGATATGCGACTGTCTACTCAAACGTTTGAGACGCCACTGCCGCTGCAAGCAAGCTCGATTGATGGCCGTTTGCGAGCGCTCAAGCGCTTTTTCAAGGCGTTGCAGAAACGACCCTATCAGATTGGCCATCAACTCGCACCACGGCTCACACTTGCCTGGGATCCAGATGAAGTGCTCGTCACCCCAGAGCCCATCAAGAGACAATTGGTTCCCAATCCACGTACCCTGGATCAGGCCTGGTGGCAGAAATTAACCTGGGCCGCCGCGAGCCTGAGTGCAAAAGACCTTTCTCCTCGGGCGGCGGGAATTTACCCGCTGGCCCGACTTTCGAGCCGCCGGTTTGTTGTGGGTCACAGGTGCCCGACGCTCAGATGAAATCCGGCGACTCAAGGTCGGCTGTGTGAGCCGTGAATGGGCACCGCAAATGCGCGATGAAGACGGCCATCAACTCGAGCCGGAGGAACAGCTCGCGTATTTGCATGTCCCCGTCAACAAGATGCAGGGGGAGTTTTGGATCCCCATTCCCTCCTACACTGCCGATGCCATCGAGGCCTGGGAACGACTCCGCCCCAAACTGCAAGATGCGCAGATCGATCGGAAGGAGCACAAACCGACCGACTATCTGTTCATGACCCGCAATCAACTCATGGGAGAGAGCTTTTTGAACGCGTCACTCATTCCACTTCTCTGCAAGGTGGCGGGTTTGGTTGATGAGCATGCCGTTCCGCTGCGTGATAGGGTTGGCAAAATCACGAGCCATCGCGCTCGATCAACACTGGCAACCTGGCTGCGCAGGAATGGGTTATCGCTGACCTACGTCTCAAAGTTGCTTGGCCATACTGATCTCAAGTCGCTGCCCTGGTATTTACGCGAAGACAAACACCAATTCGCGCGCACCATTCGCAAACACAATCCTCTCGAACGCATGGTGATGGCTATCCTGGATACAGAAGCGCTTAAACGCGGCACGGGCGAACCTGCGGTATTTTACTATCTTGGCTATGGACCCGATGGCAGACCGCATATGTGTGCAAGTCCGGACTACAAACTGTGCATTCACCAAATGAGATGTACCGAGTGTGAAATGCATGTGGATGCCGAGTTAGCTGAGGTCATTGCTCGTCGTCCAGGAGTGCTGACCATCCAGGTCCACATCCCAACATCTCCACACGTTGCTGACTTGCTGGACCAAGAGGAGGAACTCGGGGCGAAAGTCTTACAGCATCTTCCTGCTCCCGAGGTTCCCAACTCAGCCTACCATTTCAATCAGCAGGTACTTCCACGAAACAGCGATCCTGAATTGCAACACATGAAGAAGGAACTAGAAGCACTAACCACCGAATGGGCGGAGAAAGCGGGGAAATTTGACATGCGTAGCGCTGGAATGAAATCTCTCAAAAAGCGGATTG
>WNGJ01000837.1_pt1 | contig 33048 bp, 31 predicted proteins | sample 5400611 | NCBI WGS metagenome assembly WNGJ01 (sample SAMN13153375, study PRJNA577476) | soil metagenome | isolation source: 40 cm soil or saprolite under Garry oak tree replicate 1 | place: USA:California | collected 2016-06-15
TGATCAGCGCGGTTCTCACAGCTTGCTGTAATTTCTCTCGTGCCATCGCGGTCTTCGGTCGCTTGACTTTCGTTCACGTTTTGCGTATCGTTCTTCTGACGAGCCATGGGATCCTCCTTTTCGTTTTCTACTGATCTTAACGGATCAGTTTGGATACCAGACTTCGGTTTTACACACTTTTCAGGACGCTACCACGTCAAAGGAGGAAATCATGTTCCGAAAGATTTTCACATGGGTTGGAGTATTCATTTTTGTACTTCTTACATTAACAGTCGGGGCTAAATTCGTTCCGACAATTGACAAGTCGACACCAACTGTGGTTGTGACAAATGACGGATCAACACCAACCTCGGTTCCGACAATCGACGGGTCGACACCAACTTCCCCTCAGACTCATAATGTATCATCACCATCAGGAGAAACTATGCCTGTCGGAGATCTATCGGGCTGGAAACTCCTATTCTCCGATGACTTCAATACGGACGTTCCTTTGGGAGCCTTCAGTGACTGCAAACACAACACGGACACTCCGCAGGCGTACTGCGGAGGTCTGAAGCCGTATGGAGCATACTCCTCCAACTGGTGGGCTATCCTAACACTGGAGTGATACGGCCAAGTCAGGTGCGGACGGCAACACCGGCGCTCCTTTTGGCGGAGTTTACCATCCGGAGGATACTGTTTCGGTAAGCAACGGAGCTATGCACATCAACATGTTCAGGCCAAGTACGGGCGGAGATAACCATGTGGCTACAGTCGTACCCATCAAATGCATGAATCATCAGTACGGCCGCTATGTTGAACGCTTCAAAGTCGTCAAAGCCGACCCCGGTTTCAAGAGCGCTCACCTTTTTTATACCGGCGGCTATGAGATCGATTATCCCGAGAATGACTACGGTTATAGGATCAGTGCCTATACCCATCCGGGCGGGGCCAACTTTAGAACTTCAGCCAGATGGACAGCATGGCATACGACAGCTATAGAGTGGACGGCAAGTTCGGTGAACTTCTATATGGACGGCAAGCTGATAGGCACGACGTCGAAACGGGTGCCGCACATCCCGATGTCATGGATCTTACAGAATGAGTCCTCGATTCTTGGTCCATACGCCAAACCCGGGGCTTCGGCACAGCTTGATATTGATTGGGTCGCCTGCTATTCGCCCGCTTCTTAACACGGGGCAATCCGACCATTATCATGGCATTTCCCACCCCTGACTCGTTAAAGACCTTTCAAGGGTATACGCCTAATCCGAAAAAACTGGCTGACGAGGTAGTCAAAGAGGATTATATTGTCCTCACCCAATACCCAACATATTCAACCGACCCGCGCTGGAGAGATGAAGCAACCAGACAAGCCTTTGTCAAACGTCATACGTCTTCTCCCCCGGTCAATCGTGACCGCCGATGTACATGCTGATCATCTTCTGCCACCAGGGCCAATCGTGGCCCCAGCCATCCCAGATACGCAGGGCATGCCAGATGTTCTTGCTCCACAGGATGCTCGAAAAGCTCTCGTTATTTTTATAGTTGGCGTCATCCCGGCCGATAACAAGAATAATGTCTATATGCCGTAGTGCCCGCAGCCGCGCAGGATCGTACTCGTTTTCCATGAAGTCCATTGGATTATTAAATTTTTGATATCGTAGACGCCACTCAAACCTATCACACGATCGACCAGGTATGGATAGCGAAAGGCGAAATTGGCGGCGTGGTACGCTCCAAAGCTGGGGCCCGTGGTGATCAGGAATGGGTTGGCGTTCAACTGCGAGGTGAACGGTAAAACCTCATTCAGCAGGTAGCGGTCGTACAGGACGTGTCGCCATGCTCGTTCAGCCGGCGCTCGCTCTTTGGCATACCAGCTTTCGCTGTCTACGCTATCCACACAAAATAACTGAAGCCCTCCATTTTCAAGCTGCTCGCTAAGTGCGGCAATCATACCTGAATCTTCCCATTGGAAGAAACGGCCCATGGAAGTCGGAAAGGCCAGCACCCGGGCGCCGGCGTGCCCAAAAACCAGCAACTCCATGTCTCGCTCCAGGGAGGGACTATACCAGCGATGATACTCACGTTTCATACTATTCAACACTCACATTTGACACTTAATGAGCCAGTTCCGTGTATTACGGAGCAACATTGACCGTGCGTCCACAGAAAAAGGGCCAGGGAGCCCGGCGCTTTTGAAGCCGGGGAGGAATGGCCGTTCCTTAGGGGCTGGTTGTGGGTGAGGCTGCATGCCGTTCTCCTGTCTGAAAGCTATAGCCGTTCGTGCGTCCGATGGGCTGGCAAAAGCGGTGAGGCACATCCGTGATTTTGCCGTGTTTCGTGCTGATCGTGAAGGTTCCCCTGGCCCGCACGGCGACTCGCCCAACATGTGTGCCCCGACAGGCAAGCAGCACTGGGACGACAGCCCGCACCAGGTCTCCTGTCTGAAAGCCAAAGTAGCGTTTGTGCCGCTGCCGATAGCTCACTGGGAACCCGAGTTCGTTGGTGTTGCACATGCGACGATGGCCGCGTCCGGTCGCCACGATCAACAGAGGGAACACATGGGCTGTTTGCAGTCTCGCAGGCGTCGAGGGCCCAACACAGGCAGCGTCCAACCAATGGGTTTTCGGCAGGTTTCGTTGTGCCCGATTGTACTTCGTGCGCCCGCCTGATCCGGTCTCCAGGGGCAACCCGCTCTCTTTGAGCCGCCTGAACAGTTCCCAGCGGGTCACGTTGACCACTGTGGCATCCTTGAGGGGGGCTTTCGCTTGCGCCAGGATGCGAGCCAGTCGCTCAGGATCATGGGTGAGGAAGTCGCGAATATCCTGTGCTCCCTTCGCCAGGTTGCATGGCTGGCAGGCAAGCCCAAGATTGTCTAGCCGGTCACTGCCTCCTTTCGCCCGAGAAAGAATGTGCTCGACTTGCAACGGCGCCTCCTGCGCGCCGCAATAGGCGCAGGTACGCTGCCATTTGGCTAAAAGATATTCACGCACTTCATAACCGAAAAGCGTCCCTTGTTGATAGGCGACTCCTGCGATTTCCGGATTGGCCATTTTCTGAAGATCGAAGCGCACCAGTTCTTGAGAAAGCGCCGTGATGGGGCAGAAACGAGAAATGCGTCTCACCCAGGTCAGGATGTTCTCGACGCGGCTTCGCAGAGATGGTGGCAGCCAACCTGTGCGTCGTCGGCGATTGCGAAAACGAGGGGCACGGTATCGCGTCCGGCGTTGTCGGCGGCCCCGGCGGACTCCCCGCCGCTTGTCCAGTGCTGACTTGATGGCTGCTCCCCGATGGGTGAGTTGCGCTGCCCAGATGACTTCCCCAGTCACGTCATTGGTGATGGCAAGTCCAGTCGTTTTTGCTCCTGGATCGATCTTAAGCCGGAGCGGCGTGGGAGCAGGCTTCTCAACTTTTGCTCGCAGGATGATAGTGAAAGGATAGCGCCGATACACGGCGGCCTTGCCCTCCTTGAGCAAGTAGCGTGCCCCTGCTGGATGCACCGGGGTGAGCGGCTGCTTGTCGGTGCCTAACACAAACACTTTTGACATCGTTTATTCCTTTGCTTTTGCCCGAACTGGGCCTCTGGTTTCCCAGGTGATGCTCACCTCGACAAAGTTATCGCTCGGTACTTTCCGCCAAGCAAAATCGTATCACGCGATTAATAATCATGTCAAACAGCGTCTATGGCTGACCTGTCAGCGTTTCTTCACCAACCTCAAGGAAATAGTCCTATGTTTCTTCATCATTCTGCATGCCTTGGCATACAGAGTCAGTAGTATGCAGACTATGCCACAAACAAAATTTCCTTTTCTCCATCACCTGTATTTGGGTGAGCAATGAAACTATGGTGAAAAGGACAGTTCATGAGATACCCTTGCTCGCGTCAAGCCTGTATACGTTGGCAGGGTATCTTGGAAAGGATGTACTGAAATGCAACGGTCAGTTCCCCCACTTGTCCGTCGATTGCCAGGCGCGAACGCGTTTACGAGGCACATAATTATCCTGCTTACGCTCGTAATCCTGCTGCTGGGGAGTGCGCTGGGAGGGCGCCTGCTTGGAGTCTTTGCTCAATCCCCTTGCGCGAAGGGAGACGCTTCATACAGCGTAAGGTTCGGTGACACGTTGAGCGCCATTGCCATGCGCTATCGAACGACCTGGCCGCGCCTGGCCTCCTACAACCACATTGCCAACGCCAATCTTATTTTTCCCGGCCAACAGGTCTGTATTCCGGGAAAAGCCTCCAGAGGAGGCACTGGCGGCTCTGGTAGCCCTGGCGGTTCGCGCCAGGACTTCGTTTCCCTTGCCAGACAGGATGCTCTCAACGTAGGTTTCTCACCAAACGTATTTGTGCGGCAGATCAACCAGGAAAGTGGCTTTAATCCCTCGGCGATCTCCCCCGCGGGCGCACTTGGCATCGCGCAGTTCGAGCCGGCAACCGCGGCATCGCTTGGTGTCAACCCCTGGGACCCCGTTCAGTCACTCCAGGGGGCATCTCGCCTCATGGCAAGCTATATTCGGCAATTTGGAGGTGCAGGGGACGACCATCCCCTGCCAGGGTTTGGATATCCCCAAAATGAGCTATTGCTATTTTGCCACAACTCAGGCATAATGACGGGGCAAATATGGTGAGGAGGTCATGGTCTATGTTGGCAAAGGTACAAAGCTGCGCGGTAATTGGCCTGGAAGGGGCACTTGTCGAAGTGGAGGTAGACTTATCAAATGGACTTGCGGCATTCAACATCGTTGGACTCCCCGATGCCGCCATCAACGAATCCAGAGAAAGAGTACGATCAGCAAGTGACGCTCTCATCCCCTAGAAAGGGATGGGCTTCCAGGCGAGACCGTTCGCGTCGGTGACCGCTCCCCAAGGGGACCAGCACGGCTGGTGGCTGAGACGCTGCGCACACCTGGACAACACTGGTACAAGCGGGTTGCCCCTCCCAGTGGCCCGCGTCCGGGCGGACTACGACGTTCCACCGGGCGGCAGCTCTTTAGTCTGCCGCCTGTCCCGCAAGGGGCCGGGCCGTCGATACGTGAGCAAACTCGGATAGCTAATCCGCGAACCAAAGGCCAGGAGATGCATGTTCATGCTCCCCACGATATCTCGGTGGCCCACAAAGCCACAGCGCCGACAGGCCCAGTTCCGTCCTCTCGGCTTCTTCTTCCAGTCACATCGCGGACAGTGGCTGCTGGTTCCCCGCTCACTGCCACTGAAGCACGCGATGCCCACCTGTTCACACTTCTCTTGCAGATACTGCTTATCTTTGCCGTATTCCCATTGGCTCATGCGCTGGTTGTGATGGCGCCCTTTGTTCTCGTTGCGCACCCCGTGCGGATCGCCCACGTAGAGTGTCTGCACCCCCGCCTGCTGGCAGAAGTCGACTGCCAGACGTGTGCCCTTGTGCCGCAGGTCGCGCACCCGGCGCTTGTTCTTGCCGCTTGCGCGCTCTTTGGCGTACTGCAAGCGCCGCCAGCGCTTGGAGCCTTTCTGGCAGCGGGACTGCAAGCGCGCGAGTCGCCCGAGCGTCATGTTGGCGTGCCGCTTGAGGCTGCGCATGCCGCGCCCGGTGACGATCAGCCCCTGGCCTGTGCTGGTCGTCACCGCCGCCTGGTGGATCTCTCCCAGATCAACGGCAGCCTGAACCGGCTTATCGGCAGGGACTGAGACCTCGTCCTCTGGGGCGGGAACGACCAGGTGCAGTTCATAGCCCCCATTCCAGACCAACGAGACCGCTCCGATCTGCTCAGGCAGTTCGGGCAGATGGAAGGAGAAGGACTTGCGTCCGCGGCCCATGGGCAGGATCAGGCGCCTGCCCTGGCGCGCGACCGCCTGGGCGGGCCACTGCACCGTGCGGTACTTCTTGGGGTGGTAGGGATAGCGGTGCCGCGGGTTCGTCTGACGCACCTGCTTGATGGTCTCGACGTTGGCGAGAAACTGCTGGCAGACCAGCTGGATGGATTGACTGTGCAACGCGAACTGCCCGCCCTTGGTTTCCCGCTGCAAGTCGTCGCGGTCCGGCCAACGGGTGCGCTCGCTTCGGGCCAGTCGGTGACGCTCCAGGCAATACATCCAGACGCGAGCGGCTTCCAGCTGCGCAGCTCTCAGGCGCGCTCGCGTCCGCCGGTCGAGATCCTTGAGTCGATAGATACGTACGGTCTGCATGGCTGCTCCTGCCCCTCTCGTTCTGCTGAGCCAGTGTAGCACGAACGCCTGTTCCAGTCAAGTGGGAAAGGACTGAGATCCATTCCTATGAGCCAAATTTGGCATGGCATCTGAACCAGCACCCGCTTTTGCATGCCTCCGAATACTTGCACATCGGATTTGTACTGCTTCGTTAGTTTCGATTCGGTCGGCTTGTGGAGCCAACTGACAGGAAGAGCTTTTTGACAGTCCGTGAAAGGGCGATGCACCTGTTAAGCAGCTTGGGCGCAATCTACCTCTGAGAAACTGACAGAGAAGTATTAACGAAGAGCGGGCAGGAGAGTCTCCTATGAACCCTGATGCTTGTAAAGCGAGCGTGCCTCACTTGATGAAGATGCAGCCGTAGTTAGACGGCACATCGACATTAATGTATTGATTTGCGTAGCTGACCGAAGTTTCGAAAGGAGTTGCGCGCACTGCATCATCGATCATTACTCGATAGGTACCCGTCTCGGGAAAAGGAATCGAGGTTGATTGCCGCTGATCGGAAAAATTAAGGAGCACGATGGCAAATTGCTGCGCGGCTGTGGATTGCCTGCTATAGGCCACTATGCCGTCTCTCGCCCTGTATTGCTCGTTGTAGTAGAAAGACTCGTGACTACGTAGAGCGGGATAGGCATGCCGGAGCGTCCCCAGAATGCGGTAGGGACGCACAAGTTGGCCTCCAAAATCATCATAAAAGTATTCCCAGTGAATATCACGCCGGAAATTGATGCGCACGCTGCCTTGATCCGGCAGAATGTAGCTCTCGGCAAACTCCTGTCCCTGCCAGAGCGTTGGAATGCCCTGACATGTATACAGTGCAATCACAAATGGCTGCAGTTTGTACCAGGTACTTCTCTCCGCGAAAGGAACGCCCGGCGGTTGAGGCTCAAAGAACGTAATGAGCTGGCTGTGGTCATGGCTCTCGAGGTACTGGAATGGAGTAACAGGCATATCAACAGGCTGATTGGCGATATCATACACCGTTTTACGCTCGGGAAAGCCAGGGAAGCGTGTATCGAGCAGGTGGGCGAAATCATCATCCACAGACTGGGACGTTGCCATGTTCTCTGCTTTGTCCAGCAGTCTATCCTGCCAGGTGCAGTTGGAGTAAGTGGTTCGCAGAATTTCCTGAGGCAGGTACAGTTCTTCGGGACACTAAATGATACGGCTGTATTCCCCAGGAGCCAGGCCACCCGAGGGAGGAAAGCGGGGTATAGTGAGCGATGTATTAGATGTTTCGTAGGCGATCCGGGGGACTTGATCCCTGTAGGGCCATCATAGAGGTCGGTAACCTCGTCGTAGCGAAAGCCATCCACGTGGTACTCGTTGAGCCAATGAGAGTTCGTCGACTGGACATACTTATGAGCAAACTCCTTACTGAAATCAATCGTTGGACCGAAGAGACCATTCCCATTGATCATGGGACTTTCAATCCCTGTAGTATCGTAGACCAGGTGGTAGGGAAAACTCGGATTGACATGTTGGAAGACAACATCAAGAATGACAGCGACGCCAGCTTGATAGCAGGCATTGACCAGGCGCTTTAGTCCCCGTACCCCTCCCCAGCGCTCATTGGGGGCAAAGTAGTGGAGAGGTCCATACCCACAGTCAAAATCCAACTTCAAACTTGTGATCGGCATCAACTCCAGGCACGTGATGCCAAGGCTTTTCAGGTATGTCAGGTGTTCGATGACACCATCGAAGGTGCTATTGGACGCCTCGACGTGCAGCTCGTAGACCACCAGGTCTTCCAGTTCAGGAGTTTTCCATTACTGGTCGGTCCAGACAAAGTCTGGACCAAAGCTCGGGGTGACAAATGCAGAGAGCCTGCCGATATCCGTTGCCCGCGCAAAGGGGTCAGTAAACCAGCGTGCAATCACCTTCGGGGTGAGCGTACCGGGAAGTGTTAGGAGAAGTTGGTAACGGTACAGATAGGTTCCTGGTCTGACGGGGATGGTTACATTGGCTTGCCAGAGATTGTTCAGCGAATGAGCTACAGGAGTAAGAGGAAAATCCATCGTACTGATATCCGGAACGAAGCGGTCGTCCTTGTGGATGACCCGTACCAAAACTTCGTAGCCTGCTTGTGGCTCGCTCGATGCCTGGAAGGTATACTCCGAAGATGGCATTTACTCCATAGCTAGTGGGCGCAGAAACAAAGGCTCCCACTTCGTTAAGACGGATCATCTTTCGCGCCTCCTTTATTGTGAATGCTAACGGCTCTACTTTCTATTATATTCTGTATACGATAGAGAAGGTCTCCGGTAGAGCGATGAAGAGATATGCTACTCAATTGAGTAGCATAAATATCCAAATTGGCTTGCCATGACTCTTACGATAGGCTAAACTAAGCAAACTGCAAGATTACCTCTAGAGGCTACAAGTGACGAATTATGGCTGATCAAATCAGTCGAGAAGATACGTAGAACCGGTGATCACCTGAGGACGATCTTTAGCCATGACATGAGGTGGATGACAGATATGCACTGATATTTGTTGTTTTTAAGGAAGGGCTTGAGGAGGAAAGGATGACTGCTCCCAAAGAAGTTCTTGAACTGGTCGAGCGTTTTGACCATAATCGCGATGCCTATTGTTCTCACAAATACAACGAAACTCGGCTTCGGATCGAGTTCGTGGATCCATTTTTTAAGGCTCTTGGCTGGGACATGAGCAACGAGCGAGGCTATGCTGAGGCGTACAAGGACGTTATCCACGAAGATGCCATCAGAGTGGGCGGTGCTACCAAAGCTCCAGATTACTGCTTTCGCATTGGGGGAACCCGTAAGTTCTTCCTTGAAACGAAGAGACCATCGGTCAACATCATGGAGGATATGGACGCAGCCTTCCAATTGCGCCGCTATGCATGGTCGGCGAAGCTACCCCTCAGCATTCTCACTGACTTCGAGGAGTTCGCGGTCTACGACTGCCGAATCAAACCCGATAAGGCAGACAAAGCCTCGACGGCTCGCGTCATATACTTCACCTATGCACACTTTCCCGAGCGGTGGGATGAGATTGCCGGCGTGTTCTCCCGTGAAGCGGTACTCAAGGGCTTTTTTGATACATATGCTGAGTCGGCCAAGGCGAAGAAAGGAACTGCTGAGGTCGATGCTGTCTTTCTTGCCGAAATAGAGCAGTGGCGCGAAGTGCTGGCTCGAAACCTCGCGCTTCGCAATCCAGAGCTCACGGCGCGCGATCTCAACTTCGCAGTTCAGATGACTATTGACCGGATCATCTTTCTGCGCATCTGTGAAGACCGAGGCATTGAACCGTATAAGCGACTGCTGGAACTCCAGGGTGGTGGGCAAACATACGAGGCGCTCTGTCAATTGTTTCACGAGGCCGATACCAAATATAATTCCGGTCTGTTCCATTTCACGCAAGAAAAAGACAGCTCCGAGGCGCCTGATACTTTCACGCTGACTCTCACGATCGATGACAAACCATTAAAGGAGATCATCAGGGGCTTATATTATCCCGACAGCCCTTACGAGTTCTCGGTTCTCCCGGCCGATATCCTCGGCCAGGTCTACGAGCAGTTTCTTGGGAAAGTGATCCGCCTCACCCAGGGGCATCGAGCGGTGGTCGAGGAAAAGCCTGAAGTCAAAAAAGCGGGCGGGGTCTACTACACGCCGACGCATATCGTGGACTACATCGTTGAACACACTGTTGGTAAGCTCCTGACAGGAAAAACGCCGAGGCTGGCTGCAAAACTACGGATCCTCGATCCAGCTTGCGGCTCCGGCTCATTCCTTCTAGGAGCCTACCAGTACCTCCTTGACTGGCACCGCGACTACTATCTGGCTGATGGGCCAGAGAAGCACCGAAAGGAGTTGTACGAAGGACCTGGTGGTGATTGGCGGTTGACCACGGCCGAGCGCAAGCGCATCTTGCTCAATAACGTCTGTGGTGTGGACCTGGACCCGCAAGCGGTTGAGGTGACGAAGCTGTCATTGCTGCTCAAGGTATTGGAGGGTGAATCGGAGGAAAGCTTGGCTACCCAGCTTCGATTGTTCCACGAACGAGTGCTGCCGAATCTGGGCAACAATGTTAAGTGTGGCAACTCCCTTGTCGGGCCCGATTTCTACGATAACGAACAGATGAGTTTTCTCGATGAGGAAGAACGCTACAGCCTCAATACCTTCGACTGGAAGGCCGAATACCCAGAGATTATGAGAGGGGGCGGATTTGACGCAGTCATCGGCAATCCGCCCTACATCTTTGGCGAATACCACAATCAGAAAGCAAAGCACTACTTCCGCACACATTTTACCCTCGCGAGAGATCAGTACGATACCTACTGGCTCTTTATTGAGCAGGGCCTCAGGCTGACAAAGAGCCATGGTCGCTTCGCCTTGATTGTGCCCGATGCCCTCTTAGCGCGCGATGAAACCCGGAACGCCCGGGCGATGTTACTGAGCGAAGGTCTTGAAGGCATCTACCACTGTGGCACGGTGTTTAAGGCGAATGTCTCCGCCATTGTGTTCGTGGCAGCGAAGGGCGAACAACCCCCTGGAATACTGAGCGAGATACACGGCGACAGGACGGTAGTGACCGAACACACATGCAGCCGGGAGCGATTTGTAGCAGATCCGATGCACAGGTTGCTTGTCCACGCTTCAGATCAAGAAGCAGCCATTCTCTCGAGGGTAGAGAGCGGGTGCAGGCGTTTAGACAGCGTTGCGAAGATCTCGCGAGGGGAAGAAATCGGGAAGAAGGAGGTGCTGGCCGAGGGACCCATTCCCATCCTCGTTGGCGATGATATCGACCGCTATTACATTGACCAGCCATCGCGTTTCGTGCAAAAAACGACAAAAGACGCTGCGCTTTACCGGGCCCCGAAAATCGTGATTGTGAAGACGGGTGAACGCTGTATTGCGGCGTTAGATACCGTAGGTTTTGTCACCATGCAGTCCGTATACAATCTGCACGTATCCTGCCCTGATCTTGTGCACGAAACCCTGCTTGGCCTCCTCAACAGCCGCTTTGTACGCTGCTACATCTACAAAACGTTCACCGCCTATAAGCACCTTTTCCCGCAACTCAATCAAACCACAGTTCAGTCTATTCCGATCCCCGTGGATATGCGCCAAAAACAAGCTCCATTGGTGCAGTTAGTTCAACACATGCTATCTCTACAAGAGAAAGTGGCTGCTGTGAAGGCTACACATGACAGAACTGTCCATCAGCGTCAGATTGAAGTAGTGGATAGGCAGATTGACCTATTGGTATGCAAACTGTACGGATTAACGAGTGAAGAAATGAAGATACTTGAGCATGGAGCACCATAAAAGACGCCGTTTCTAACCGGGAAAGTGGGCCGTCAAAAGAAAGGATAATAGAAGCACATTTTCAAGAGCATATAGCGGCCTTTCCTAAAACATAGTGTGTAAACGAGGTGTAAGTAGTGGAAAAACCACTGTACAGGTTCGATGAACTCCGACTCATACCTAAGAGGTATGGTATTTACGTCATTCATCATCTCGTTGATGACAAGCAGTATGTAGGGAAAGGAATGCTTTATGAGCGTTTGAGGAGGCATAAGTTGTATGCGATGCGTGGCGATCCGTATTTACCTCTCTATATGGATATGCACCATGAGGGACTTGATACATTTCGAATTGAAGTTGTTCACGTACAGGATAGCCACAACAAGCAGGCGCTGTTGACGATGGAACGCGCAACGATAGCAGAGCGTGCAAAGGTCGCACCCCTGTATAATCGCATAGGTTCACCTCAACTGAGCCGCTTTGGTGTTAAGCGAACCTCTGGTCAGTATCTCCTCGTGCGTTACAATGGCTTGGAAGCCAGAGGGGCACGAATTTTACCAAAGAACCTTTCAGGTATTTACAAGATCTATCGTCAAGCCGATCCAGAGAGGGTCTACATCGGGCAATCGGTAGACCTCAAGGATAGATGCAGCGGTCACGTCTACTATGTCCGAAAAATAGGTACTCAGCGGACCGCATTATATCAAGTTATACACCAGTATGGCATTGAGCAGTTTTGCTTTGAGGTTATAGAAACCTGCCCAAAGGAAAGGTTGTTAGAACGCGAACGATATTGGATACAAGCATATAACGCAATCTCATCGGGTTATAACGATAAGCTGCCACAGACAAGAGAAGAACTCACACAAGCGATCAATGAGCGACTTGCACATGGTCAGAGTGTGGTGCAGATAGCAGAGGCCTGTGATGTATCGCGCAATACTGTCCGGAGAGTAAAAGCACTGGGTGTCTGGTTACAATTTGCAACAGAAGACGCTTTGATAAAGAGAGGCAAAGTATACGATGAAGACACCATACGAGCAATACGGGTTGCCCACGCTCAAGGCTGGACAGTTCAGGAGATCATGGATCAATTTGGCTTTACGTACAAAGCGGTAGATGCCATTTTGAATGGTGGGTATTGGCAAGGTGTAGAAGTCGATGAATCTCAAATAGAGAAGATAAGAAGCATTAAAAGCAAAAAGACTGACCAAGAAAGAAGAAAAATCAAAGAGATGTTGTTCTCTGGGATTGATCTAGAAGAGATACAAACATATTCCGGCTACACAAGAGAGTACCTGGCCATGATTTTGAAAGGAAAATACTGGACTGATATCCATGTCGAGCAAGAAGAGACGTATCAAAAAAACGAACCGCATCCTACTCTGGAGGAGGTCGCGTACATCAAATACTTCGTGTCACAAGGGAAAGGAATGGATAGCGAACTAGCAAGACAATATCACATCAATCGTTCTACCGTCCGTGCCATTCGGAGTGGCGAAAGATGGAAAGATGTTGTTCCTCATGCACCCGCTAACGCAGAACAGTCATACACTACCTTGAGAGAAAGGCAAGCCGATCCAAGAAAATTAACCCGACGAGAGGTTGCACATATCAAATACTTACTACAACGAGGTGTTAAAGTTCAGGAACTCGCCCATAAGTACGGGGTCCCACATTCGGCAATCAGCAAAATAAAATCTGGAGCTCGCTGGCCTGATGTCTTACCTTGTGCTCCCGATGCGATTCAGCTCATCTTGTTAGGAGAACAGGAGGGATCATAATAAACAATAGCATTCTATGCTTGGTACTGGACATACTGGATACTTGCAGAAGGCCTGCCTTTCCTCTTGTGTATTCTAAAAGGTTGCCAGGCAATGTTTGAGGTTGACCCGTTTTCGTGGAGAGTTGAAATATAAGAGGTTAACTCTTCAATTGTTCGTAAACGAGAGGGCTGACATCCCCTCAAGAAGAATGTCGGCGAATGCGATTAGAAAAGCATTCTCCATCCTCGAAAATGGTTGGCTTGGCTTGCCCTCGTGTCTGAAAGGAAGCGCGTTCCACACCTTCGCTCTTGAGTGTTCCGAAAAACGACTCGGTCACGGCATTCTCGTCACCATTGCCTGTCCGACTCATACTCACGGTCACCTGCCTTTCCGCAAGCCAGGCTCGATACGCATCACTGGTGCCCTGCGATCCTCGATCAGCATGAAACAGCAACACAGCTGGTGGATGCCGACCTAGCAGGGCCAGACGGAAAGCCGTTTCGATTAGGGTCTCGTCCTGGTGAGCCGCCAGAGCCCATCCTCCCACCTGGCGCGAGAAGAGATAAAGCACAGCAGCCAGGTAGAGCCACCCCGCGTATCGTCCAAACAGCGGGAAGATCACCCACTTCTCATTTGGAGAGGAGGCCGTGAAATCTTGATGCAACAAGTTCGGGGCGATCCGCCCTCCAGGCTCACTGTTCGTTGTTCTGGTTCGATGCGCACACGGCTTCGCACAGAGTCCTCGTGCTCGCATCAAACGTGCTCTCCGCTTCCTTAAACTGTTGATCCCCTGTGCCCGCAATTCGGCATGAATACGTGGACTCCCATCCATCTGCCGATTGGCGTGAGAGACTTCTTGAATGCGGGAGGCGAGCTTTTGTTTATGCTACTCTAATAGGGGATCTCCCTCACATTTGGGGATTGCTGTGCTTATAGTTCCAAGTGGTTCCTTTTTTCATGCTCAAACAAATGTCTCAGTCGATATTATCGAAGAGCTTTCCCCAAATGTGAGGATGATCCCCAATATCATTGACAAATACAAGCTTTCCATCTTCTCGGCTTTTGCTCACTCATCGGAGGTTTCCTCCAGGCATCAGACCCCCTTATCGAGACGTCGAACGTCTCGCAGAGCAAGCTTACAGGATACTCCTGCCGATGATCTTCGACGAACTGGTACCTCACAACTGGCTTTGCGAAAAGATGGCCAAGGCTTTTTTTCAGAGGTCGCGCTCCTTTTGCGTCCTCTCCAGTTCACGTTTGAGTCGGCGCAGTTCCTCGCGCTTTCGCGCTCTGATGCCCACTCCCTGGGAACGCTTCTTTGCCATGTTCGGCCACTTCCTGACGCCACTTCTGGATCGACGTGTCGGAGATGCCCAGTTCACGGGCCACCTGCGCCATTGGCTTGCCACTCGTCTTGGCCAACTCCACGGCTTAGTACAGGCGGGCATAAGTTCGAAGCGCCCTCTGCTGGCAAGGAAAAAAGAGCAAGAAGCCTTCTCCAGGAATAGAGAGCTCTGCATGACGTGTTCTAGAAAGAGCATGGCTGGTAGTCGTGGTGTCTCTCTTCAAAGGAGGTGCTGTATGTCTCATCAATGCTCCCAACGTTCTTTGCTCTTGGCTCCCCATGAGCTCGGTCAACTGAAGCTGCTGGTCCAGGCCCATCGGACCCCACAGGCCGTCGCTCGACGTGCGCAGCTCATCGAGGCTTCTCATACTCATCCGGACTGGGGCACGAAGCAGATGGCACGGGCGTTGCAGCGCCATGAGAGTTGGGTACGCAAGTGGCGTCGACGCTGGGACGAGACGCATGGACTCACGGATGCTCCCCGATCAGGCGCGCCCCGTCGATTTTCCTCAGAGGTGCGTGCACAAGTCACGGCGTTGGCTTGCAGTCTGCCCCGATCTCATGGCGTTCCCCTGGCTCGTTGGAGTCGAGCCGAACTGGCTTGTCATGGAGCAACGGTTCCAACCTTGCCGACCATTTCGGCCAGAACCATTGGCCGTTGGCTCACCGCCGAGCAGATCCGTCCCTGGCGCTTCCATTCCTGGCAGCACATTCAGGAGTCCGAAACCTTCCTGCAACGGGCCCGCCCTGTCCTGCGCTTGTATGAACACGCCACAGCCTTACTCGAACAAGGGATCTGGGTGGTCTGTACGGATGAGAAAACCTCCATCCAAGCGCGAGAGGCCGAACAGGCTCCTCGTCCAGCCATACCTCAGCATCCAGTCTATCAGTCACCCCGTTACCATCGGCGGGGAGCACTGCACCTGATGGCCGCCTTGAGTGTGGCCGATGGGCTGGTCTATGGCCAGTGCCATCCGCGCAAACGCAAAGTCTCCTTTCGCTCTTTTTTAGAGACGGTCATTATTGCAGAGGCACGCCGTCGGGGTGTGCAGACAGTGGCGTTGGTCTTGGATAATGGATCGACCCATGCACCCAAGCAACTCCCACGTTGGATCCAGGAACTGGCGACGATGTCGGAGGGGAAACTGACGATGCAGCTCTATTGGTTGCCTGCCAACGCTTCTTGGCTCGACCAGTTGGAGATCTGGTTCAGTCTGCTTCAACGGAAACTCCTGCAGCCCAACCATTTCTGCAGCTTGGATGAGCTTGAGCAGGCCATTCATGACTTTATTACTCGCTATAACCAAACTGCCAAGCCTCTCAAATGGTCCTACACGGTTGAACACCTGGAACACCAGCTCGCAACGCGCTTGAGAGGAGACGTGGCGGCATAGGAGAGCGGATAGTCTGGAACGAATGTGCGCCCACCTGGAACTTAGCAGAGGGCGCTTCGAACTTATGCCCGCCTGTACTTAGCGCTTCAACTCTGCTGTGTAGATCTTTTGGACTTGTTGCATGATCCTTGCCCTCCTTCTGAAACAGTCTCTCCTAAGACTCTACCCTTCCACAAAAGTGGGGCAAGCTCATCCTGCAGTTGCGGGACATCGAAGATACGTTTCGCCGGAACGCTGGCAAGCCCAAGCAGACTACGAACAACAAATTGCGAGAGCGCAAAGGAACCTTGATCAAGGGCGCAAGGATGCGCAAAATCAACTTGCCGGGATGACTAATACGTTTCTTTGGGCCGCGGCGCCCTGGGATGATCCGGCCTGGGAAACCTATATTCCTACTACTGATGCTTCTAACCCGTCGGGCGTGCGTATCGGCCTATTTGCGCTCGAGGGCGCGCAGGGTTTTCCGTCGCTTCCTGCATTAGCTCCATTCGTCGGCAGCAGCTCACTTTTTATCACCAGCACCCAGAATATGGTTGTAGCGGCCCAGCAACTTCTTCAAACGATCACGCTGTGCCTCGTCGTTTCTTCACTGCCTGGAACAATGCGCCTACATCTTGCCAATCCAGTAAGTCAGAGTAGCACGTTGACAGCGTTTATGAATCTCCCGCATGCAGCACGTGGAGAAGCGATCACCTATCGTCCGGAGGATGCAGAAATATACGTAAGTGCGCCAATTCTTCCCGATTCATCCTCTGTCGAGATTATGGTAAGCAAAGAACTTGGTAATACCTTCCTTCCAGATCAAACACTTTGAGATTCCCCTCAAAACCTGAAAGCGAGTAAAAACATTATCAAAGATGTATCATGCACATTAAGACAACTGATGTACAATTTATAATTTATGCTGTAAAATAATCGAAGTGATTTGCCTGTAAAAAATCGATAAATGGAATTTTTGTTCTAAATGTAACATCTGGCATATCTCAACTGATCTTAAGATAGAGAGAAATCAACAGTCCTCTTGTTGATCCTTGTGGTAAGGAGCGTGTAAATGGATGAACAGCGAGCTGATCCGCGTGTGATGACAGCCGCAGACACCGTTGAAGAGCTTCACCGCCATCTAGCAGACCCGCCTTCCTTGGAGCGTCTTTACGGCATCCTGCGAGCATATGTCAGAAAGGCCGATGTAGTGGCGCCGGAGAGCGTGGACGATGAAGCGTTTGAGCTGCTGCAAAACGTGGTGGTGAAAGCATTTGAGATCGCGGACAAATATCGTGGCGTAGGGGTACGACCCTGGTTGCTTAGTATCGCGAAGAATCTGATGAAACAAAAAATGGAGAGTCAGGCACGCCATCAGCAACGGGTAATCCTTTTGGGTGATATGCACCTGCAAACTCATCCTACGCTCAGCGAAGAGGAATTTTTTGACGTATTTACTGCCCAGATTGCTGAAGAGCGCGCGCAGATAGCCGATTTGCGTGAAGACCTCAAGGATGCTCTGGCCTGCTTGTCTGCAGATGACCAGACCATCCTGAATTTTTATCTCCACTACGGTTTCGACCACAACGAGATTGCACGCATCTTACAGATCAAACCAGGGGCGGCGCGTACACGCTACTGTCGAGCGCTCGGACGGTTATACAACATCTGGGTCAGTCAGGACGAGAACAGAAGAGGTGAGAACGATGCGTAACCATCCATCTGATTTCTCGCAGCAACTCGCACGTGAGAAGGCGCTCTATCTCTATATCAGTGCCTTTGAGCGCGGCGATTCCGATAAAATGGAAGCTGTGCTCCAGCAGGCTATGTATGATCCTCAGTTAGAGGAAATGATCATGGAAGCCCATGAGTATTATCTGGCAGAGGAAAAAGTGAAGCTGCGGGAGGAAGATTTCGCGAAAATTCTGGATCTCGTTGTACGCTATCTCCCCTCCGGCATCCCTGACGAAGAAGAGGCGATAGCCATTCCTCCGCTTACCATCGGTGATGTCTTCGGCAAGTTACAAGAGGACAAGAGTTTACAGGGATCGATGAAGCAGGAGGTGCAGCAGGTCAACGCGAAACTCGCACAGGCCGATGTTCCTTTGCCAGAAAACCTCGCCATGAAGAGTGTCTATCGTCTCTTCGAGCAGCTTGGAGTGGCTGTGAGCGCGAAACTGCAAAAGCTCTTTCGTGAGAAAGCTATTTTCTTGTCCCTGACACGTCAACAGGGGATAGCGCAACTGGCTGCAACCCGCCGCCAGAAGACACAGCGCCAGCGGAAACCGCAGCGAGAAGAGGAGAAGGAATCATGAATATCTCTTCTGATGAGGCACTCCATTCCTCGATAACAACACTCATCACTGAACTGTATCAAGAAGCTGAAGTAGAGGTTCCTGGCCTGCGCCGTCGTATTACGCCGTTAGGAGATTTGGTCGGTTCTTTAAATCTCGCCAGTAAAGAACTTCCAGGTCTTTCACAACAGGTTGCAATGCGCTACCTGATACAGCAGGGCGTGCTTCTTGAAAATTTAGAAGCGGCGGGGCGGGATGAGTTAGCCGGTTTTCTTTACGCTAACACTTCCTATGGCTGCATTTTTCTCGAAGCAAACGATCATCTGACGCGGCGTCGTTTCTCTGTCGCGCACGAATTGGGTCACTATCTTTTGCATTTTCGGCCATTGCTGAAAATCGCCGAGGGTGATCAAGAGTACCTTGAACTGATAGAAGCTCTCTACCGAGGCAGAAACGATGATCCGCAAGAGACGGCTAGCGGGCGTGTAGAGCGGATGGATCAACAGTTCCTGGAAGAGCGCCTTCCGCCGGAGGCGCGCATGGAGTATGAAGCGAATCAGTTTGCAACAGAATTGCTCATGCCTGAAACAGTCGTACGCGGGCTTTTCGCCCGCGTGATGTTGCGCTTCAGTGATGACGATCTCGTGTCGTATCTGGCGACAGAGATGCTGGTGAGTCAGGAGGCGATGCGCTGGAGATTGAGAAATTTTCATCTTCTACCATTGCCAGAGCGCAAATTTGAGCGAGGGGAAGAGGCAGAATGAACGGGTTTGAATTTCTCAAAAATAATGGAGCACAACGCGTGCGCAATTATGATCCGCAACCATTCTTGTTAGACGATGGTACCCAGGAAACTGAGTCGTCTGATGAGCAAAAAGAGCTGGCGTACGAGTGCAGTCTTGATAAATGGCGCGCGCTCACTATCCTTGACTGTGTGCCACCAAAGGATTGGCCCTGGCGTCCACTGCGCTTTATTGATGGCAAAGATCTCGGACGCACCGTCGCGTGGTTACAAACGCGTGAAGGTCATCCGATGCCTGTGCGCCTGGCAGAGGTTGGCGCCGCGGCGATGGCGGATCAAAACAGTCAGCTCCGGCGTGAATATGAGGCGATCGAGCGCGTGGTCTCCCTTATTGTAAAGCCGTTTCCCTGGGACGAAATAGAGAGTTTCGCCATTGCCTTGCAGGAGCAAGGATTTCGTCTTTTACCCTGTCTGGCTGAACCGTCCTATTCCTTTGAGCAAATGCGCAGGGCTACCCAGAACCGCACAAAGGAAGCGATGGATATCCTCGAAAAGCAGGCATTGGCTCAGGAAAGCACGCTCCCAACATTGGTTGATGGTCGGCTGGAACCTCGGATGGGTGCGTTTGATCAACACACCGATTCGGTCGTGGGCCTGATCAAGACACATTATCGCACCTTTCTGCATCCTGCAGGTTTGCGGTTGCTTTGTGAACTGCGGCCTGGTGAACGCACACCCGCCTTTAGCCTGGAGAAAAAACTGGGCGTCATCTCGTGGTATGTGCGCCTCAACGGTCAGGGCGAGATGCCGGATTGGGGGATTGTGCGGATGGAAATTCCCAAGAACTTTTTTGAGGAGGTCATCAAGTGCGATTTCTCCTATCTGAATTATCTCTCTCACATCGTCTATGCTTATCGTTGCCGCGGAACAAGTTATAGCCGCGCGCCTATCTCGATCTATCCTGTACAGCGCGCTGAGGAAAGCCTGGGTGCTCTGTTCACTCCTGTAGAAACCCTGGTGCAACGTTTCTACCGCTATACCAACCTTTAGAGAGGATCACGTGTATGAATAGACAGAACATTGCCTTGGGAGGTGCGCCCATCTGCCTTGGTGTCGTCGGTTCACCGCAGGGTCAGGAGGCGACCAGCAAACAATATTGCTTCTGGGTTGCTCGCGGCGTCATGGTTGAGGAAACACAGCTGGTAGTTTGTGAGAGCGTGATCGCTGGTCAGAGCTATACCTTTTATGGAGTAGTTGAGGAAGTCAAACGCCGCAGCCGGAAGAAGAGCATGGACGAAGAGATTGATCAGGCTGACGGCGATACCGATTATGTACCTCCATTCGAGAGCGACGGATATACCTATGCGCAGGTCAGCATTCTGAGCGTAGCACCCTCCGCCTTAACCCCTCCGTGCGAACGCAGCAAGGTCTACCTGGCAGACCAGGCAGAGGCGGCTACCGCTTACGGGGCCGATGACATCGCGGAGGGGAATGCGCTGTCGACAGGGCTGATTAAAAACGGCGGGGCGCAATTAGCCGGCCCTGGCGCGATAGATCTGGACTATTTGCTGGGTGTGAACGGTGGTCACCTCAATGTCAACGGTTCTGCAGGACGTGGCACGAAATCGAGCTTGTTGATGTATATGGTCAGGATGTTGCTTGACTATGCACGCAAACAGGAGGTCTCCTCAGCGAATCGTCGCCAGATTGTGCCGATTATCCTGAATGTAAAAAACTTCGATCTCTTTTACATCGACTGCCCAAATAAACGCTTCAAACCGGAACGGGACTTGGCCAACTGGCAACTCCTCGGTGTTGAGCGGCCTGCACCATTCCAGAATGTCAGCTTTTTCGCTCCGCAACAGGCAAAGGTGAATCTTCCAGTGCCAACGGGACGCGATGAGGAAGTGAAGGCTTATAGTTGGGGGTTGAAAGATATCATTGAACGAGGACTCTTCCGCTATCTCTTCGCGGACGAGGACGCGAATGACGCGAACTTTGGTGCCCTGACGCTGGCGCTGGAAGATTTTCTCACTACCGAGCGACGACAGGGAGATAGCAGTGTCGTACGAACTTTGAATCCGAAGGCTCCTAATACTTTTCAGGAACTGCTGACTTGGATCGAAGAACAGTCAAACGGCACGGCCCCAGTACTCCAGGGCCATCACTCGGGAACCTGGAAAAAGCTTTGGCGGCGTCTGTTTCGTCAGGTCTACGAGAGTAATGGCGTTTTGCGACGCGAGGAATCCACAGGCCAGCCGCTTGATGTGATTCGCGCGAAAACAAGCGATCCAATCGTGGTGGATCTCTTTTCTCTTGCTGCGATGCCTGAGATGCAGCGATTTGTTGTTGCAACCATTTTACGCCAACTGGTTGAGGCCCGTACCGGGACGAAGGCCATTCGGGGTCTGGTTTATACGGTGGTGCTCGACGAATTAAATCGCTTTGCTCCCAAAGGTGCCCGTGATCCCATTACGCAACTGATCGAGATGGTCGCCGCAGAAATGCGCTCTCAGGGGATCATTCTGCTCGGTGCCCAGCAACAGGCATCCAGAGTTTCAGAGAAGGTGATCGAGAATTCAGCGATCAGAGCGCTTGGTCAGACTGGCTCACTTGAACTGGGTATGCCCATCTGGAAGTTTCTCACAGCGAGCGCACGCGAACGGGCGATGAACCTTCGACCTGAAGAAAAGCTGATTATTCAAGCCACGTTTCGCCAACCAATGTTGGTGCGTATCCCTTTCCCGGCATGGGCCATGAACCCGGACGAAGCCGTTTTACCCACTGCGGATAACCAGAGCGATGTGGATTATTCCGACCTGATTGATGAATAAAAGAGGGGAGAATTTCATCACATGAAAATCTTGCATACATCTGACTGGCATTTGAATAGCGTGCTGGGAGGACGGTGTCCACGCAACGACGATTTGCGTCGCTCTCTCCAGCAAATTGGCAGCTATCTGATTGGACATGCAGTTGACATCATGATCGTATCCGGCGATCTCTTTCGAGAACGCAGTAGCCCGGAGCAATTGCGCATCGGGATAGGCATCATCAAGGACTGTTTTCATCCCTTCATACAGAGGGGAGGTACCATCCTCGCCATTAGCGGGAACCATGACAGCGAAGTTTTTTTCTCTACGCTTCGTGATGCAATGGATTTGGTCTCACCTGTTGAGACACGCGACGATATTCATCCATGTGGGCGTTTCTATATTGCCCCGAACGCTCGCAATATAAAACTTCAGACGCCTGACGGAGAGATTGCCCAGTTTGTCCTGATGCCCTACCCTACCATACGCTACCTCCGGAAAGAAGAGTCGTTGAAGTTTCAGAATATTGAGCAACGAAATCAGGCTATAGGATCGGCTTTTAAGCAGGTTTTACGCGCGCAACAAGAGAAACTGGACCCACGATGGCCAGCAATCCTGGTCAGTCATATCGCAGTGCGTGGGGTAACAACACCTGCTCAGTACTATCTAGACCAGAGCAACGAAGTCATGCTTGAGCCAAGCGATCTCTCTTTTCCCTGGACCTATGTGGCTCTGGGCCATTTGCACCGCCAAGACGAGGCCATCCCCGGTGCTCCCCATATGCGTTATGCGGGCAGTATCGAACGTATGGATTATGGGGAAAGGAAGGACAAAAAGAGCGTGGTCCTCCTGGAGATTCAACAGCGCCAGCTTGTGCAAACGCCGGAGACCTTGCCATTACAAAGTACGCCGTTCTATGAAGTCGAGATCACTGATCCTGAAACGCAGATTCCTCATCTGGCTGAACAGTACGCCGATGCCAAACAAGCATTAGTACGTTATATCCTCCACTGGGATTCTGCAACCCAGGATCGGGAACGCTATTGCCGAGAGATAGAGGCTATTTTCCCGCGCTGGTATGATCGAGCGTTGAAAGATACACACAGTGGGGCAGTCACTGAGGCTAGCCTGACATTTCAACAGACGCACGATGTCGTGGGGACCGTGCGGCACTACTTGCAGACGGTCCTGGCCGACCGCAACGAGTCGGAGCGTGCAGAGCTTTTGCGCCTGACCGAACAATTGTTTGTAGAGGAGGGACTGGCATGATTCCACGTCGTTTATATCTGAAAGGCTTTATGTGCTACCGCGAGGAGACAGAGATCTGTTTTACTGGTCCCTCCATCTGGGCGCTTTGCGGTGCCAACGGCGCAGGTAAGTCAACCATCTTCGATGCGATGCTCTTTGCCCTCTACGGAGAGCACCGTATGGGCAAGCAGAATGTTGAAGCACTTATTCACCGTGAGGCGGAATCCTTCATCGTTGAGTTTGACTTTGCTCTGGGCGAGAATGTGTACCGCATCAGACGCACCTTCTCGCGGAAGAAAAAAGGCACAATGCTGGCTTTACACCTTAGCGGGCCAGGTGTGCCTGTACCAGGCCGTGCCGGGCCACAGCCATGTCCGGGTACAGAGACAAAGGACGGTTTTGATGCCTGGGTTCTGCAAACCGTTGGCTTAAATGCCAACACTTTTAGAGTTGCAGTGCTTCTTATGCAAGGGCAAAGTGATGTATTACTCAAGTTAGGCGGCGCAGAGAAGCATGAAGTACTCACTCAGATTATTGATCTCTCGCGTTACGAAGCCCTCTGTAAGCGTGCAGGAAGTAAACAAAAAGAGCAAGAGGGTTTGGTGAAGAGCTTCGCTACCCAATTGAACAATCTGGAAGAGGTTGACGATACTCATGTGCTCAATCTGGAAGATCGAATGAGCGAAGCAGGAGCGAATAAAGAAAAGGCCAGACAGCGCCATCTGACCCTGACTGGTTTGAAAGAGCAGGCGAAACGCTGGCAGAAATTGCAAGATGACGAACAACAGCTCGCTGGGAATCTCGCGAAGTGTACAGCTCTACTGGATCAAGCTGCTCAAATTGAGCAATTCGCTTCTCGGCTGGACACCTTGCAAAAAGTGATATCGCCTCTCACGCAAATCTATGGCTGGCAGAGCGAATGTGCTAACTTCGAAGCTCAGATCAAGCAAGGCCGTGAAAAGGTGCAGAGGCTTGGGGATAGCTTACAAGAGCAGAGCGAAAAACTGCGTGTCACTCAACGACAATTGAATGCATTGCAGGAGCGGCGTGTAGAAACTGATCGTGCGCAGAAAGAATTGCAGCCACGTTTGCTCGAATTGCAAGAGGTCTGTAGTGAAATTGCTCGTTTGCAGCGCCAGCAGCAAAGATATAGAGACCTTGACCAGCAGATCTCAGCCTATGCACCTGATCTTGAGCAACAGCACCAATATCTCCAGACGAGGCTGGCCGAGCTGAAGTGCATCGAAGATGCACAGCCACGTTTAAAACAATTTGCTCAAGCACGCAGGAACTGGCAGAAGGCGACACAAGACCAGGCGGAGGCTCAGCAAGAGTTGAGCAACCAGGAGAAGCTTCTCGCGGAAATCGAAAAACAAACAAGTCTCTTGTTGGAGCAGGGTACAGCTCTTAGTGATCAGTTGAATAGTCTGCAAAGCGAAGTCGCCAGTAAAAAGACACTTCAGGAAGAGAGCGAGAAGCGCTTGACTCGCTTCCAATCCATCGATGGGCAACCAACTTGTAGTTATTGCGGGCAGCCTCTGACCAGCGAGCATCTCGATGCTGAACGCCAGCGCATCGAGGCTGAATTGCAAGAGACCCAGCGAGTGTACCAGGAGGCTCTCGCACAATATACGACTATGGCACAGCAGAGAAGAATCCTGGAGCAAAAACTTGACCAGTTGTCGCTACAAGAAAAAAGTCAGCGGCAGATTGTCAAAAAATGCGAGAAGCGATGCGATGCGGCCAGGGGCGAACAGGGTAGTGCCAGTGCTCAGGCAATCATTGTTTTGCAAATGCTCACGCCTGACTATATCGCGCTTATTCAAGGGTCGGCCAACGCACCTATTGACCTAGAAGTCTGTTTGCAAGCGGTTTATCCCACGTCCCATGATCTGGACGAGCTTGCATCGCAGTCGCGCGGCAAGCCTTTATTGGAAGAACGTCTGCAAGCTGTAGCAAGTGATGTAGACCAGCGTGCGGAACTCAAGCGCACCCGTGATTATGTATTCAGTGAAATCCAGCCGCTTGAGCAGAGGTACCCACTTGAGCGCATCACAGCTCTTTTACAGGACCAGGAGCAAGCTCTTCAAAGAAACGATGAGTTGCTCGACTGCCTAGGCAAGCTTGATGAAACGCTTGCCCAGCAAAGCCAGCAATTAGAGCGTTTAGGGAAGGAAAAACAGCAAACTGAGCAGGAAAAGGGGCAGCTCGAGCGTGCAGTCGCCATTGCTGAGACGAAGCTAGAGAATGCACAGCGATCCATTGAGGAGGTACAGGAGACCTTGCCTGCGGAGTGGCAAGCACTGGTAGAGCGTCTCTCTGAGGTGCTACTCAGTAGTTGGAAACAAGAAATGAAGGCGCTGGATGGGGCAGCAGGGCAGTTACGGGATCTACGGAATGCGCAACAAAACTATGCCCGTTACCAACAAGAGCAACTTGGTCTGAAAGCGGAGAAGGACCTGATCCCAGGGGAGGCGCGGCAGGCGCCCGGGCAGCTAGAGAAGGCGGGTGAGCAGGCCAACTTATCCTACCAGACATTCGCGGAACAGGAGCGAAGGCTCAGTGCGGAGATCCTGCGCTTAAAAAATATCCAGGATAGGCGAATAGAGTTAGAGCGGCAACGTGCCGGGGCTTCGCGACTCGCCAGCTACTATAAGGATTTGACGAATCTTCTCGGACGAGACGGACTCCAGCACTATCTGCTACAGAAAGCGGAAGCGGGTATTGTCTATCATGCCAATGAAATACTTGATGGCATCTCGGGGGGAACACTGCGTTTAGAGTTACAATCGAGCCCCGATAGGAAAGCCGAAGCGCTCGATATGGTGGCTTACAATACGGCGATCAGCGCAAGCCAGACACAACCGATTCGACTCCTGAGCGGAAGTCAGCAGTTTCGTGTCTCGGTTAGCCTGGCGCTGGGAATTGGCAAATACGCTGGCAACGAAAACCACCGCCTGGAATCTGTCATCATCGATGAAGGCTTCGGTAGCCTCGATGAGAACGGTCGCCGGGAGATGATTCAGGCCATCAAAGAACTGGGGGACGGGAGTGTGCTGAAATGCATCATTGTGGTCTCGCACCAGCGGGAATTTTTTGATGAGTTTCCCAACAGGTACTTGGTTGAGTTGGTTGATGGTAGTACACAAATCTCGCTCGCGTAATAGTTGCCTGGCTTGTTAGTAAGGTCAATCAGCAGAACGGTTGCTTGAAGTAGAAATGTTGTCAGTACCAGTGAGTAAGCAAGGGAACAAGCCATGCCCTTTCGAATGGATGAGGATCGATTAGCATGGGATCTCCAGAATGCGCCCAGTATTAAACTACTGAAAGCCGACCATGCAGCACTCATCATCGGTTTTCTCTATAATCAATTTAAATATACACAGCGTGTCGCTGTGCCACTTGCTGAATTGGTGGAGCAGCTTGATGGCTATCTGGAAAACCAGAATGAGCATGATTCGGGTCGCTATGCTCGCACTGCGCAAGCTTATATCTCCGAATGGGCAGACCAGCAGCATCAGTTTATTCGTATCGCTGTGTATAGCGATAGCGATGTACCGATGGTTGAACTGACAGCGGATACCGAACGCGCGATTGGGTGGCTAGAAGATATGCAAATGCGGCATTTCGTAGGCACAGAGTCACGCTTTCTGCTGATTGTGCAAATGCTGCGCGATATTGTCCAAAACAGTATCGATGATCCTGAAGAGCGTTTGAAGCAACTGGAACAGCGGCGAGCCGAATTGGACCGCCAGATAGATCAGATTTATGAAACGGCACAGGTCGATACACTCTATACTCCCATCCAATTGCGTGAACGCTTCTTTGAGGCATCGTCGATGGCACGCCAGTTATTGCGGGATTTTCGCCTAGTCGAGGAACGATTTCGCGACATAGCGCGCGACCTCCAGAAAGCACAGTTGCTGCCCGGAGCGCGCAAAGGTGCGCTTGTAGAATACGTACTTGACGCTGATGCCCAACTCAAAGACTCCGATCAGGGGCGCAGCTTCTATTCCTTCTGGGAGTTCCTGATTTCCCCTTCGCAGAGTGACGAACTGAAAAGGTTACTCGCGCAAGTGGCTGCCCTCCCAGAGCTGCGCTCAGCACTTGGCGAGGATTATGTTTTAACGCGCCTACCCGGTTATCTTGTCACTGCGGGCGAGAAAGTGGTCCATTCCAACGCGCGCCTGACTGAACAACTGCGTCGGTTGCTAGATGAGCAGACCCAGGCTGAGAATCGGAGAGTGCAGGAGTTGATACAGGAGATTAAGCATGCAGCGTATAGCTTGAACGTGAGCATTCCCGACAATATAGGGCTTCTCGAACTCGAAAGTGCGCCAGAGATCCAGTTGGTCATGGAGCGCAACTTCTGGGAACTGCCAAAGACCCCGACATTTGACAATCAACCGGACAGTATTAGCGAAGAAGATCTGGACGACCTTGATCTGGCGAGTCTCTATGACCAGTTTTCTATCGATGAAGAAGAATTAGAGAGGCATATAGAGACGTTATTGGAAAGCCAGCCACAGATACGGCTATCTGAGGTTCTGGAGCATTATTCTGTGGAGAAAGGACTGGCCGAGATTCTGGCCTATTGTGTCCTGGCAGCCAAAGACCCGCGTCACACTATTGACCCGGACATAAGTGAAGAGATTGTCTTTGCTTCTCTCACTGAGACCATGCAGGAAACGGTCTTGCGAGTGCCCCAGATCTACTATCGAAGGAAAACGCATGCGAGCTAATCTGGTTGCGCCTTATGCGGCAGTAGTGATCAGGCTTCTGCAAGGGCCACTCTATCATGACGATACCATTACCTGGAATTTGCTGCTTCAATATACCGAACAGGTACAGATGTTTTGTGCGCAGATGGGTCTGGAGTTGCAATTTCACGAAGAAGATGGCTTTGCCTATGTGCGTCAACCGGAGATAGAGGATGAAGAAGGCAATCTCCTTGATTTGCCTCGCCTGACACGACGCATCCCGCTCAGCTATCATGTCACGCTCCTCTGTGTTCTACTGCGCGAACAGTTATTGCAGTTTGAAGCCACCAATCTGGATAGTGCAGCCTGTATTCTTACCAGAGATCAAATCCATGAAATGCTGCTTCCTTCCTTACCTGAGCGCACAAATGAACTGGTGATGCGACGCAAGGCCGATTCGCTCATCGAACAAGTGGTGGATCTGGGCTTTCTCAAAAAGCGCACTCACCTGGGAGCAGATTACTTTGAGGTGCGACGTATTCTCAAAGCGAAACTAGATGCAGAGAAATTGCATCAACTCAAAGAAAGGCTGAAGATGTATGGTACAACTGAGCAGTGGATCAGAACTCGGGGAGAGCCAGATCAAGGTTGATGGATTCCGCTTGCAGCGTTTGGAGGTCTATAACTGGGGCACCTTCAACCAGCGTATCTGGACCATCACTTCCTCAGGGGGGAGTGCCCTGCTAACCGGCGCGAATGGTTCCGGCAAGTCAACATTAGTCGATGCGCTGCTCACACTGCTGGTTCCTTTTCACCGGCGCACCTATAATCTCGCTTCAGGTTCGGAGAAACAACGCGAGCGCGATGAGCGTTCCTATGTCCTGGGAGCCTGGGGCAAGCAGAAAGAACTCGAAAGCAATCGCTCGAAAGCACAATATCTACGCCAGAACGATACCCACTCTGTCCTGTTGGCTGTGTTTGCCAATGATGTGCTCGGACAAGTGGTGACTCTGGCGCAAATTCTGTGGTTGGAGGAAAAAGTTCATAAACTCTATTTTATTGCCCCTTGCGCGCTCAGTATCAACGATCACTTTCGTCTGCGCGGTTCTCCAAAAGACTTGCGCAAGCACTATCGGGCACAAGGCATTGAGGTCTACGATGAATTCGCCAAATATAGCCAGCATTTTCGTCAATTGCTCTCCTTCCGCTCAGAAAAAGCCCTCGACCTGTTTAATCAGATCGTTTCCATCAAAGAAATTGGCAGTCTCAACGCCTTTGTGCGGGAGCATATGCTGGAAAAAATGGATGCCCAAATGCGCATCAAGCAATTGCAAGACAATTTTGCGAATCTCACCGGTGCTCATGATGCCATTCAACTGGCAGATCGTCAGCTTGCCATTCTGAAGCCGCTGATGCAAGATGCGCGAAAATATATGGAGATTCAGGGACGCATCGCTGAGACAAACCGCTGCGCCGAATTGCTCCCTATGTCGATGGCACAAAGTAAACTGACGCTGCTGGCGGACGCCATCGCGAATACACAGGAGGAACAGATGGCATATGAATCAAACGGACAAATGCTCCAAAAGACGTTGGACAATCTCTCCCGGCAAATTCGCGATCTAGCAGTTGCTATCAGAAATGATAAGGTAGGCCAGCGTATAGAAGATCTGAAACGTGACATCGAACAGAATGAGCAATATAAGCAAAATCGCAAACATCAAGCTGAAAAATACGATCGATTGGCGAAATTGCTTGATCTACCTTGCTATGACAATGAGGAAGCATTTCACACAACAAGGCAGCAGGCAAACTCGCTCCAGGGACGGATCAATCGACGTTTAGAAGAGCTTACAGAAGAACGAGATACATACCTACAGGATGCGACCAGGCTCAAAGAACAATGTAAGGAACATGAAAAAGAGTTGAATTCTCTCAAGCAGCGCAGTAGCCAGATCTCTAGCGACGATATCGAGATCCGCCAGCAAATGGCAGCGAAACTGAGACTCAATGAAACAGACCTTCCGTTTATCGGCGAGCTGTTACGCGTACGCAGTAGTGAACAGCAGTGGGAACCGGCTATTGAGCGTCTCTTGCACAATTTTGGCAGTCAAATGCTCGTCGTGGAACAGTATTACCAGCAGGTCAGTCGCTATGTGGACAGCACCAATTTGCATGGGAGGCTGGTCTATCAGCGAGTCAACGGGATACGTACTCCGCGCTCCAGCGAGCGTTTAGAGGCAGATTCTCTTTATCATAAACTGGAGGTGAAACCCGATACGACCTTTACCCAGTGGTTGAGAGCAGAACTGATCGATGGTTTCAACTATCGTTGCTGCGTATCACTGGAAGAATTTCGGCGTACCCATCGCGCGCTTACGCTTAATGGGCAGATCAAACACGGACAGGCTCGTCATGAGAAGGATGATCGCAAGCCGCTGGGAGATCGCAGAAACTACGTCTTAGGGTGGGATAATCGGGAAAAGCAGGCGCTTATTGCAAAGGAGCTTGCCAGTTGTAAAGCAGAACTCGAGCAAGTATCCGGGCTAGTTGCTCAGGTTGAGGAACAGCAAGACAAAGAGCGAGGGAAGCAGAGTGCCTTACAACTACTGCTGGCGTTTGACAGCTTTGAACTGATTGACTGGCGGGCTCTGGCACGGCAGTTGCAAGACCTTCGCAGGCAACTCCAGGAATTAGAAGCGAGTAGCACCCACCTGGCAACACTGAGACACCAACTTAATGAAGCAGAAACGCAGCAGAAGGAGAAACAGGAGGAGCACATCCAGGTTGTAGGTAAAATTGCTAACTTGAAAAAAGATGCTGAGTCATATCAAAAACAACAGAAAACCTGTCAAAGCCTGCTCAACGATGAAATCCTGACCCGTGAAACTCCTGTATTAGAGCGCATCCGGAAAGATCTCAAAGATATTCAGGACCGTGAGAAATTGCCATCCTTGTCTCTGGAAACCATTGATGATATGCGTGATCGACTGCGGCAGTTCTATACAAATCGGGTAAACTCTTTTCAAGGTCAGTTACGCCAGCAAGTGACAGATATTGTCAATGGCATGCGTAGTTTTCTCCAGACGAAGCCAGCGCTGGCCCAGGAGATGGATGCCTCCATTGGGGCACTCGACGAATATCGGCGTCACTACGAACGCATCCAGCACGATGATTTGCCGAAGTATCGCAATCAATTTAAAGCCTTGCTCAATGAGAAAGTAGTGACAGATATTGGCAGCTTCAAAGCTGTATTGGAGCAGCAAGAAGAAGATATCAGAGACAGCATCGCCCATCTCAATGGTTCGCTGCGTTCCATTGACTATACTGACTCTACTTATATCCAGTTAAATTGTGAACGGACCCACGATGCTGATATCAAAGAGTTCCGCAACCTGCTAAAAGACTGCTTACCCGATGTTGGGCAGGCCCGTACACCAGAGGAAAACGAAAACAGTTTCCAGCGTATCCGGCTGCTGCTTCAGCGTTTTGAGAAAGAGGTCAACTGGACCAACAAAGTGACTAATGTTCGCAACTGGCTCGATTTCTCCGCCTCCGAGCTGTACCGCGAGGATGATACGCAGAAAAACTATTATTCGGACTCTTCAGGCAAATCTGGTGGACAAAAAGCCAAGCTCGCGTACACCATTCTCGCCTCGGCCATCGCCTATCAGTATGGACTGGACCAGGAGAGAGGGCGCGAACGTACTTTCCGTTTTGTGGTGGTGGATGAGGCCTTCAGTAAATCAGACGAGCGCAATGCTCGTTATGCGATGGAGTTGTTTCGGCAGCTTGACCTACAGGTGCTGGTAGTGACCCCACTCGACAAAATTCATGTTGCCGAGCCATATATCTCGGCCTGCCATTTTGCAACCAACAACGAGGAGGAAAACGATTCTAAAGTCTACAACCTTACGTCCGCTCAGTATGAGGAGTATAAGCGGAATTGGCGAGCGCAGGAGGGACGATGATTACACTAGAGGAAATTAAGCAAAAAGCACAGCGTGGCTATGGCGCTTTTTTGCAATCCTGGATACGAGGGGAACCCTACATTCCCCTCACCTTTCCTGTCGGCAAATTGCCCACTGATTTTATCCCTCTGCGTGCTGCGGTGCAACAACTGCAAGCGCAGTCTAAAGCCGTGCTTGGCTATGGCTATTCCATTGAATGGCAACAACATCAGAAGCGCTCGTTGAAGACACAGACGCTACCGATGCGCATTATTCTGGAAACTGCCACGGATTTTCTCCGTCTAATTGACAAAGAAAGCGAGTTTCTCCATTTCCAACGGGATGTGGCACTGATTCGCGAGCAGGTTCCGCAATTAGAAGCCTGGATGCTTAGCTCTCCTAAGAAGGTTATCGAGTACCACAGCGACTGGTCGGGCCTGCTCGCAGTATGTCGCTATTTTTTAGAGCACCCCAGGCCGGGGCTCTATATTCGCGAACTGCCCCTCAGCGTCCATACAAAGTACGTGGAAGAGCATATTGGTATCCTACGCGAATTACTAGAGCAGCTGCTTCCTGCGGAGGCGATCGTGCCGGATGCTCCCACCTTTCAGCAGCGTTTTGGCTTGCGCGAGGATGAGCCACTTATACATGCTCGCTTTCTGGACGATCAATTGGAGAAGAGATATGGTATCCCTCTGAGCGAATTGTGTGCCCCCCGTTCACAGTTCGCTCGTCTGGACTTGCGGGCGCAGCATTGCATGATTACCGAGAACAAAATGACCTTCCTCTCCCTCCCAGCATTGCGCGACACCTTTGCTCTTCATGGAGGAGGATTTAAGGTCGGTGGTCTAGCCGCGATACCCTGGCTAAGAGAATGCCCTCTTATCTACTGGGGCGACCTAGATGCGCAGGGCTTCCAGATCCTTTCACAGTTGCGAGCTATTTTCCCACATGTTGTCTCGCTGATGATGAATGAGGCAACACTGCAGACGTTCTCTGGCTTTTGCGTGGCGGGAATGCCCTGTTCTGTCCGACAATTACCATATCTGACTCCTGAAGAGCATGCCCTTTTTTTGCACCTGGCTGAGGGAAACATGCGTCTAGAACAGGAGCATATCAGCCAAGGATACGCTCTCGAACATATATATCGGGCATTCAGAAATTAATCGGGACCCGGTCAGAGAATGCAGCTGTTCCGCCTCCTCCATCATGCGCTACCAGAAGCGCATCAGCGGTCCGCTGCTGGACCGCATCGACATCCACGTCGAAGTCCCCCGCGTCGACTACGAGAAGCTGGCCGATAAACGCAACGCCGAAAACTCGACCACCATCCGCACACGCGTGCAGGCTGCGCGTGAGCGCCAACTCCAGCGTTTCA
>WNGJ01004017.1_pt1 | contig 33042 bp, 25 predicted proteins | sample 5400611 | NCBI WGS metagenome assembly WNGJ01 (sample SAMN13153375, study PRJNA577476) | soil metagenome | isolation source: 40 cm soil or saprolite under Garry oak tree replicate 1 | place: USA:California | collected 2016-06-15
GAGCCGGCGACCGAGAAGAACGGAACGTCCGCTTCGCCCGCCACCGCGCGTGCGATCAGCGTTTTGCCCGTTCCCGGTGGGCCGACCATCAGCACCCCCCGCGGCGTGCTGGCCCCGGCGCGCCGGTACTTCTCCGGCTGCCGGAGGAAGTCGACCACCTCGGCGATCTCCGCCTTCGCGCCCTCGTAGCCGGCCACGTCGGAGAATTTGGTAGTGGGCCGTTCGGCGTCGAACACCTTCGCCCTCGACCGCCCGACCCCCATGATGCCCTGAAGCTGACCCGCGGCACCGCGGGACAACCGGATCCAGAACCAGCCGAACAGGAGGAGCGGCGCAAGGATGATCACCCACGACAAGACCTCGGAGCCGAACGACGGCCCAGGGGCGGACGCGACGATCTGAACCTTGTTCGCCTCGAGGTCGTTGAGCAGGCTGGAACTGACGAGCTGCACCGGGATGACCGTGGTGAACGTGTGACCGTCAGTCAGCGTGCCGGTTGTCTGGCCCGTCGACTCGATATTGACCGACTTCACCTTGTGTGAGCTGACGTCGGTCAGGAACTGCGAGTAGGTCAGGTTGACTTGCGGCGCGGCGTGCATCGCCGGCAGCACCTCAAAGAGCACCACCGCCGCCGCGATGGCGATCAGCCACAGCCAGTTACGCCAGGCCGGCGGCGGCGGTGGCGCAGGAGACGAGGGCCGGTCACCCGGCGGTGGCGGCTGTGCCTGCTTGGTCATGGAGATTCCTCCGTCCAGGGCCGCCCGGCGGGGAAGCGGACGGCCCGGGTGGCCTCACGCTGGGCCTGTCGCGGACGGCCGAGGTCACCGAAACCAGGTATCAACCATATGCCAGCGACCGCATCACCAGGCCCGTGCGTGGCTTCGGCCGGAACGACGTGGACTTGCGCGGCATCTGTTCCCCCCGGGCCGCGAGGGCGGCGACCTCGGCCACCGGCGTGGGGTTGCAGATCACCGCGGTGCCGCCCGGCGCCGCAGCCGCGATCGCGGCAGCCGCGTCGTGGTGCACCATGCGCACGGCGGCATGATCGTCGCGGATCTGCCAGATCTGCTTGATGAGCAGCTCGTGCAGCACCGAGGTGTCCAGGCGCAGCCATCGCTCGCTGTGCCCGGCCGGCGCGGCGGCGGCCAGTTGGCCCGGGTCCGGATCGGTCAGCAGGTGGTACGAGCCGTCGCCCGCGAGCAGGAACGCGTTCCTCCTGGCATGGGATCGTGCCGCTGCGGCGGTGCCCGCGTCACGCAGGACGCTCAGGGCGGTCCCCAGGTCCGTCCCGGCTGGCAGGGCGCGTACGGTGAACGCCGCGCCGGCCAGCGCGGCGGCCGCCGCCACGGGCAGGCCGGCGACGACCCGGTGAATGGGGTCGATACGCGGCGGGTAGGCGCAGGAGTCCACCAGCAGCGCCAGGCCGTAGTCCCACGGGCCGCTGCCGCGGCCGCCGGTGTGTTTGCGCGCCTGAAGCTCGAGGTATGCGGCATACCTGTGATGGCCATCGGCGATCAGCGCCTGCCGCTGCGCGAGGTCGGCGGAGGCCGCCGCCACCTGCGCCGGGCCGGTGACGGCCCACAGCCGGTGGGTCACGCCATCGGTGACCGCCTCGATCGCCGGCGGCTGGCTGTCCGCCACGTCGTCCACGAGCCGGCTCGCCGCGCCGCCACCCTCGTAGACCAGGAAGATCGGTTCCAGGTTGGCGTCGGTCGCCTCCATCAGGCGGCGCCGGTCGGTGACCACGACCGGCGTCACTCCCTCGTGCGGAAGCACTGTTCCCGCCCCCGGCGGCGCCAGCGCGACCGCGCCGATCAGCCCCCGCTGCAGGCCCGGCCTGCCGCCGGGAGCCGGCCAGGGCAGCGAACCGGGCAGCGGCGCGGCAGCCTTGCCCGCCCGTTCCTCGTAGACGTACAGGCCGGCGTGAAGGTCGGGGACCAGGACGCCGTCCGCGAGCCACTGGCGCAGCGTGCGCCCCGCGGCGCCGTAACGGCCGCCCGGCTGGCCATCGCCGTCCACCGGGGCGGGCAGCGTCAGCCGGACGACGTTGTGCGGGTCGGCATCCCTGAGCTGCTCGGCGGCTGCGGCCCCCAGGACGTCGTACGGTGGAGAGGTGACCGCCGCGAGGCCGCTCACGCGCTCAGGTGCGTAGCGCACCCCGCGGAACGGCGCGAGCACGAGACCGGCAGGCTCCCCGATGGCGGGTGGCCGACGGTGCCCGCCATGAGGCTTACCGCGACTGGGCTGGCTGGATCGCGGGTGCCCGCCATGAGGAAAGGTCTGCACACATGTCACAAGGACCGGGCGACACCGGGGATTCCCGTACAGATCAGCCCTCGCCAGACGCCGGCCGCGCGCCCGGCGCTCCTGATGGAGACGTGTACGCCTGGTACCGCCGCGGGCTGGAGCTGCTCAAACAGCGAAACCCCGCGGCCGCGGCGCAGCTGCTGGAGCGTGCCGCTGCCGCCGAGCCGTCCTCGCGCAGCATCACCGAGGCGCTCGCCCGCGCACAGTTCGACACCGGCAGGTACGAAGCGGCCGCGGAGAGCTTCCGCCGGATCGTGGAGAGCAGCCCGTCGGACGACTACGCCCGCTTCGGCCTCGGCCTGTCCCTCGCCCGGGCCGGCGACCCGGCCGCCGCGGCCGGGCATCTGGCTCTGGCCGCCGCGATGTGCCCGCACGTCCGGCATTACACCACCGCGCTGCGCGGTGTGCGGGCCACGCTCCGCTCGCTCGACCGCAGGTGAGCCGGCCGCCGACGGGTGCGTCCCCGGCGACGCCCGCGGCGTCGGCGTCGCCCCCGGCGCCGCGGCAGGCGCCCGGCCTGCGCGGCTGCCCGCGCCCGCTCACCGATGCCTACGACACGGCGCTGCTCGACCTCGACGGCGTGGTCTATCTGGGCGGCACCCCGATTCCCGGCGCCGCGGCAGCGCTTACCAGGGCCGCGAGCGGCATGTCGCTCGCATACGTGACGAACAACGCCTCCCGCACGCCGCGCGCCATCGGCGAACAGCTGGCCGGCATGGGCGTCCCGGTCCAGCCAGGATCGGTGATCACCTCCGCGCAGGCTGCGGCGAGGATTCTTTCCGAACGGCTGCCGCGCGGATCTTCCGTGCTTGTCGTCGGTGGCACCGGCCTGCGGCTGGCCGTGCGCGAGCGCGGGCTCCGCCCGGTCACGACCGCTCGTGATCACCCAGCCGCCGTCGTCCAGGGCTACCACCCGACGATCGGCTACCCGCTGCTTGCGGAAGGAGCGCTCGCGGTAGCCGCGGGTGCCCTGTTCGTGGCGTCCAACGCCGACGTGACCCTGCCTTCGGCCAGAGGCCGCCAGCCGGGCAACGGCGCGCTCGTCCAGGTGATCGCCGTGGCGACGGGCCGGGATCCGATCGTGGCGGGCAAACCCGAGCCGTCCATGCACAAGGAGATGATGCTGCGGACCGGGGCGCAGCGGCCGCTGATCGTGGGCGACCGCCTGGACACCGACATCGAGGGCGCGAACCGTACCGGCACCGACAGCCTGCTGGTCCTCACCGGCGTGAGCCGGCCGTCCGACGTGGTGCTCGCGCCGCCGCGCCAGCGCCCGTCCTACCTGGCCGCGGACCTGTCCGGCCTGCTCGGGCCGCATCCGCTGCCAAGCGGCGGCGGTGGCGAGCCGCTGCGCTGCAACGGCTGGCAGGCGCGCTGGGCTGGGCGCGGCGCGAGTGGCGACGGCGCCGCAGGAGCGGGAGCAGGCACACGCATCGAGCTGACTGGATCGGGGGATCGCATCGATGCGCTCCGGCTGCTGTGCGCCGCGTGCTGGGCGCGCGACGGGGTGACCGCTGACGTGGTAGCGGACGCGCTGCGGGCCGCAGGCCTCGATTAGCCACCCGCACGCGGTCGCCCCCGGTACATGGACCACGTCCAATTCGGTGAGCTCACGCAGCAACGCCCGTGGAGCCCGCGATTTCCACCGGATACACGTTGAGCCTCGTTAATCTGGGCCGCGAGCTGTGAGTCGTTTGACCAGCACGTCGAACAGCGGTGAGCCGGGCAGCGGGTTGCGTTTCTGCGCCACCTTCTGCCAGCCCCACCTGCGGTACGCGGCTTGCGCCGGCGTGGCTGCTGGCAGGACCGTCAGCGTGGCCCGTTCTTCGGGCCGGTCTTTGAGTAGCAGATCGTGCATGGCCTGGGCGGTGCCCCGCCGCCTCCATCGCGCCCGGACGAGCAGTTCGACCAGGGCGAAGGTGCGGCCGGGTCGCTCGGTGGTGATCGCGGCCGGCAGCGGTGTGGTGAGGTGGTGCCACCACGGGGTTGATGGCTGGAGCGTCACGCCGAATGCGAAGCCTGCCAGGTCGGGGCCGTCGCGGGCTTCGGCCAGGGCGAAGCCTTCCTGGCGGCGCTGCACCTGGAAACGCTCAGCGAACAGGGCGGCATGTTCGTCTCCCCATTCATAGGGCGGCTCCGCGTAAACCTCGCCGTACAGCGCCCGGAGTTCGTCAAGGTGGGTAGCGGGCTTGCTCGCCATCGACTCGTGCCCATGCCGCTGTCCCAGATCACGCCGGGTAAGCATGGTCCATGGCTGTAAAGTCCCGGTGTGGACACGATGACTTCCGGAGATGATCTTCGCGATGCCGCGCGCTTGGCGCGGGAGTGCATGGTCATGGGCCGTGCGGTCGCGCTGGGCCAGTGGATCGGGACCAGCGCGCGGCGGGTGACAGCCGGGCAGGTCCTGCGTAAGGCGGAGGTGCCGGCCGCGGGCGCGGCGCTGGGCGTGCTCGTCCCGCCGCGGGTGCGCACGATGGCCGACGTCCGGGCGTTGCACCGGCCCTGGTGCGTCGCGGTTGCGACAGGGCTGCTGCAGGTCGGCGAGGGGAAGGTCACGGGCGGTCCCGCCCTGGAATGCTGGCCATCCGGTGAGGCTGAGCTGCTGGCCGGATGGCTGGCGGGCCTGCGCGCGGTGTGCGCGGCGGAGTCGTACCCGCAGGACGAGGACAGCGTGCGCCTGCTGGTGCTCGCGCTGCTTGCGGTCCTGGGCGAGGAGCGCAAGCGGGCTAGCGCAAGGGGCGCTCTCTGGCACGCCGTGACCGAGGCGCTGCGCGGCCTGTGCGACCTGTACGACAAGTCGTCCTGGGAGCCGATGCATGCGGTTGACCGGTACCTCGACCCGGACACGGGGAACCCGCTGGCTGGGGTGGTCGCGCTGCTGGCCGAGTTCGGCGCGGTTACCGGCGACGCCGGCAAGCCGGTGATCACGCCGCTGGGCCGCTGGGCGGCCGGGCATCTGCCGGCCTGCCTGCCCGCACCGGCCGGTCCGGGGCTGCCGGCCGGGGAGATGATCGCGGCGGCTGCTCAGTTCAGCGACGCCGAACAGCAGGATCATGTCGCGTGGGGGTGGCTGGCGGAGCGTGACGCCGCCGAGGCCGCACGGGAGATTCTCACCGCGGCCGAGAAGCTGCCGCCGCTGTTGCGGGGCGTGGCGGTCCGCGTGGCCGAACGGCTGGGGGAGGACGCGGTGCCGGCCTGGCGGGAGCTGGCGGCGGCGCCGCGTGTCGGCCCGCACGCCCGCGCCGTGCTGGCCGACTGGGACCAGGGCCCCGAGCCCGGCGACGCGGACTGGCGGTGGCTCGGGGTGGAGGCCGCCGCGGCCGCCCTGGCGGACAAGGGCCCCGACGAGGCGCTCAGCCGGGTGTGGGAAAGCATGCCCGGGGCCGACCTTGATGCCCGGCTTGCGGCGGTGCGGGCCACCGGCCACCCGGACGCGGGGGCAGTCGCGCGGGCGGTGGCGGAGTTCGCCGCGTCCGGCGCGCCGCGCAGCATTGATCAGGTAGCCGAGCTGAAGGTCTCGCTGGCTGGCGCCCGGCCGCCGATCTGGCGGCGGGTGCGGCTGCCGGTCACGGCCACGCTGGGTGACCTGCACGGAGCGATCCAGGCCCTGTTCGGCTGGGACGGCGACCATCTGCACGTCTTCGCCGTGGGGAAGGTGCAGTACGTCGGCGGCTGGATGGACGATCCTGTCACGGACCCAGCGCTGGCCCTGCTTCCGGAGCGGGTTCGCTGGAACGGCGAGCAGGCCGGTGTCCCCGCTCACCTGATCGAGCGCGCCGTCTCGGCCGCTTTGGCGTGACGGGACTGGCTAGCGATGGATTCGCTGTCGCCCGTTGCCCGCGCCAGCTCGACGTTGGACGCTGACTGCGATGGCGCGATCGCACCGGGGCCCCACTGCGGTGGAGAGGTGGTCGTTTCGCGAATGTAACGCGCATGAAGACTGCGGATAACGGGAGCCGCACAGGCTTGGGGTATGGCTCTGCCCGGGGTTCTGACGCATTGCCCGTACTGCGCTTTGCAGTGCGGCATGTCGCTGCGCGACGCCGGGGGACGGCTGCAGGTGGAGGTCCGGGATTTCCCGACGAACCGTGGAGGTTTGTGCCAGAAGGGATGGACATCGGCGGAGCTGCTCGCTTCTCCCGACCGGCTGACGACACCGCTGGTCCGGGCGCACCGGGCGGCTCCCCTGAAGCCCGCCAGCTGGGATGAGGCGCTGGCCCGGGTGGCGGCTGAGATCCGCCGCGTCCAGGCTGCGCACGGGCCGGACAGTGTCGCGGTCTTCGGCGGCGGCGGCCTGACCAACGAGAAGGCGTATGCGCTGGGCAAGTTCGCGCGGGTCGCCCTCGGCACATCGAATATCGATTACAACGGGCGGTTTTGCATGTCCTCGGCGGCGGCGGCCGGGACGAGGGCTTTCGGTGTCGATCGCGGTCTGCCCTTTCCGCTGTCCGATCTCGCCGCAGCGGATGTCATCCTGCTGGCGGGCAGCAATGTGGTTGAAACCATGCCGCCGTTTACGCGGTGGCTGTCTGATCAGCAGGCGCGCGGCGGCGCGCTGATCGTGGTCGATCCGCGGCAGACGCCGACGGCCCGGCGCGCCGCGCTGCACCTGCAGGTCACGCCGGGGACTGACCTGGCGCTGGCGAACGGGCTGCTGCACATCGCGATCGCCGAAGGGCACGTCGATGAACAGTATGTCGCGGAGCGGACGAGCGGGTTCGGTGCGGTGCGCCGGGTGGTGGCCGGATACTGGCCTGAGCGGGTGGAGCGGATCACCGGGGTGACGGTCGCCGAGCAGCGCGCCGCCATGCGGCTGCTGGCGGGGGCGGAGCGCGCGATGGTGCTCACCGCCCGCGGCGCGGAGCAGCACAGCAAGGGCGTCGATACGGTCTCCGCGCTGATCAACCTCGCGCTCGCACTGGGCCTGCCGGGTACCGAAGGCAGCGGGTACGGCTGCCTGACCGGACAGGGCAACGGGCAGGGCGGGCGCGAGCACGGGCAGAAGGCCGACCAGCTGCCCGGCTACCGTCGCATCGACGATCCGGCCGCACGTGAGCATGTCGCGGCGGTGTGGGGTGTCGACCCGGCGCGGATCCCGGGGCCGGGACGCTCCGCGTTCGAGCTGCTGGACTCGCTCGGCGCTCCCGGTGGCCCACGGGCGCTGCTGGTGATGGGCAGCAATGTCGCGGTGTCGGCGCCGTCGTCCGGCCGGATCGCGCGCAGGCTGGGGTCGCTGGACTTCCTCGTCGTGTGCGACGTGGTCGAGTCCGAGACCGCGGCACTCGCTGACGTGGGCGAGTGCGGGGGGACCTGCCGACTACGCGGGAATCAGCTACGAGCGGATCGCCGCCGAGGATGGCGTTTTCTGGCCGTGCCCGGCAGGGGATCATCCGGGTACCCCCAGGATGTTCCTTGACGCTTTCTCGACGGCCGACGGGCGGGCGCGTTTCGTGCCCATCGAGCACCGTCCGGCCGCCGAGGATCTTGACACGGAGTACCCGGTGTACCTGACGACCGGCCGGCTGATGCAGCACTACCAGTCGGGCGCGCAGACCCGGCGCGTGCGGGCGCTGCGCGAGGCGCAACCGGAACCGATGGTGGAGGTACACCCTGACCTCGCGGAGGCCCATCAGCTTAGTGAGGGCGACCGAGTCCGGGTGGTGAGCCGCCGCGGTGCCGCAGAGGGGCTCGTGCGCATCAGTGCTGGCACGCGACCTGGACCGGCGGCTGGCGATCACCGTGATCGGCGACGAGCCGGGCGGCGCCTACAACCGGCTGCAGCTGTCGAACGTACTCGCCGGAGTCACCAGACCGGACAGCATCGAGCTGGCCGACGAGCAGTGGTATGCGACGCAGGGCGTCACGTTGCGCACCGGCACCGCCGTCGTCAGGATCGACCGCCCGGCCCGGCAGGTGCATCTCGGTGACGGCCAGCGGCTGCCATACGACGTCCTTGTCCTCGCGACCGGCAGTACCCCGGTGCTGCCGCCGGTAACCGGACTCGTCCGCGACGACGGGCAGTTGCTGCCGGGCGCTGTGGCCTTTCGTACGCTCGCGGATTGCGTAGCCATCGACCGGATCGCCGCGAACGCCTGGAATGCGGTGGTGCTCGGCGCGGGCGTGCTTGGTCTCGAAACGGCCCGTGGCCTGGCCGGGCGCGGCCTGCCGGTGACGCTAGTCCAGCGCGGCGCGCTGCTGATGGAACGTCAGCTCGATGCCGACGCGTCGCGCATACTTACCCGCATCGTCCGCTCCCTTGGTGTACGGGTTCGTCCGGGCACGGGCGTGCGGGCGGTTCGCGGGAACGGCCAGGTACGCAGCGTCGTGCTGGATGATGGCAGCGAACTGGAGGCTGACCTTCTGGTGCTCTGCTGCGGCGTCCGGCCGCGGGTGGAACTCGCCCGCGAGGCCGGCCTGGCCGTCGCCGTCGGCGTCGTGGTGGATGACGGGCTGCGCAGCAGCACCGATCCGCGCATCTTCGCGATCGGCGAGTGTGCCGAGCATCGCGGCCAGACGCACGGGCTGGTCGCGCCGTCCTGGGAGCAGGCGCGGGTTGCCGCGCAGGTGATCACCCGGCCCGGGGAACCGGTGAGCTACCCAGGGTCGCTGACCGTGACCCGGCTCAAGGCCGCAGGCATCGAGCTGGCCAGTCTCGGTGAAGCGGTCACGGACGAGGAGGATGACGCGGATGACGTAAGCAGTGCATGCGATATGAGTGCCCGCGGCGGCGCAGGTGCTGCAGGGAATGTCGAAGTGATCCGCTTCACCGATAGCGCCCGCGGCGTCTATCAGAAGCTGATAGTACGCGAAGGCCGGCTGACAGGGGCCATCCTGCTCGGCGACACCCGTACCGTCGGCACCATCATGCAGCTCTTCGACCGCGGCGCAGCACTTCCAGCCGACCGGGCATCCCTGCTGATGGTCCGGCGCAATGCCCCCGCCCTGGGAGCGCGGTCACCGACCGCGCTCCCAGGGCGAGCGACCATCTGCCACTGCAACGGCGTCACCAAGGCCGGCATCTGCGCGGCCTGGCAGGACGGGGCACGGAGCGTCCAGGAGATCGGGGCGCGCACCAGGGCCATGACCGGCTGCGGCACCTGCCGCGATGCCGTCGAGGAAATCGTCGCCTGGCTGGCTGCAGACACCCAACCGGCCGACAGAGAACCCGCCGGCACCGAAGCCGCCGCCTACGAAGAAGCCCGGATGACCGCATCACAGTCGTGACCACGTGACAGGGGAAGTCAGCATGCAGGACGGCCAGCAGCGCCACCTCGTCATCGCCGGCAACGGCATGGTCGGCCAGCGGTTCGTCGAGGCCGTCCGGGACCGCGACACGCACAGAAGATGGCGCATCACCGTCCTGTCGGAAGAACCGCGCCGCGCCTATGACCGGGTCTCGCTGTCGTCCTACTTCGAGGGCGCCGCCGCGGCAGATCTCGATATCGTCGGCGATGGCTGTTACGACAAGGACTGCTACACGCTGAACCTGGACGAGGCCGTGACCGCCATCAGCAGGCCCGAACGCACAGTCATCACCAGCCGCGGCCGACTCATCGGCTACCACGCGCTGGTGCTGGCCACCGGCTCCTACCCGTTCGTCCCGCCGGTGCCAGGCAAGGACCTGCCCGGATGCTTTGTCTACCGAACCCTCGACGACCTCGACGCTATCCGGGCGGCGGCAGTGCGGGCAGCTGCGACCACCCGCGGCAGGCGAGCCGGCCTGGTGATCGGCGGAGGGCTGCTCGGCCTGGAGGCGGCGCGCGCCCTGCGTTTGCTCGGCATGTCGCCGCACGTCGTGGAACTCGCCCCCCGGCTCATGCCGCTGCAGGTCGACGAGGGCGGCGGTGGACTGCTGCGCGAGCTCATCGAGGACCAGAACACGACAGTCCACCTGGGCACCTCGGTCTCGGAGATCCGGCGCGACAACGGCCGGATGCTGGCCACCCTGGCCAGCGGTACCGAGCTGGACCTCGACATCGTCGTCTTCTCGGCCGGCGTGCGCCCGCGTGACCAGCTTGCCCGAGACGCCGGCCTGACCGTCGGCCAGCGGGGCGGCGTCGTGGTCGACGATGGGTGCTGCACCGGTGATCCCGATATCTACGCCATCGGCGAATGCGCCTGCATTGGCGGGCGGGTCTACGGTCTTGTCGCGCCCGGCTACGCGATGGCGGAGGTGCTGGCTGACCGGCTTACCGGCGGCAGCGCCAGCTTCACCGCCGCCGACACCTCCACCAAGCTCAAGCTCATGGGGGTGGACGTCGCCAGCTTCGGGGACGCCTTGGCCGCCGCCGACGGCGCGCTTGAGGTGACGCTCAATGACCCGGTCAAGCGCAGCTACGCCAAGCTCGTCGTCTCTGACGACGCGAAGACCTTGCTCGGCGGGATACTCGTCGGCGACGCATCGAGATACGCGATGCTGCGGCCGCTGGTCGGGCGCCCGCTCCCCGGCGACCCGGTCACGATGATCGCACCGACGGGGTCTGCCGGAGGCACAGGCGTCGGTGCGCTGCCCGGCGACGCGCAGGTCTGCTCCTGCCACGCCGTGACCAAGGACGCGATCTGCGCCGCGATCACCGGCCAGGGCCTGACCGCGGTCCCCGGCATCAAAGCCGCCACCAAGGCCGGGACGGGCTGCGGGTCGTGCGTCCCGATGCTGCAGACCCTGCTGGCCGACAGCGGGGTCGCCATGAACCCGGCGCTGTGCGAGCACTTCGCCCAGTCCCGTGCCGAGCTGTTCGACATCGTGCGGGTAAGCGGGATCGGTACGTTCAGTGAGCTGATCGAACGGCATGGCCGCGGCCGGGGCTGCGACATCTGCAAGCCCGTCGTCGCATCCATCCTGGCCAGCCTTGAGCACGGCCATATCCTTGATGGCGAGCAGGCGGCACTGCAGGACACCAATGACCACTTCCTGGCCAACATCCAGCGCAACGGGACCTACTCGGTGGTGCCGCGGATACCCGGCGGCGAGGTCACGCCGGACAAGCTCATCGTCCTCGGCGAGGTCGCCCGCGACTTCGGCTTGTACACGAAGATCACCGGCGGGCAGCGCATCGACCTGCTCGGCGCGCGGGTGGAGCAGCTGCCGGCGATCTGGCGGCGGCTTGTGGACGCGGGGTTCGAGTCGGGGCACGCCTACGGCAAGGCACTCCGTACCGTGAAGTCCTGCGTCGGGTCGACCTGGTGCCGGTACGGCGTGCAGGACTCGGTGGCGCTGGCGATCGAGCTTGAGCTGCGGTACCGGGGCATCCGCTCACCGCACAAGATCAAGGCCGGGGTCTCCGGCTGCGCCCGTGAATGCGCCGAGGCACGCAGCAAGGACATCGGCGTCATCGCCGCCGACGACGGCTGGAACCTCTACGTCTGCGGCAACGGAGGCTTCCGGCCGCGGCACGCCGATCTGCTGCTGGCCGGCGTCGACACCGGAACCCTGGTCCGCACCATCGACCGGTTCATCATGTTCTACATCCGCACCGCCGACCGGCTGCAGCGCACTGCCAGCTGGCTGCAGTCGCTGGAGGGCGGCCTGGACTACCTGCGCTCGGTCATCGTCGATGACAGTCTCGGCATCGGCAGCGAGCTGGACGCGGCGGTGGCGCGGCACGTCGAGCGGTACGAGGACGAATGGGCCGCGGTGCTGGCCGACCCTGGCCGACTGCGCCGGTTCGTGTCCTTCGTCAACGTCCCGGGTACGCCGGACCCGAGCATCGCCTTCGTCTCCGAACGCGGCCAGCCGCGGCCGGCCGACCTCCCGATGCCGGCGCGGGTGGCCGGGCCGGCCCTGGAGGTGGTCCCGTGACCACGTCCAGCGTGACCACCTCCAGCGTGAAGAGCGAGGCAGCGGCGTGGACGGTCGTCGTCCCCTACCGCGACCTGCAGCCCGAGCGGGGCGTCGCGGCCCTGATTAGAAGCGTGCAGGTAGCGTTGTTCCGCACTTTCGACGGCACCCTGTACGCGATCGGCAACCAGGATCCCTTCACCGGAGCCTTCGTCCTCTCGCGCGGCATCGTAGGAACCTGCGGCGACACGCCAACCGTCGCGTCCCCCCTGCAAAAGCAGGTCTTCGATCTGCGCACCGGCGCCTGCCTCGACGACGAGACCGTCGCGGTGCCGGTCTATGGTGTGCGGCTACGTGACGGCCTGGTCGAGGTGATGGCCGGGTGAACGGTGATAAAAACCACAAAAACGACGACAAGCCGGGAATCGAGCCGCTAGCCGGCTACACCATCGGCATCACCGCTGCTCGCCGCCGCGAGGAGTTCGGCGCAGCCTTGGAACGCCGCGGCGCGACCGTGGCCTACGCGCCCGCGATCAGGATCGTGCCGCTGGCCGACGACAGCCAGCTGCGCGCGGCCACCGAGCGCTGCCTCGCCGCCCCGCTCGACATCGTGGTCGCCACGACCGGCATCGGGTTCCGCGGCTGGATCGAGGCCGCAGACACCTGGGCCCTGGTGGAGCGGCTGACCGCGGTCATTGACCGCGCCACCGTGCTGGCCCGAGGCCCGAAAGCCCGCGGCGCGATCCGCGCCTCCGGCCTGCGGGAGGCGTGGTCACCGGAGTCGGAGTCCTCCAGTGAGGTCCTGGCCTACCTGATCGCCTCCGGTGACCTTGAGGGCAAGCGGATCGCGGTACAGCTGCACGGCGAACCGCTGCCTGATGTGGTGCAGACGCTCCGGCTCGCTGGCGCCGAGGTGATCGAGGTGCCAGTCTACCGCTGGGTGCTGCCGGAGGACACCGTGCCGCTGCGGCGACTGGTCCAGGCCGTCAGCTCCGCCGGGGTTGACGCGGTGACGTTCACCAGCGCGCCGGCCGCTGCGAGCTTCCTGCGCGCGGCCGACGAGCAGGGCTGCGGTGCCGCGGTGCGGACCGCGCTGCGCGGGCCGGTGGTGGCGGCCTGCGTTGGCCCGGTAACCGCCGGCCCTTTCCAGCAGGAGGGCATCCCGGTGATCCAGCCCGCCCGCAGCCGGCTTGGCGCCCTGGTCCGGGAGATCGTCGAGCAGGTCCCGGACCGCCGCGGACGGCGGCTGCCGGTGGCGCGCCACACCGTCGACGTGCGCGGGCATGCCGTCGTGGTGGACGGCCGGCTGGTTCCGCTCAGCAGCGCGAGCATGGCGCTGCTGCGGGAGCTGAGCGAGAAGCCAGGCCATGTCGTGTCCCGCTCCGCCCTGCTGAAGATGACGCCAGGCGAGGGCAGCGATGAACATGCCGTCGAGGTCGCGGTGGGCAGGCTCCGCACCGCGCTCGGCGACCCCCGCATCATCCAGACGGTCGTGAAGCGCGGATACCGCCTCGCCTACGAGCCCGAGCGAGCAAGCAACCACGACGGCACGTGGCGCTACTAGCGCTGCGCTAGCCGGCGAGTTCTTCCGCCGGGGCGGTCACGATATCGCCGCGCAGCGGCGCCAGCGCGCCCCCGGTGAAGAACGGTGCGAGTTGCGGGTCGCCTGGGGCTTCAGACGCCGGCTAGGCGCGTCGGCTGGCGGCGCGGAGGTAGACCAGCCAGGTCAGGCATACGCAAACCGCGTAAAAAGCGATGAACCCGATATAGGCGGCGACGCCGGTCTTGTAGGCGAGGAAGGACTGCCGGAATGCGACGTTGATCAGCACGCCGCCGGCCGCGCCGGCCGCCCCGGCGATGCCGATGACCGCGTTCGCCATCCGGCGCGATTCGTGCTCGGCGGTGTCCGGGTCCGCCCCGGCGGCGACCCTCAGCTGTCCTTTGCTCCGGAAGATCGCCGGGATCATCTTGTAAGTCGATCCGTTGCCGATGCCTGACAGCAGGAACAGTGCGATGAAACCAACGCAGAACAGCACCAGCGACTTCTGCAGAGAGGCGCCCAGCACGATCACCGCGGCCAGGGTCATCGCCCCGAAGTTCCAGAACGTGGTGCGCGCACCGCCGATCCGGTCGGCCAGCCAGCCGCCGAAGGGCCGGCTCAGCGACCCGAGCAGCGGCCCAAGGAACGTCAGGTAGGCGATCTTGACCGGATCCACCTTGCCAGCCGCCATGAAATGCGCGGCGAACTGGTCTTGCAGCACCTGGCCGAAGGCGAAGCTGAAGCCGATGAACGAGCCGAACGTCCCGACGTAAAGGAACGCGATGACCCACGTCTGCGGTTCACGGCAAGAGTCTCGCATCGCTCGCTTCTCATTCCGCACGTGCGCGATGTTGTCCATGAACAGCGCCGCGCACAGCGCCGCGATCACGACAAGCGGGATGTAGATGCCGAGCAGCACCCGCGGGTGCTCCTTACCCGCCGTGGCCAGCACAGCTAGCCCGGCTAGCTGTACGACGGCCACGCCCAGGTTGCCGCCGCCGGCGTTCAGGCCGAGCGCCCAGCCCTTGAGCCGCGCCGGGTAGAAGGAGTTGATGTTGGCCATGGAGGACGCGAAATTGCCGCCGCCTACGCCCGCGAGTGCGGCGATCACCAGCAGCGTGCCGTAAGAGATACCGGGTTCCAGCAGGATCGCCGCAGCCACCGTAGGCACGAGCAGCAACGTCGCGCTGACGACAGTCCAGTTCCGGCCGCCGAACTTTGCCACCGCGAACGTGTACGGCAGCCGGACACCTGCGCCCAGAGCCGTCGGCAGCGTCGTCAGCAAGAACTTCTCGGCGACCGCGCTCTTGAGGTCGTGGCTGATCCCGTAGGCCGGGGTCAGGAAGAGGACGAACACCGACCATAGGCTCCAGACCGAGAAGCCCACGTGCTCGGAGAAGATCGAGAAGACCAGGTTGCGGAGCGCCACCCGGGACCCGCCCTGCTCCCAGAAGCTGGCATCCTCAGGACGCCAGTCCGCTATCCATCTGCCAGGCTTTCCCGCTTCCGGCAGCTGCGCCGGATCCTGGCCTGTCGTCGTGGTCATCGGGTGATCCTCCCGGTCGGCTGCGCGGCGGTCATGAGCGGATACCAGCTCGAACACCGACGCTAGGAAGGGACCGTTTCTGCACCGCTGCGCCCACGCAACGAGAACGAAACTTCCGCCGCACACCGCGCATGACATCCCAGTGAGATCCCAGGCTCCGGCGAACCCTGGAACTGCTCACGCTGGCGGAGGCGCCGCCCGCTCGAACCGCGCGCCGATACCCGCTGCTCCGCTCAGTCCGGCGCCTCGCCATTCCAGGCGCGGCGGCGGAAGACCCGCGTCTCTACTTCCCCGACCTCGCAGCGCTGGCCCTGCTTCCGGAGTGGGTTCGCTGGAACGGCGAGCAGGCCGGTGTCCCCGCTCACCTGGTTGAGCGCGCCGTCTGGGCCGCTTTGGCGTGACGGGTCCAAGCGGCGTGCCGCCACGGCCCGGCGGCCGATCCCATATCCTCCTGCGGGCGCATGCAGGGATCAGCTTCTGGCAGGATGCGGCGCGACGGCGGGTACGCGAGACTTGTCATTGTCTGCGGGGGGCACGGGGGTCATTCCCGGGCTCGCACTTCGAGACACGGGGGACCGTCCCCCGGGCTGGCACCGCGCGCCGCGCCGCACCGCGGCGCGGGCCGGCGGCAGGCGTGCAATGCGAAAGCAGGAGGGAACGACCAACATGATCGAGGCACGGGGCCTCACCAAACGTTTCGGCGACAAGCTGGCGGTGGACCAGCTGTCGTTCTCCGTCGAGCCCGGCCGGGTGACGGGATTCCTCGGCCCGAACGGCGCGGGCAAGTCCACCACGATGCGGCTCGTCCTCGGGCTCGACCGGCCCACCGGCGGCAGCGTGACGGTGGGCGGCAAGCCGTTCGCGCAGCTCGCGCAGCCGATGCGCGAAGTCGGCGCGGTGCTGGACGCGAAGGCCGTGCACGGCGGGCGCAGCGCGCGCAACCACCTGCTGTGCCTGGCGCAGGCGGGAGGGTTGCCCAAGCGGCGCGTCGACGAGGTGCTCGAACTCGTCGGCCTTGTCGACGTCGCGCGCAAACGCGTGGGCGGCTATTCGCTCGGCATGGGCCAGCGCCTCGGCATCGCGGGCGCGCTGCTCGGCGACCCGCAGATCCTGATGTTCGACGAACCGGTCAACGGCCTTGACCCCGAGGGCATCCGGTGGATCCGCAACCTGATGCGAGGGCTCGCCACCGAGGGCCGCACCGTCTTCGTGTCCAGCCATCTGATGTCGGAGATGCAGAACACCGCCGATCATCTCATCGTGATCGGGCGCGGCAGGCTGATCGCGGACTGCAGCATGCAGGAGTTCATCGACCGCAGCTCCGCAAGCACCGTGCGGGTCCGCACGCCGCAGCCGGACCTGCTGGCCAAGCTGGTCGCGGACGTGGGGGCGCGGACCGCCGGGGCGGCGGACGGCGCGGTGACCGTGTACGGGATGGGGGCGCAACAGGTCGGCGATCTCGCGTTCGACCACGGCATCCGGCTGCACGAGCTTTCCCCGGCGCAGGCGTCGCTTGAAGAAGCGTTCATGGAACTTACCGCCGACGCCGTCGAGTACCACGCATCAATGCGGGGGGACCGGGCGCCATCGGTGCCCGGGGACGTCCCCCGGGCCGCCGCGGTGACCCCACGGAACGGCGCAGCTCCGGCGCAGGACACCCAGGCCGCGGGCTGGCCGCAGGCACAAGAAACGAACGGGGGCTGACGACATGTCGACGACAACCGCGCAGGCCGCCCGGCCGGCCGCGCTTCCCGCGCCGCACGGCCGCGCGGGCCTTGCGGGCGCGCTGCGCTCGGAGTTCACCAAGATCCGTTCGGTCCGGTCCACGTTCTGGACGCTGCTCGCGGTGATCGTGATCACAGTCGGCCTCGGCGCGCTGTTCAGCTGGGGCACGGCCTCGCACTGGAGCCAGATGGCGCCGGCCGACCGGGCGACGTTCGACGCGACCGCGACGAGCCTGGCCGGCCTCATCCTCGGCCAGCTTGTGATCGTGGTGCTGGGCGCGCTGACGATCACGTCGGAGCACTCGACCGGCATGATCCGCACATCGCTGACCGCGATGCCACGCCGCGGCGTCGTCTACGCCGCCAAGGCGATCGTGTTCACCACCGTCGCCCTCGTGGTCGGCTGGATCACCAGTTTCGCCGCGTTCTTCCTCGGGCAGGCGCTGCTGTCGGGCAAGCACATCGACGCGACCCTGGCACAGCCGCATGTCCTGCGGGCCGTCATCGGCGGCGGGCTGTTCCTGGCCGCCTGCGGGCTGCTCGCCTTCGGGATCGGCGCGGCTTTGCGCCACACCGCCGGCGCGATCACGGCCTCGATCGGCCTGCTGTTCGTGCTGTTCATCCTGGCGAACTTCCTGCCGGAGTCATGGCGTGTCCACGTCAGCAAGTGGCTGCCGTTCAACGCGGGCAGCCAGATCTGGGCCACCAGGCCGGGCGCACACCTGTTCTCCGCCTGGGCCGGGTTCGCGGTGTTCTGCGGGTACGCCGCGATCGCGCTGCTCGTGGGCCTGATCATGTTCCTCCGCCGGGACGCATAGGCGGCCAGGCAGGTTCACCGCTCGACGGCCCGCCCGGTGCCGCCCCGCGGCACCGGCGGCGGGCCGTCACCTGCTACGTGCGGGCCGCCGTGACGGCCCCGCGCCGGCGAGGCGCGTCAGTACGCCTCTTACCGGGCACTGACGCGGGCGTCCTCCCGTGCCCAGCCAGCCGCGGCGGCCAGCCGCTCCGGGTCGGATCTCGCCAGGTCGGCCGCGGCGCCGGGTCCGGGTTCGGGTAGCTCGAGCGCGCCCGATCACACCCCAGCGGTATTCGTGCCAGCCCCAGTCGGCCGCGCCGTGGGTAATGGCGGACTCGGTCAGCGCCGAGCCATGTGAGTCCTTCCACCGGGCGGCGGAAAACTCCCCGTGGAACACTTCGATGGACCACCATTCGGCCACGCTGTCCACCGTAAGCGCGGCGAAGGCTACGCGCCAGGGACCCGCCCTCGCTGGTCATTCCGCTCTGCGCGTAGCGTTCGCGCGGCGCGGGTTCGGCTCGGGCGCGGTTCCCGCCTTGCCGCGCTCACCAGGCCGGCCGCCATACGGCTGTGCGCTTGACGTCGGCGTCTTCGAGGCTGCGGAGCACGGGGACCTCGTAGCGTGCGAGCTCGGCGAATTCCGCGCGTGGCAGGTACCTGCGGCCGAGGTCGCCCACGAGGATGTCGGCACCGCGACCGTGGGCGCGCCGCAGGAGACGCAGCACCCGGCCGGCCAGCTCCCTCGCATAGAACGCGTCCCCGGCGAGCACGACGTCCGCCACGCACACCGCGGCGTCCGCCGCGGCACCGCCGGCCAGGACGTCGGCGGCCGCCGTGGTCACCGTGACGGCGTTCGCCCTGGCGTTGAGCGCCACGGCCGCGGCGGCGAAGGGGTCGACGTCCGTGGCGGTGACGGCCGCGGCCCCGGCCACGGCTGCCGCGATCGCGACGAGCCCTGAGCCGGTGGCGACGTCCAGCACGCGGCGCCCGCGGACAACGCCGGGGTTGTCGAGCACGTAACGCGCGAGCGCCTGGCCGCCGGGCCAGGCGAATGCCCAAAACGGTGGCTGAAGCCCCGATCGCCCGAGCGCCTGTTCCGTCAGTTCCCACAGGCCGAACGGCTCCTGGGCGAGATGGAGCCTTACCTCAGGCACCAGCCCCGCGCCCGCGAGCCGCGTGTGCGCCCTGATGAACTGTTCCGCCGCGGCAGGCGCCTGATCTGCGGCAATGGCCGGCGGTGGCAACCACGCGGGCGGCCCGGCCGGCTCCTCGGCGCCCGCGGCGGTCAGCGCTGGCATGCCGGGCACCAGAAAGTGACCCGGTCGTCCGTGCCGGCGCCTTGCATGGCGCGGCGCACCCGGGTACGGCAGCGCCGGCACGGCAGGCCACCCCGGCCGTACACCCAGGTTTCCTCGCCGCGCCGCCGCACGCCCGTGGTGACCTGGCCGATGCGGTCCTTGTTCGCGTCGAGCAGCCGCTGGGCGAGCGAGACGAGCGGGCCGAGGTCGCCGGCCTCAGTGACCGGACGCCAGGGGCTGACCCCGCGCAGGAACAGAACCTCGGACTTGTAGAGGTTGCCGATGCCGGCGAGGCAGTGCTGATCGAGCAGCGCCTCGCCGACGGCACGGCCGCCGGCCGCGCCGAGCCTGCGCACCGCCTCTTGGAGGTCCCAGTCCGGGCCGAGCAGGTCGGGACCGAGATGGCCGGTCACCGTGGCCTCCTGCGCGGCCGGCAGGACTTCCACCACGCCGAGCTGGTAGCCGATCGCGGCCCACTGGTCGTTGCCGAGCACCAGGCGCACCCGGTGGCTGGCCGGCACCGGCTCGGCCGCCGGGCGGATCCGCCACGAGCCGTCCATGCGCAGGTGCGTGTGCACGACCAGGCCGCCCTCGACCCGGGTCAGCAGATGTTTGCCACGCGAGGCGACGCGCGTTACCAGACGCCCGGTGAGGTCGGCGGCCGCGAACCTGGGCACACGGAAATCGCTGCGGGTCAGCACGTTGCCCGCGAGCGCGGCGTGCAGCCGGCGTCCGTACCACCAGACCACATCCCCCTCGGGCATTTCCCCAGCATGACACGGTCCGCGATTACAAACGCATGGTGCGCGGCGTCCAGCGCCAGCAGTCAGGTGGCAGCAGTCAGGTGGCAGCAGTCAGGTGGTGCCCGGGCCGCCGCTGCCCGCCCGCACGGCGGTCACCGTGAGCACGGGCACGCTGGCTGAGCAGGCAGCGAAGTCGTGCGTGAGGTAAACGGCGGCCGTCTGGCCGGGTGGGTACACACGCAGCGCGTGCGCCGCGGCGGGATGGCAGCGCGACACAGGGTAGTTGGCGGCCGTGGCGACGCCGAGAGTGGCGTTCGCCGTCGCGTCCGGGGCGAGCACCACCGTGGTGACCGGGTAGCGCGGATTGCGCGCGGCGGCGCTGCCGATCTGCCGGCCACCGGGGCCGGTGACGAAGGACACCCCGGGGTAGCCGTACAGCGTGCACGTGGCCGCGGACACGTTGGTCAGCCTGAGCGCGTAGTAGGCCGTGCCCGCCGCCGCCCCCATCGGCGCCAGGCTCGGCCGCAGCGTCGAGTTGGCGCAGGCCGCGGCGGCCGCCGCGGTGGGCGGTGGCGCGGAGGTGGGCGCCGCGGTCGCGCTCGCCGGCGCCGCGGGCGTGCTCCCCGGTGCGGGGGGGCTTTGCGCGGAGCCGCAGGCCGCTGCCTGCGCTACCGCCAAGATCACGGCGCCGGCCGCGAGCAGGCGTGCCGCGCCGGGCACAGATGATGTCATCGAGCCATCCTCGTCTTGACTGCGAACCTCAGCCCTCGCATTCTTTGACGCAGCACGGGCCGGCTTAGTTGTGACGATCATGCTGCCCGCTGCGGCTCTCAGAAGATGCTGCGCAGGCGGAGCAGGTCGAACACGCTCGCCTGAACCTTGAGCCGGCCGCTCGCGAGCGCGCGGGCGAGATGCAGCTGCTCGTCCGCGAGCGCCACCAGGTCGTCGCTGAGCGCCGTGAACGTCACCTGGGCGGGCGGGGCGCCCGGTGCCGCCTCGCTTATCGGGTCGGCGCCGTGCGGCCCGAGCCTGGTGCGGAAGTCCACGCCCAGGTCGGTCACGCGGCAGCTGATCGTCCGATCGGCAAGGTGCCGCTCGCGCTCCCGTGGGCTCATCCCCGAAATGCGGGCCGCCACCTTCTCCAGTGCCCTGCGGCACTCGTCAACCGTCGCCATTGAACGTCGCGCTCCTGCCGTGGGTCCCCACCGAAGTGCCGTGTCCGGACGGTAGCGTTTCTGGTGGGTCCGGTGCACGGTAAGTACCTCACCCGTCCGACTCAAGGAGCCTGAAACGGATGATGAACGACAGTACCCGAACGGCTGCCGCGGATACCGAGCCAGGGAAGCTGCAGGCGATAACGGGGGATCCGCGCGTGGACGAGGCCCTTGCCAGGCTCGCCGGTCTTGGTGATCTGCCGGACTCGGGGCACGTCGAGGCGTACGAACACGTTTACCAGCGGCTGCATGGCCTGCTCGACGACCTCGACAAGGTCACGCCGGGCGCCGCCGCTGCCGAATCCGCCGGCCGCCCCGTGCCCCGTGCGCACGCCGTCTCCCGCGATCGCCCAGATGGCCAGGCGGAACAGGCTTGACGCCGAACTCGTCCGCCGCGGTCTGGCCCGGTCGCGTGAGCACGCGATCGCGCTGATCACGCAGGGGCGGGTGCGGGTCGGCGGCCCGGGCCCGGCAGGTGTCAAACCGGCCAGCCGCGTCGAGGAGTCGGCGCCGATCACCGTGCACGAGCCGCCCGGCGGCGAGCCGGACTACGTTTCACGTGGCGGCCAGAAGCTGGCCGGCGCGCTCGCCGCATTCGACGGCCCGGCGGTGGCGGGCCGCAGGTGTCTTGACGCCGGCGCCTCCACCGGCGGCTTCACCGACGTGCTGCTGCGCGCGGGCGCCGCGCACGTCATCGCCGCCGACGTCGGCTACGGGCAGCTGGCCTGGCGGTTGCGGACCGACCCGAGGGTCACCGCCATGGACCGGGTCAACGTGCGCAACCTGCGGCCCGGGCAGCTCAGCTACGCACCGGGCCTCGTCACGGCGGACCTGTCGTTCATCTCGCTTACCCTGGTGCTTCCCGCGCTCGCCGCCTGCGCCGCCGCCGGCGCCGATTTCGTGCTCCTGGTCAAGCCGCAGTTCGAGGCGGGCAAGGGAAAGGTCGGCGCGGGCGGGGTGGTGCGCGACCGGGCGACCAGGGAGGAAGCGGTGACGAGGGTGGCGCGCTGCGGCGCCGGGCATGGTCTGGGAGTCATGGGGGTGACCGCGAGCCCGCTGCCGGGCCCGGCGGGGAACGTCGAGTACTTTCTCTGGCTGCGGCGCGGCGCGCCACCCCTTGATGCTGCCGCCGTGTCACGGGCGGTCCGGGACGGACCCAGCTAATGTCGGGCCCGATGAACACGAAGCGTGCGGTCCTTGTTGTCGCCCACACCGGGCGCCGGGCGGCCTTGCGCAGCGCGCGCCAGGTGGTCGACCGGCTGTCGGGCGCGGGGATGGTCGTGCGCGTCCTGCATTCGGAGGCCGATGCGCTCGCCTGCGCCGGGGTCGACGTCGTCCCGGCCAGCCAGGCGGCCGCGGAGGATGCCGAGGTCGTGATCGTCGTCGGCGGCGACGGCACGCTGCTGCGGGCGGCCGAGTTCGCCAGGCCCGCGCGCACACCGCTGCTCGGGGTCAATCTCGGCCACGTCGGGTTCCTCGCCGAGGCTGAGCCGGACGATCTGGCCGAGGCGGTGGACCGGGTGGTGCAGCGGCGGTACGTCGTCGAGGAGCGGATGACGATTGACGTGCTGGTCCGCGAGAACGGCGACGTGACCGCCTCCACCTGGGCACTGAACGAGGCCACGGTGGAGAAGTCGGCACGCGAGCGGATGCTCGAAGCCGTCACAGAAATCGACGGCCGGCCGCTGTCGCGGTGGAGCTGCGACGGAGTGGTCTGCGCGACGCCGACAGGCTCGACGGCATATGCGTTCTCCGCTGGCGGTCCCGTGGTCTGGCCGGAGGTCGAGGCGTTGCTGCTGGTGCCGATCTCCGCGCACGCGCTGTTCGCCAGGCCGATAGTGGTCTCGCCGAACTCGCTGATCGCGGTCGAAGTGATCGGGGTGTCCGCCCGCGGCGCACCCGCGGTCACACTCGCCCCCCGCCACGCCCGTGAGCAATCCGAGACGTCCGGCGGGGTTATGTGGTGCGATGGGCGGCGAAGGGTCGATCTGGCGGCCGGAGCCAGGGTGGAGATGCGCCGCGGCGCATTCCCCGTCGCCCTCGCGCGGCTGCCGGGCAAGGCGGGCAGCACAGCGTTCACCGACCGGCTCGTGGTGAAGTTCGGCCTGCCGGTGACCGGCTGGCGTGGCCGGAGGGAGGCTCGATGACTCGCGCGACGCGCGCGATGCTCGAGGAAGTCCGCATCACCGGGCTCGGGGTCATCGACGACGCAGTCCTGGAGCTCTCCGCCGGATTCACGGTGGTCACCGGCGAGACGGGCGCGGGCAAGACGATGGTGGTCACCGGCCTCGGGCTGCTGTTCGGCGGCCGGGCGGACCCGGCGCGGGTCCGCCCCGGCGCGGACCGGGCGCAGGTGGAGGGCCGGCTGCGCACCGACCCGGAAGGCCACGTCGCACGCCAGGTCGAGGAGGCAGGAGGGGAGCTGGACGAAGGTGGCATGCTGATCGTCAGCCGCTCCGTCTCGGCCGAAGGCCGGTCACGCGCGTTCGCCGGGGGCCGGTCCGTCCCGGTGGGCCTGCTCGCCTACCTGGCCGACGACCTGGTCGCCATCCATGGCCAGGCCGACCAGCAGCAGTTGCTCAAGCCTGGCCGCCAGCGCGAGGCGCTTGACCGCTACGCGGGCGCGGAGCTCCCGATGGCGGTTGGCGAGTATCAGCGCGTGTATCAGCGGCACCGTGAGGTGCGCGGGCAGCTCGACGAGATCACGACCAAGGCGCGCGAACGCGCGATGGAGGCCGATGCGCTGAGGTTCGGGCTGGGCGAGATCGACCGCCTGGCGCCCACCGCGGGTGAGGAAGACGAGCTGCGCGGCGAAGAGGAGCGGCTCGCCCACGCGGACGCGCTGCAAGCGGCCGCGACCACCGCGCACGAGGCGTTGCTCGGGGATCCGTCGAGCGGATCGGACGCGGCCGACGCGGTGACGCTGATCGGGGCGGCGGCCCGCGCCCTGGAATCGGTCAGCCAGCACGATGCGGTGCTCTCCGAGCTCGGCGGGCGGCTGTCGGAGGCCTCCTACCTCATCGGTGATGTGGCCACGGAGCTTGCTTCCTACGCCCAGTCGGTCGAGGCCGATCCGGCCCGGCTGGCCGCGGTGCAGGAACGGCGCGCGGAGCTGACCCGGCTGGTGCGGAAATACGCGGGCGCGGCTTCGGGGAACCGCGCGTCCGGTGACCCCGGCGAGCCGGTGGGCTCGGCGGCGGCCGTGCTCGGCTGGGCCAAGCGTGCGGCGGCCAGGCTCACCGAGCTGGACAGCGACGACGAGCGCCTCGAAGAGCTCACCGCCGAGGAGGCGGCCCTGGCGGCCAGGCTCGCCGAACTGGCCGGCGACCTCACCGCGCTGCGCGTTCAGGTGGCGGAGAAGTTCGCCGCCGACGTCACGGCCGAGCTGACCGCGCTCGCCATGCCGCACGCACGGCTGAAGGTGGCGGTGACGCCGCTCGACGAGCTGGGCCCGCACGGCGCCGACGACGTGGAGATCAGGCTGGCGGCGCACCCGGGTGCGCCCGCCCTGCCGCTGCACAAGGGCGTCTCCGGCGGCGAGCTGTCCCGTGTGATGCTCGCCATCGAGGTCGTTTTCGCCGGCGCGGATCCGGTGCCGACGTTTGTTTTCGACGAGGTGGACGCCGGCGTCGGCGGCAAGGCCGCGGTGGAGATCGGCCGCAGGCTTGCCCGGCTGGCACGCCTGGCGCAGGTGATCGTGGTCACCCATCTGCCGCAGGTGTCGGCGTTCGCGGACAATCACCTGGTCGTGGAGAAGTCCGGGGACGGCGTCGTCACCGCCAGCGGCGTGACGCGGCTGGACCAGCAGGGGCGGATCAGGGAGCTCTCCCGGATGCTGGCCGGCCTCGAAGACTCCGAGCTCGGCCGCGCCCACGCGGAGGAACTGCTCGCGCTCGCCGCGGACGAGCGCGCACGGCTCGCGCTCGCCGCTGGCCAGGACACGCCCCGGGTCACAGGAACCGGCGCCCGGGGCCGGGCAGGTTGACCCGGATCCGGGCCGAGGCCTTGCCGAGTACGGCGTGCTCCGCGGTCACGGTCACCAGCCCCGTGCGGCCGGGCAGCGAGCGGACGAACGCCCCGCCGACGCCGCCGTAGTCGCCGAACGCGAACGGGTTGTCGCCGACGAGCACCGCGGGGCCGTGCAGCGACAAGCTGACCACGCCGCTGCGGCAGCAGCGCTGGTTGCCGTAGGCGTCCACGGCCCGGAAGGTGACCCGGGTGGCGTCGGAGCCGTCAGCCACGATTGAGGCGTCCTGCGCGGTGATCACGAGCCTGTCCCTGGACGTGTCGGCGGACATCCGCGCGGAGGCGACGTGGCGCCCCCGGACGTACCCATCGATGCGAAGTTCCGGCGGCGCGGTTATGCCCGCGGTGAGGTCCACGAGGAGCGGGTTCACCGTGAGGTCCACGAAGACCGGCGGGCAGGTGAGGTGGCCGAACCGCACCACGTCGGGATAGCCGGTCGCGGCGTGCAGGCCGGCGACGTAGATCTCCAGGCGGTCGCAGTTGGTGGCGATCATGGCGTCCGGGCCCGGGGCGCGCCCGAGATCCCAGAAGAACACGGGCAGGATCACTGCCCGGGCCCGGGGGTCGAGCTGGGACCGGTAGAACGCGGCGCCCGGCTTGGGTACCCGGAAGGTGTCGGCGACACCCGGCCACTTGACGTCGTCCCAGATGTTGCCGTGCAGTGAGGCGTAGTCGAACCCGGTCCAGCCGAGCAACCCGGCATAACGTGGGTCGGACTGCGCGATCTCGTGCACCTGTGCGTGCAGGATCGCCTGTCTGGCGAGGTCCTCGCCCGGGTCGGTCCAGCGGAAGAAGCGCACCCCGTCCAGGGTGCCGACGGCCTCGGTCACCAGGTAGGGGTGGCCGTCAAGCGGTGGGAGCAGCCGCGCGTCGCCGGTGTGGTGCATGTGGTAGTCGTCGAAGGCGAACACGTCACCGGCCCAGTTGGCGGTGGAACGTGTGCCCATCGCGCCGGAGGTCTGCCTGGTGCCGTCGAGCCGGCGGGCTAGCTCGATGGTCCGCCGGTAAAGGTCGGGGTACCCGATCGTCTCGTTGAGCCGCGTGCCCCAGATGATCACCGACGGCCGGTTGCGGTCGCGGATCACCATGTCGTGCACGTTGGCGGTGATTATCTCCTGCGAGGCGGTGTTGCCCACGTACTGCCAGCCGGGTGGTTCCTCCCAGACCATCAGGCCCAGTTCGTCACATGCGTCGAGGAAGTGCGGCGACTGCGGGTAGTGCGCGCACCGCACCATGTTGCAGTTGAAGTCGTTCCGCAGGATCTCCGCGTCTCTTCGCTGCAGCCGCGCCGGTGCCGCCATCCCGGTGAACGGGAACAGTTGGTGACGGTTGAGGCCGAAGATCGTCAGGCGCCTGCCGTTGAGGTAGAACCCGTCGAGCTCGAAGCGCGCCTCACGGAAGCCGATCCGGGTGAGGTGGGTGTGCGTGACGCCGCCCGGCAGGCCGGACAGGGCCGACCGGACGGTGTACAGCTTCGGCGTGTCCGGTCCCCACAGCGTCACGTCGTTGATCCCGGTGAGGCTGAGGCTGGCCGTGGCAGCGCCGTTGCGGCCCGCCGCGGCGGGCCGCAACGGCGCCGACCCCGACGCGAGCGTCTGGGCGCCGTCGAGCAGTTCGACGGTGACCTGCAGCGCGGAGTGCCGCAGGTGCCCCGGGTCGACCGTGCACGTCACATCCACCCGCCGCCGCGGCGTCAGCACGTCGGCCGGCCTGGCGAAGACATCGCTGATGAACGCCTCGGGCGCGACGTGCAGGCGTACGTCGCGGTAGATGCCCCCCGGCTGCAGGAAGTCGACGGCGGCGGCGCCCTTGGGCGCGCCGTCCGGCGGCACGGCCAGCCACCTGGAGTCGACGACGACGGCGAGCACGTTGTCGCCACCGGTCAGGCCGCTGGTGAGCTCGGCCGACCAGGGCAGGTAGCCGCCTTGATGCGTGGTGAGCTTGTGCCCGTTGAGCACGACGGTGGCGTTGGTCATCACGCCGTCGAACTCGACGAACACCCGCCCGCCGCGCAGCGCGGCACCGTCGAAATGGCGCCGGTAGATCCAGATGTCCTGCCACGTCCCCGGGCTCCAGTTGCGCCACGACAGGGGCGCCACCGTATGCGGCAGCGTGACCTGCGTGCAGCCGGTCTCGGGGTATCCGGGCAGTTCGGCGCCGCTTGTGTAGGCGCCGCCGAAGAGCCACCGCTGGTTGAACTCGTACACCCCGGCCGCCTGATCGCTGAAGGACGGGGCGGCGGCGCCCGGAGCGCACGCGGACAGGCCCGCGAGCACGGCGCCGCCCAGACCGCTGCGCAAAGCGGTCCGGCGTGAGATCGGGAGGTGGCCAGAACAAGTGCCCACGGCCAGGACAATAGCCAACCGAAGCGGGCATTCGGTGCATGTGGGTGGCGCCGGCGGGCGAAGAATGTACTTCACGCGGCAAGGGCGGTGGCAGTGTCTTGTCCCCGGCCTGTCCCGAACACGCCGCATTAGCTCGTGTGGCGGCCCGCACCTGCGGGCTCTGGCAGGATTGAGGCTGATGAAGGTCACGTCACTGAGGGTGAGAAGGGCGCGCCGGGCCACGGCAGATGACCTGCCGGGGCTGACGGCGGTGGCCCGGCTCGACCGCAGGACGAAGAACCTGAGCAAGCGGCTGCGGCCCGGTGAGATCGCCATCATCGACCACGTCGACCTGGACCGGATGGCCGCTGACGCGCTCATCACGCGGCAGGTGGTGGCCGTGGTGAACGCCGCGCCGAGCATCAGCGGCCGGTACCCGAACCTGGGCCCGCAGCTTCTGGTCGATGCGGGCATCCCGCTCGTCGACGACATGGGCCAGGACGTGCTCACCAAGGTCGCGGAGGGCGACCTCGTCCGGCTCGACGGCGAGACGCTCTACGCCGCCGGCCAGGTGATCGCCAAAGGCACGGTGCAGACCGCGGAGTCGGTCGCGGCCGCCATGGCCGAGGCCAAGGCGGGCGTCGCGGTGCAACTCGAGGCGTTCGTCGCCAACACGATGGAATACCTCAAGCGTGAGCGCGATCTGCTTCTCGACGGTGTCGGCGTCCCCGTGCTCAAGACCAATCTCGAAGGCCGGCATGTGCTGGTGGTCGTGCGCGGCTACGACTACCGCGAGGACCTCGCGGTCCTGCGGCCCTATATCCGCGAGTACCGGCCGGTGATGCTGGGCGTGGACGGCGGGGCCGACGCGCTGCTCGAAGCCGGTTATGTGCCGGACATCATCGTCGGCGACATGGACTCGGTGTCCGACGCGGCCCTGTCGTGCGGCGCGGAGCTCGTCGTGCACGCATACCGCGACGGCCAGGCGCCCGGGCTGCGGCGCGTGCAGAACATGGGCCTGGCCTCGGTCCTGTTCCCGGCCGCGGGAACCAGCGAGGACGTGGCGCTGCTGCTCGCCGACGACCTGGGCGCCAGCCTGATCGTCGCCGTGGGCACCCACTACACGCTGACGGAGTTCCTCGACAAGGGCCGTTCCGGTGGGTCGAGCACCTGGCTCACCCGGTTGCGCGTCGGCAGCAAGCTCGTCGAGCCCAAGGGAGTGAGCCGGCTGTACAAGAGCCGCATCTCCGGCTGGTGGCTGCTTGTGATGGTGCTCGCCGCGTTCGTCACGCTGCTCGCGGCGGCGAACACCTCGTTCGCCGCACATGCCTTCTTCGAGTACTTTCGCGCGGAGTGGGACGCATTCCTCTACTGGCTGACCGGACTCTTCTAGTGATCGACTTCCGCTATCACCTGGTTTCCATCATCGCGATCTTTCTCGCCCTCGCGATCGGCATCGTGATCGGCACGGCCGCGCTCAACGGCCCGGTCACCAGCGCGCTGCAGAAGGGCAACGCCGCGCTGAACGCCGAACTGTCCAACGAGCACGCGCAGAACGCCGTGCTGGGGCAGCAGATCAACGCCGCCGGGGCGTTCGCGCAGGGTTCCGCCCCCTTGCTGCTCGCCCACCTGCTCGACGCGCAGCGCGTCGTGGTGATCGAAGCTCCTGGCTCCGCCAGCGCGGTGGACAGCGGCGTCATCACCGCGCTGCGCCAGGCGGGCGCGACCGTCAGCGGGCAGATCCAGTTGCAGGACAAATTCTTCGACACGAGCGCGACGACGGCCGCCGCCATGGACGGGATCTCGCAGGGTATCAAGCCGGCGAGCCTGACGCTGACCGGCAGCACGGCGCAGCAGCGGGCGGCGCAGGTGCTTGCGAGCGCGATCGTCACGAAGACGGCGCCTGGCGTCGTCGACGCCGCCAGCCAGGCGGTTCTGGCCGGCTTCGCCGGCCCAGGATTCCTGACCACCAGCGGGCAGCCCGCCGCTCGTGCCACACTCGCGGTCGTGATAACGCCAGCAGACCCGCTCACCGGCCCGAACGCGGCCCTGACGAACCAGTCGCTGACCGACGTGGCCGACGCGGTCGCGGCCGCGAGCCTCGCCGCCGTGATGGCGGGGCCGCAGAGCTCGACGCAGCCGGGCGGCGCCATCGCGGCATTGCGGGCCAGCGACGGCGCGAACCAGATTTCCAGCGTTGACGATGCGGATCTTGCCTTCGGGCAGATCACGATCGCGCAGGTGCTCGCCAGGCAGATGGGCACGCATTCGCCGGGCAGTTACGGCACCGGGCCGGGCGCAACCCAGGTCGCGCCCACCCCGATGCCCACCGCGACCCCGTCCTCGTCACCCACCCAGGCGAGCAAGCGGGTGAAGAGGGGGGCGGCGCGGTGACCGGCGCCCGGCACGGGCCACTGGCTTCGCTCAGCCCGCGTAGCCGTGCATTCCTGCTCACCGCGCTCGCCGGAGCGGGCACGGCCCGCGCCGCCTACGCCGCCGCGAAGAGCCGGCCGCCAGGTGGCCAGCAGGCCTGGGCGCGGACCAACCACCGCGGCGAGCCCGTCACGCTGCTCGAGGGCCCGGCGGTGGCGGCCGGCACGGTCGCCGCCGCCGTCATCGCCCCTGGCGTGCCGGCCCGTGCTCGCGCCGCGGCAGCGCTCGCGGGCGTGGGCGCCGCGGCGTTCGGTGGCTATGACGATCTCGCCGGGTCCGGCGACCGGCGTGGTTTCCGCGGCCATCTCGGAGCGCTGCGCGAGGGCCAGCTCACCACGGGCGCCGTCAAGCTCGGCGGAATCGGCGCGACGGGGATCGCTGCCGCCTGCACGCTCGGCGGCTCGCCGGCCGACATGGCGATCAACGCGGGCCTCGTCGCGGGAAGCGCCAACCTGCTGAACCTGTTCGACCTGCGGCCGGGGCGAGCGATCAAGGTGGCGCTGCTCGCCGCGGCGGCGCTGCGGCGGCCGGCGCGCGCCGCCGCTGACGGCGCCGGCGCCGCTTGCATCGTGGCCGCGGCGGCCGGGAGCGCCGCCGGGCTGCTCGGCGAAGATCTCGGCGAGCGGGCCATGCTCGGCGACGCGGGCGCCAACGCGCTCGGGGCCGTGCTCGGCGCCGCCGCCGCGGCGAGCCTGCCGCGCGGTGCCAGGCTGGCGGCACTCGCCGCGATCGCCGGCCTGACCGCAGCGAGCGAGGTCGTCAGCTTCACCAAGGTGATCGAGCGGACGCCGCCGCTGCGCTGGCTCGACATGCTGGGCCGGCGCCCGCCCGCCCTGCCGGGGGGTGGCAGGCCATCCGGGTCTGGTGACTGTCAGGTCGCTGCGGTGCCCCCTGGGGCCGCCGCAGCCCGCGCCGCCGCTGCCCCGGCCGGCCGGGTGCCGGCCGGGGGAAACGGCAGCCACCGCGCGGCCGCGGCGCAGGTGGATGACCCGGTGCGGCCGCACGCCAGCGGGCGGGCAGCGGATGCCGCGAGCGGTACATGACGCCGCGGCCGCCGCGGTCGCCGACAGGCGCGTGAGGCGCGGGCTCGGCCGGGCGGCAGTCCTGATCGGCGCGATCACCGCGTCGGCCCGCCTGGCCGGGTTCGGGCGAACGCTGGTGTTCGCGCACACCGTCGGCAACACCAGCCTCGGCACGGCGTACACGACCGCGAACCAGGTGCCGAACATCATCTTCGACATCGTCGCGGGCGGCGCACTCACCGCCGTCGTGGTGCCCGTGCTGGCCGGCCCGGCGCAGCACTCGGCCGGCGACCCGGCCGCTGCCGCCGCCGCCAGCCGCACGGCCTCGGCCCTGCTCACCTGGACGGTCCTGCTCCTGGTGCCGCTGAGCGTGCTGCTTGCGCTCGGCGCCGGCCCGGTGGTGACCGCGCTGCTCGGGCACGGCAGCGGCGCCGGATCGGCCGATGTCGTGGCCGTCGCCACCCGGATGCTCGTGGTCTTCGCACCCCAGATCGCCCTGTACGGGCTGGCCGTCGTGGTCTACGGCATCTTGCAGTCGCACCATCGCTTTACCGCCCCCGCGCTTGCCCCGCTGGTCTCCAGCCTCGTGGTGAGCGCCGCCTACCTGGCATTTCTCCCGCTGGGCAACGGATACCAGCAAAACCTCGGCGGCCTGCCCGCCGGCGCCGAGCTGGTCCTGTCCCTGGGCACGACCGCTGGTGTGGTGGCGCTCGTGGCGACGGTCGCCGTCCCCGCGTGGCGGCTCAAGCTGCGGCTGCGGCCCGCGCTGCGGTTCCCCCGCGGGGTGGCCCAGCGGGTCCGCGGCCTCGCCGCCGCCGGGATCGCCACCCTGGTCGCGCAGGACGCGGCGCTGGTCGCGGTCATCGTGCTTGCCAACTCCCGCGGCCCGACAGGCGCGCTCGTGCTGTACAACTATGGCTGGCAGATGTTCTTTCTGCCCTATGCCGTGCTCGCCGTGCCGGTGGCGACCAGCGCGTTCCCGCTGCTTTCCGCGCACGCCGCGGCGGCGGAGGCGGCCCTGGCGGACTCGCCGGTGCCGCCGGTGCCAGCGGTGCCAGCCGCGGACGCGGACGGCGCGGCCGCGCCGCCGCCCGCCGGGCCGGGCAGCGCGGCCGCGGCGCACCGCTTCGATGCGGTAACCGCGACATCCACCCGCGCGGCGGTGCTCGTCTCCTTTCTCGGCGCCGCCGTGCTCGCTGGCACGGCGGCGCCGGCGGCCCGTGTTTTCGTCCACTCCGCGAGCGCGCGCGAATTGACCCTCACGTTCGTCGCATTCGCGCCCGGCCTGGTCGGTTACGGGCTTGTCGCCAGCCTCAGCCGGGTGCTGCTGGCCGGTGGCCGAAGCCGCGCCGCCGCCGTGACCACCGTCGCGGGCTGGCTGGCGGTTCTCGCCGCGGATCTCGCGGTCGTGCCGTTCGTGCCGCGGCGCTGGGTTGTTCCCGCGCTCGGGCTGGGCAACAGCATCGGCCTGACGATCGCGGGCGCCGCGCTGCTCGCCGCCGTCGTCACCGCCCGTGGCCGCGCGTGCCTGGGCGGGCTGCCGCGCGCGGCCGCCGCCGGGCTCGCGGCGGCCGTGGCGGGGGGGGCTGCGGGAGCGCTGGTGAGCGCCGCCGCGAGCCACGCGTTCGGGCTGACCGGTGCGCTGCCCGCGGCGGCGCTCACGGTGGCGGCGGGTGCCGTCGCGGTCGCTGCCTTCCTCGCGGTCGCCTACCTGGCCGACCCCGGTGACCTGCGGACCGCCACCGCGCGCGTGTTGCGGCGGGGCGGCGCGGACCCAGCCGTGGCGTCGGTGACGTTCGTGCTCGGCACCACGTCGGGCGGTACCGGCAGGCACGTGCGCTCGCTCGCGGCGGGCCTGGCCGCGCGGGGCGTCGCGGTGGCCGTCGCAGGACCTGCCGCGACGCAGCGGCTGCCCGGCTTCACCGGCGCCGGCGCGCGGTTCGTGCCCGTGGAGATCTCCGACCGGCCACGGCCCGCGCGCGACCTCGCCGCCGTCGCGCGGCTGCGCCGGCTGCTGCGGCACGGCAAAGACGGCACCGGGCAGGGCGGCACCGGGCAGGGCGGCACGAGGCCGCGGCTTGGCGTCGTGCACGCGCACGGGCTGCGCGCGGGAGCGCTCACCGCACTCGCCCTCGGCGGCCTCCGGCCCCGCCCGCCCCGCCGCGGGTCCGCGCCTGTGTTCGTCGTCACCTTGCACAACGCGCCCCCGGCCGGCGGCCGCGCCGCGGCGGTCTACGGCATCCTCGAACGCATCGTGGCCCGCCGGGCGGACCTGGTGCTGTGTGTGTCGG
>WNGJ01001729.1_pt1 | contig 33039 bp, 35 predicted proteins | sample 5400611 | NCBI WGS metagenome assembly WNGJ01 (sample SAMN13153375, study PRJNA577476) | soil metagenome | isolation source: 40 cm soil or saprolite under Garry oak tree replicate 1 | place: USA:California | collected 2016-06-15
TGCTCGACCACATTATTCTGACCGTCAGCGATGTCGAACGTTCGCTGGCCTTCTATGAGGCAGCCTTGAAGCCTCTTAATATCAAATTCTTCATGCCGTACAAGGGCGAAGACGGTCATCCCGATCTGTGGGGATTTGGTGACGGCAAGAAGGCGTTCTTCTGGATAAAGCAAGGGAAGCCTGATCCAACAGCCATTCACTGGGGTTTCGTGGCCGAAAATGAAAACAAGGTCGATGCATTCTACGAGGCCGCAATGTCCGCTGGTGCCAGGGACAACATTTCTCCCCGCGCGCGACTGGAATACTATCCGGGATACTATGCCGCCGATGTATTCGACCCCGACGGGTATTCGTTCGAGGTCGTCCATAAGAGCTAGGGCGTAGGCTCATGTTAAGTACCTGTTTGTATAGACACTACACGAAGGTAATGGAAGGAATGTTCTCCAAAGCGAACTGTTCAACAAACTGTTGAGGGGAAAGATTTCCTAAGCCCTCATGAGGACGACGGTGATTATAGAAATTGATCCATGCTTGAGCGACTTGCAAAAAAGCTCCCAGGCTGTGATAGGGACGACGATCAGCCACAGCCAGCTTGAAGAGGCCGACGAATCTCTCGGCGTAGCCATTGTCCGTGGGCGTGCCAGCTCGGCTCATCGAGAGCACAAAGCCTTTTTGCAAGAGCAGATGACGGGTCTGCTCGGCTCCATACTGTTTCCCCTGGTCGCTATGCCAGATACTGCCAGGAACCTCAAAGGTCATGGTCTGGATCGTGTCCGTGACCAGATCTGCTCGCATATGATAGTCAAAAGCCATCCCCAGAATAGCTCGGGTCCGCTTGTGTAAGGCAAAGCATCCCCGCACGCGCGAGCCGTCCCAGAGGCGCACTTCCAGAATGTCAGAGAAGACAATCTCTTTGCCCTGGACCTGCTCTGGGACGCGCAGCAGGTTGGGAACCACCTGGCTCGCCTTCCCAGGATAGACGTATTTTTTGCGAGGGCCTCGGGCCTGGATCCCATACTTATGCATGACCCGTTTGACGCGGTTTTTCCCCGTTGCCAGCATCACTGCCAGTTTGCGATGCCCCATCGTGTCATCGTGCTCATGGAGCTGCTCAATGCGCACCGCCAACGCTTTGTCCATCTTGGGGCGCTTGGGCTGCACATAGAGGTGACTCTCGAGCAATGCCCAGGGTACGGACCACCTGGCTTTTGTTGATCGGACTCCCAGAAGCACACAGCCTACGAGCCAGTTCCACTTTTTGCCGTGTGCTCATTTGCCCAAGAGTCCGCGGGATTTTTTAGCAGCTCGTTCTGCACCGTGAGTTCTCCGATCAGATGCTTGAGATCCTCTGACGACTCTCCAGGAGCATATGCTTGGGCTCGCCCAAGGCGTTCCCGTGGGTCGGCAAAGACCTCTGGTCCATTCTGCTGGAATGCCTGGCGCCATCGGCTCACCATTGAGGCTGAGACCTCAAAGCGGCGACAGACCTCTTCGATCGTCGTGTCTCGTTGCAAGCTTTCGAGCACTACTTTGAATTTGAACTCTGCTGTGTATTGTTTCCGTTTGCCTGCCATGAGTGTTCCGTACCTTTCTTGCTTAGCATTCTGTCTATTTTATCAGGTACGGGACAGGTCGTTCCAAGAACTCTTGACCTCTCGGGTTCCTATCATCCCTTAAGGGGGTCACTACCCTGCTTTACCGTGATCAACGCGGTCAACTGCGCATTGCGGTGGGCGGCAAAGATGGTTCGCTGTACAGCCTGGATGCCCAGAGCGGACGTGTCCTGTGGCGGACGCACGTCGGAGATCACGTTTTCAGTTCGCCAGCCTTTGCCCATGGCACGATCTATGTCGTAGCCGTCTTGATAAGGCGTTCAGTGAGCTGGGCGATAGATGCCGAAACAGGCGCTCCTCGCTGGCAACACGCCATTCCGGCCATTGTCTACGCCTCACCTGCCATAGTTGGCCAGACGCTGTATATCGGTGTGGGCGATGCTTTCGGTCCCGGCGACGGCGGCGTAGAGGTGCTTGGAGCCGCCACAGGAAACCAGTTGCAATACGCCGATCTGCACAGTGCCGCTACCTCTTCACCTGCAGTCATCATGTCCTGGTTGTATGTGGGGGCATACGACGGGAATATGTATGCATTCGTAAGATCAGGCTAATCTCTCTTGACACCAAGGACAAACGCCTCAGCATTGTGAGTAGACTGAACCCGAGTGCCAGCAGCGTAAAAAGTACATCGACACAGGTCGAGACGACTAAAGCATCGTAGGATGGCACATTTATCTTGACGAATGGTATACCCTTGAAAAAGTTTTCCACCTTTCTTCGTGTAGTCTATGTGAAGTGACTCCAGGGATGCTTACCGTCATTGTTGCGTCTTTGCAGTTGCTGATAGGGTCGGTAGACAACCTCCTCTTTGGAAAGGCAAAAAAATACATGCCCACCTTGCAGGTGCCCGCAGTACCACAGAGAGCTGATACATCGATGACTGCCAGGCATCCCTGGTGGCGTGCACTCGTGCTCTGCCTACTCTTGCTGCTCTCGGTCGTCACCTCTTTCCTGCTCATCAGTGCAGCGCCACAGAGCGATGAGCATATCACACCATTTTTACAGGTCTGGATGGTCAGTTTCCTCCCCTATTTTGCCGCCTGCGCTTTCGTGCTGGCCACGAAACCAGTTCCAGGGCGCTGGCACTGGGTCGAAGTGAGTATGATTTTATCGGGAGCGCTTGTGCTACGCGCAATGCTCCTTCCGCTTCTTCCCAGCCTGTCGCGTGACTCATGGCGTTATCTCTGGGACGCCCGGATCACGCTGCACGGCTTCAGTCCCTATGTGTATGCACCCGTGGATAAAGTCTTGCGGCCTTTGCTTGATAACGTACTCTTTCCCAATAGCCGTTTTCGTACCGTTCCCACGATCTATCCACCTGGTGCGCAGGGTGTCTTTTTATTAAGTTATGTGCTTGCCCCAGCCAACTTATTTTTCCTCAAGGGTATATTTCTTGTCTTTGACATGGTCACCTGCATCGCGCTTGTCGTCCTGCTCGGGCGCAAGGGGTTCGATCAGCGCCGTGTCATTCTCTATGCCTGGTGCCCCTTGCCCATCGTCGAATTTGCCATTCAGGGTCACGTTGATGTCATCGCCCTGACGTTTACTCTTCTTGCCGTCCTCTCTGCCTCCAATACCAGCATGCGCGGACGTATCCTGACCGGCTTCTTCATCGGCCTGGCAGCGCTCATTAAAATTTACCCGCTTCTGTTGCTTGCAGCCTTCCCACCTATGTTGTCTGGAAGAAATGATGGACGCATACAGACCATAGGCAGCTTGATACGCCTGGAAGCTCCCCTGGTCATTACCTGTTTGGCGACGATCATGCTCGGCTATCTACCCTATCTCATTATGGGGCATGGCCAGGTATTGGGTTATTTTACTACGTATGCCAGCGAACAGGGGCAAAATGCAGGAGTCACACAGCAAGTCGTTCACTGGCTGGGAGATCGAATGCGTATGGGCCTCGCTTCGACGATCACACTTGAGCATATCGTTGATGCGCTGCTGGTAAGCGCCGTATCACTGATCGTATTTGTAATGCGTTTACGCAACCACATCGGTATAGAGGCGGCTGTGCTCGTGCTATACGGCGTTGTCCTTTCGATCTCTTCTCATGTCTTTCCCTGGTATACCACTACCTTATTGCTCTGGGTGCCTGTTTTCGTTGACCCACTTTGGACTCGCGTGGGACTGAGCGGCAGGAGCCTGGCAATCATCGCAGTCTGGTACTTCACCGTCACTTCCCTGCTGGGCTACTTCTTTAATTCCGATTGGACTCTCTATTACAGGCTTGTCTATACGCCAGTGATGATCGCGCTGGGCGTAGCAGCACTCATTGGAGTGCTGAACGGTTTCAGACTTCAGACTAAGCACACTCTATCTAGTAGCTCCAGTTGAGGCCACATTGCGAGCAGTGCCTGGCGGGGTGATCGCTCTCAAAAGCCCGGCGAAATGCCTCATACCGCTCGCCGTGCCAGATAGCCTCTATTGGCTCCTGGAAGATGTTCCCCAAGACACGCTCCTCTTGATACTCCCTGGCGCTCCTATGCCCGAAAGGCGCAAAACAACACGAGAGCACATTCCCGCTCGCAGTAATGTAGGTCAGCGTGTAAGGACGTCGACAGCCAGACCAGGGACGATCCCCAAAATCACGTATCAGGCTCCCCAGGGGCGTGGCGGAGCCTGCCGCATTGAAGACTATGCCGCGTTCCTGACACATCTGCTCACATCGATGCACCAGTTCCAGTTCTTCACCTGTGGCGCGACCGAACAGGGCCTGTTTCGAGTGGGCTAACCCCCGCTCGAAGTAAACGAGTCGCTGCAAGTAGACCTCACGTATCCCATGCTCATATGCCAGGTCGATGAGTCCCGGTAGTTCGTGCAGATTGTCTTTCATGGCCGTGAACCACAGGGAGACGGCTGGTTTGCTGGCGTTCTGTTCTTTCTGTCTGGCAACGAAGGCGCGGATGTTGCGCCAGATTTTGTCAAAGGCGTCCACACCGCGCACGCGGGCATACGTTTCGTGCGTTGCGCCGTCCATCGAGAGACGGTATTCATCCAGTCCGGCATCGATCAACTCCTGGCCCCGCTTCACGTTGAGCAGGATGCCGTTGGAGTTAAATAAGACGTAGGTGCCGCGTGCTTTGAGATAGTGAATCATGCGCGGCAGGTCTTTGTTGAGCAGTGGTTCGCCCAGGCCGTGCAGCACCACGCGCTCTAACACAGGAAACTGGTCCACGATGGAGCGGAAGTCGTCGAAGGAGAGATCGCGGTCGTCCTCCCGCGAGAGCAGCGTGCGCGGGCACTGCTGGCACAGTTCGTTACATCGACTGGTCGGTTCAATGTAGATCGAGCGTGGCAGCGAAAGCCGGGCTATAGTCATACGAACTCCTTCATCGTCGCCAGATGGGCGAAAGTCACGGGAGCAAGCGAGCTGTCTGCTCGCAGCAACCGCGCCAGGCGCACCAGATCGGGCCATTCATCCACATCAAACAGCGTCTCCAGGGTGTCTACTTTCAGGCCCTGGCGTTGTACCAGGTCGACCGTCAACTGCATGACCATGCTTGTGCTCATGGGAATACCACGAAAGACATCAAGTGGTCTGCTCATAGCAATTAAATAGTAGCCGCCATCATGTGCAGGTCCAAGTACGACGTCAGCTTCATCGAGCGCTTCCCTTGCCTTCACAACGATATCCCGGCTGATGTGCGGCGAATCTGAGCTGATAACGATGGTGCGCTGATAGCCTCGCTCGTATGTCCACCGGAAGGCGTGGTGCAAGCGGGCACCAAGCTCTGGCCCTTCCTGTGGGAAGAAGCGCATGTACTGCACGAGCGATGGTGCAAGCGTTGTCATGAAGGCAGAGTAGCCGACGCCGTTTGGCGTGTAGGCCCAGTGGAGGTCGTACGGCTGTCCGGCAAACCTCTGAGCCAGGTCGGTGAGAAAGGCGCGGTAGAGGCGGACCGCCTCTTCGACACCAATCACCTGTGCTAAGCGTGTCTTCGTCACACCAACCTCTGGGTAACGAGCCATCACGACCAGGGCGGTATCAGGCATGGGTCCTCCTCGGTCCTGCATAGCGCACCGTTGTACGCACCATGTAGAAGGCGGCCTTCATACTCCCAGCGATTGTGCCGGCTACCTTCGAGCGACCATGGCTGCGGTGGCGATAGTGGATGGGTATCTCGACGAGACGGTAATGCGCCCGCGCCGCCTTGACCAGCATTTCGACGGGCCAACCATAGGTCATTTCGCGCATCTCCAGGGCCGCTAACAGGGAACAACGTACTGCGCGAAATGACCCGATGTCATGCAGGGGCACACCATACAACAGATGGATCAGAAGGCTCACCAGCCAGTTGCCCAGGCGGGCCTGGGGTGGCACTGCTCCACGTTCGGCCCGTTCGCTCACCCGTGAGCCGATGACAAAGTCCGCACGGCCTTCGCGCATTGGTCTCAGCATCATGGGCAGGTCAGCAGGATCATCACTTCCATCCCCGTCCATAAAAATAACCATCTCGGCCCCGAGGCTGCACGCCGTTTTGAAACCCTTCCAACAGGCTCGTCCATAGCCGCGGAGCGGCTCGCTGGCAACGATTGCTCCCCAACGTTGTGCGACAACTGCTGTAGCATCCGTACTGCCGTTGTCGACCACGATCACCCATTGCGCGAAATTTGGGGGAAGCTCGGCAAGCAGGCGATGGAGGGCTGCTTCCTCATTCAGCGCTGGGATGACAAGTGCAACCTTTTCGGTGACCATAAAGCTTCTCACTCCTCTACGCATATGACCATCAGCGACATACCGTCCTCATTCGTCATAAGTCGTTCTCCTGTAACACGATAGAGGTATGAACGTATTTACAGAAAATCCGGCGGGAAAGCCCCAGTCGTTCATGTCGGGGAGGAACTACCGTTCCTTTTGAGGTGAATTGGGGGAGTCTTCAGACTCTCATGCTTACCGCTACATAAATCAATCCAAGGAGAAGCAGGCCGTGAGAGCATGAAAGGCACAAAGTTGCTCGGGGTGAGATGCTCTGCCAGGAGTAATTCAATGATGGCAACTGCCACTACAATGAGGCCTGGCGTCACTGCACCCGCACCTATATAGCCACGACGAGTCATCAATGCTATACCCAGTAGGGCAAGTCCAATGGCAAGTAGAAATGTGACGAGGTCCTGTCCCCTCAGTACAGGAATAACCGGCTTAAAGGAGAGGAAAACGGCCATGCCTATGAGTGTTGTCAGTATGCCGCCTATTACCAGGCGATACGGATTGAGTGCTGCTGCTAACAGCATACCAAGGCCGAGCAATAAAATGCCCACCGGGTAGGCATAAGGGTTTGGGTGCAGTAGCCAGGCTGCTAACACACAGAACACGCCTAAAATAAGCAATAAGAATGCCTGTAGACGGCTATTGGTACGTTTAGCCGCACGTACCGGGTTCTTCCTGGACATACTCTTCCGCCTTCTATGAGTGATGGAAATCAATTGTTGCAAAGAAGAGGATACCCTTTCCTTTGCAAGTAGCGGGTCAGTCGGCCGATGGCGACCTCAGTGAAGAAACAGCCTGCAGTTGGATTATCTGCGTCATCAAGCAGCTCCAGAACACGCTGTATCGGCATGAACTGGCAGCGCAGAATCCCTTCCACTACGCCTTGCGTTGCCTCCAGGCCAGCTTTGAGCCTGAACGTGTCTGGACGTTCCTCTTCCAGGTACGACCAGGGAAGCTCGATGCGATAAAAATAGACGCCTTCCCCCTCGCCGGATGTATCCACGTCCGCATTATTGGTGGTTGCAGGTGGGCCTAACTGCTCAAGCATATCCAGGCGAATGGCGCCTTTGACCATTTCCTCGGTGAGTTCCAGGAGCGCCGTGTGGTGGTGGAGATGCTCCACTCCTTCTTTTGACTGCCGGGCGAAGAGATCCCCTTGCTCGGGCATCTGCGTGTACCCTCGTGGAACTGCCAGGACCGGTATAGTGGGGTGATGAAGCCTGCGCTGCTGCCAGAGGATTCCGACATAGATCTGGTGAGTTTCAGGCTCTTCTGCGTAAGCCACGATGACCGATCCCCCACCAGCGTACTCGCATTTCCACATCCCATCATAAGGCCGCCCTGCCAAGGCATTGGGGTGCAGGCCATAGATATAGGCGATACCGATCATCGTGTTGGTGGCGGTGAACCACTCCAGAGCTTGCATGCCACTCCCTTGCTGTTGTGCATACGCTGCCAATAACTCCTCGAGTCGAATGCCGTTGGCTTTGAGTTCCCAATCACGGACAATCAAAGGGTCAAGCGCATAGGAAGGTTTCTCTCCATTGCTCTTCATAGGTACTGCTCCCTGCTTTTCACCTGGCATGTAGGCCAGTCCATTGTAGAGTTGTACCGCGGGGCCGTTGAGAGCATGGCTCCAAAGTAGAAAAGACCGCCAGGGAGCCAGCAGTGGTCAACGAGCAACTCGACGATCCAGTCCATTCACCGACGTTCATCATGCTCATTTGCTTGAGATCGTCCTCATGTGCTGGGGGCTGCATGACCTGGGCGTAGGTATCCAGACGTTTGAAGGCGACATGCCAGTCGACCACAAAGAAGCATGCGCTTTGCACGAACAATCACACCTGCAATGCCGAGGCTCTACGCAGTTGCTGGAGTTGGAAGTAGATTGCCCCCAACACCATCCCGAAAAGCAGGTCGATGGGAAACGTGGAAAGGAACCTCCCAAAATCGAGGCTGAAAACTGCATGATGGCTCATGATGTTCGCAAGCAGCAGTGAGAAGACGAGCCACCAGGCAAAGCCGAACGCAAGCCCCCAGAGGAGCGCGCGACTGATCGTGATGCTCTTCTCCCGCTGGAGCACACCAAAGATGAGACCAAACACCCCACCCAGCACGAGGAGCAAGAAAAAGCCGGCGAATCGACTGATGGTCGGGTTTGCAATGGTGATCCCAAACCAGTGTAATGCCTCCGGTAAGAGGCGCCCTGGCGTCCCATCCGTCACAAAGTTGAGCATGGCCAGCACCAGGCCGGCGAGAAGCCCTGCCACCAGACCTCTACGTAATGTTTGCATCGCATCCTTCTCCTTCTCGTCCTATACCAGCCAGCTTGCAATGCGTGCTAAGCGATGCTGTCCTGCTGCTTGTAGACGTGGTGCAAGCCATTGATCGGCGCCCAGCCTGCGCCCTGCTGGAACAGCCACCAGCACGAGTGCAAGCAATACCAGCATGCCGTACGTCCATATCCATTCCCCTGGTGCATACGCCAGGCCCACATAGAGTTGGAGGGATAAGATCGTCGCAAGGATGGCTCCCAAACGTGTAAAGAGTCCAAACAGCAGGCTGATGCTCACCAGCAACTCTGCTGTCCAGACGCCGTTGCCAGGCTGGAACAGCCTGCAAGAAAGGTATGCTGGAGGAGCACTCCATACCCAGGGATAATCGTGTGCTGTGATTCACGAATGATGTATGGATACAGCCCTCTGAAGCTGGGGGGCATCTTCCAGAAAAGCTGCTGGAAGAAGAGGTAGCCCACAAAAATACGGATCAAGGCGAGACCTGTCATACTACGCTCGCTCAAGGTAATCGGGGTGGTGACAGCACCACTCTCATTGGCTCCCGTGATTGCTACCCGTTTGCGGTCACGGGCTGATGCTGAGATACTCATGAGTCCGGTGCTCCTCTATTGGATGTAGGGATAAAAGCATATTCACACATAGTATACACGAAATAAGAGGCAGCTATTTACAGCTTCTATGTTTGAGAAAGGATGCCCTGCTCGGCTTCGATCTCCTGATACACACCCTATTCTGGCACAAAACGACCGGGCCAGAGCAGGGAGCAGAACGAGGAATTCTCCGCGAGAAAAAGTCGAGAAAAAAGGTGTCTCTTGTTTCGTGTATACTTATGAGGAGAAGAATGAGGCACTGCTAACAATGCACAAACGTTTAAACAATATCGTGGCTCCTTCTTCTCCTGGAGAAAGTTCTTTTTCCTCGTATGGAGGATTGTCTCATGTCGACTGCTATTTTTCGTACTCGGGATGGGCAAGCGATTGCCGTGAGTGCTGTGTGCGATGGTGGAGACCAGGGGTGTGGCGGAGGTCTCCTCTTGCTCATGCTACAAGCGATGAAACGCCTGGAGCCTGGGGCAGTACTCGAGGTGCGTTCCACCGATCCGGGAGTTCGCGAGGATCTTCCCGCCTGGTGCCGCATGACGGGGAACGCACTGCTTGCGGAGCAGGAAGGGGAACAGCGCAACCGTTATTTTCTGCGAAAGGCCTGAGTGACGATGTGTCTTCCTTCTCGTGCTGATCAGGTGCTCGACCTGGGCGAACAGGGCTGTGGGCAACTCGTCATGGAACTCATGCTTGCCATGTCCACTCTCGCTCCTGGACAGACACTGCTGCTGACCGCCTACGACCCCGCTGCAGCTGGAGATATTGCCGCCTGGTGTCGCATGACCGGCAACACCGTGCTCCAAATCCTACCAGATTCTTCAGGCCGTCAATTTCTGCTCCAGAAAGGACCGAACCGCTGATGTTGAACAACTTCTGTGTCAACCTGACACGCTCAACCGATGATCCCGATCGCGCCACCGTGGCCATGGTGGTCGCCAATGCCGCCGTCGCCTCTGGCAAGCAGACCATGGTATTTTTAAGTAGCGAGGGAGTGCGCCTGGCTGTGAAAGGCGTCGCCGACCAGATCAGTGAAGAGGGCTTCCAATCGATGGCAACCCTGTTGCAGAACTTCCTCGCCGCTGGCGGCAGCGTCTGGGTCTGCTCGCCCTGCTTCAAAAAGCGCGGCTACACTGACGGCGATCTGATCGAGGGGGCAACCATCGTTGGCGGGGCCAAGCTCGTCGAGTTCTTATCCAACGACGGGACGGGGGTTTCGTACTAGCAAGGAATTCCCCCCGATTTATCGAGGGGCGAGCGTAGCGAGAGGAAACGAGGGCTTTTCTATGGCGAAGGAACCCCTCATACGCGCATTGCGGGGAGAGCGTGTCGAGCAGACGCCCTGGCTTCCGCATATTGGGACGCATGCCGCACAACTCCTTGATGTGAGCGCAGAACGCTATCTGCAAGATGCCGAGCTGCTTGCACGCGGTGCGGTTCTGTGCGCGGAACACTATCGTTGCGATGGTATCCCACTCCTGGACGACCCGCAAATGGAAACCATTACGCTGGGATGCGTCGCACACTGGTCGGAGCAGGGACCGCCATCCATCGTCTCCTCGCCGCTCTACGGGCTCGTGCCAGAACAGGTTGTCGCGCACCTCCCTCCTCTTCCCGATGAGACGACAGGGCGCTGGCCCACCGTAATCGCCGCTGGAGCACAGGTAAAGCCTGAGCTAGAGAGGCGCGACGTCGCCCTTGTGGGCATAGCGGCTGGTCCCTGCACGATCGCCTACCAGTTGCGTGGCATGGCGCTATTTCGTGACCTTTTCCGCCATCCAGAGTGCGCCGCCCGGTTGTTCGCCTACGCAGGTCAGGTGAGCGCGATATCCGCCCGTATCTATGCAGAGGTGATCGGCTGCGACATCGTTGCCATCAATGATACACCGGCCACGATGTTGCAGCCCGCCTATTTCCGGCAGTATGTGCTTCCCAATCTGCAGCCTGCGTGGCAGGTGATCCATCGGGCCGGCAAAACTTCAAGCCTCTGGGCATGAGGGGAGAGCGTCAGAGTCATCCGTGAGATGGCGGGTAGCGGCTCACACAGTGTTGCCATTGACGAGTGTATGGCCCTCTCCTACGTCGGGGAAATTGCAAAGGCGCATCACATCGGTTTTATCGGCAACTTCCATGTGACTGCCGCGCTCTTTGAGGAAACTGAAGACCCAACAGCGGACGTGCAACGCTGCATAGACGAGGGAAAGCGCTTTCCTGGCTATGTTTTCGGCCTCGGAGGGCCATTGACCCAGCATATTACACGTTCAAGGCTAGAGGAGGCTGTCGCTGCCTACCGTGCGCGGCGATGATGAGAGGTGTGGATCTTCTCTTCTGTCGCCTGTCCTCTTCTCCAGCGTTTTCATACAGGCCGAGATGTTTGTAGAAGGCAAGCAGAGCAGGCATCGCCCGACAGCAGCCTGCTACTTGAGCAGAACTCACGGACTTTATTTTTGCAGTGCAGAAAGGTGCATTTCATGTCAACAACAACTACCACCCCGCGTCCCTCCTACCTCGACACTCTTGAACCCGTTCTCGCCGAGATCATTGCCCCAGCTGCTGGCGAAATTGACCGAACGGCAGCGTATCCACAGGCGGCGCTCGATAGACTTGCCCAGGTAGGACTCCTGGGACTGGTGAGCGCAAAAGGGGTGGGAGGACTCGGAGAAGGAATCCGCGCCGCCACCTTTGTCGTTGAGCAGATAGCAAGGTACTGCGCCTCGACTGCCCTGGTCGTCTGTATGCATTATGCAGCTACAGCGGTTATTGAGGCTCATGGACCACGAGCAGTTCGAGAAGCGATTGCTGATGGCCGCGCGGTCACGACCCTGGCTTTTTCAGAGACCGGCTCACGCAGCCACTTCTGGGCACCAGTGAGTACGGCGACAGCCTCTGGTGACAGTGTTCGACTCGACGCCAGGAAAAGCTGGATCACGGCCGCCGGAAAAGCAGACCTGTATATCTGGTCGAGCCGTCCACTCGCGGCTGAGGGCATGAGCACCATCTGGCTCGTTCCTGCCAATGCCGAAGGGCTCCGCGTCACGGCGCCATTTGATGGGCTGGGGCTGCGCGGCAACTACTCAAGCCCTGTCTCGGCTGACGGAGTTATCATCTCTCGAGACGCCATACTAGGCGAGGACGGCAAGGGCTTCGATATCATGATGAATATTGTCCTTCCCTACTTCCAGTTCATGAGCGCTGGCTGCTGCCTTGGGATGATGGAGGCAGCAACGACGAGGGCAGCCGCCCACGTCGGTGGAACAAAGCTCGAGCATATCAGTCAATCCCTCGCTGATCTGCCCACGGTGCGCGCTTATGTTGCTCGTATGCGCATCAAAACCGATATGGTGCGCGCATTCATGCTCGACGGCCTTGATGCTCTTGAAAGCGGCCGCGAAGATGCCGTGTTGCGTGTGCTCGAGGTCAAAGCTGCGGCTGGTGAGACATCAACCGAGGTCACAGATCTGGCCATGCGCGTATCTGGTGGGGCCGCGTTCCGTAAGGAGGTCGGAGTCGAGCGCCACTTCCGTGATGCGCGAGCCGCAACAGTGATGGCTCCAACCACTGACGTTCTGTACGACTTTATCGGCAAAGTCGCCTGCGGTATGCCGCTATTCGGCTAGAAGAAGGAAGGGAGCTACCTATGCATGACGATGCCGTTCTGCTGCTAGGAGCAGTTGCATATGATCCCAAGGTTGTGACGATCTGGGAGGGGTTCAAAGCCTATTTCGTGCGCCAGGGACTCGGGATGGACTACGTGCTGTACTCGAACTATGAGCGCCAGGTCGAAGCGCTCATCGACGGACACATTCACGTGGCGTGGAATTCTCCCCTCGCCTGGGTACGCGCCCGTCGTCTCGCCACAGCCAGGGGACTAGAGGCCCGGGCCATCGCTATGCGAGATACTGACTGTGATCTGACCTCCGTTGTCGTGGTGCGAGAGGATGGGCCTATCAAGGCAGTGGCGGATCTCAAGGGGCGGGTCATTGCAGTCGGTGCGGTGGATTCACCACAGGCCACGCTCCTTCCGCTTGCACATCTGCATACCCTGGGTTTCGATCCAGGCTTGGACATCGTGGTTCACTATCATAATGTGTTCGCCGGCAAGCACGGGGACCACATCGGAGGGGAGCGCGATGCCGCACGGACCCTCCTTACAGGTGAGGCCTCTGCAGCGTGCCTGCTTGAATACAACTATCACCAGTTTCTCCTAGAAGGAACGCTGCCTGCCGGGACAACACGCATGCTCGCCCGCACCCCTTCCTTCGACCACTGTAACTTCACCGTCGTGTCAACAGCCCCACCCGAACTGGTCGCCCACTTTCAGTCGCTGCTTATCGACATGTCTTATGAGGATCCGGATGTGCGACCACTGTGCGACCTGGAGGGATTACAAGCGTGGTATCCAGGAAGAGTAGACGGCTATCAGGCCCTTGAGGCGGCTGTAGCGCTTGCTCACTTTTATGATCAGGAAGGGAACATTACGGCAACCGACTATCAATTCTGAGGGAAGAATGCCGTATACATGAGAGGAGGGAGATGAATATGACGCTCGCCCATACCAATCCGCAGGGCGACGGGGGAGATCTGCTCCATCGTCTCTGGATCTATACCAACTACGACTGCAATCTCTCCTGCAGTTATTGCGTGGCAGAGTCCTTTGTAGGGGCCGCGCGCAACGGACTCGCGCTCCCACAGGTCTGTCGTCTGATCGATGAAGCGGTAATGTTAGGGATGACGGAACTCTTCCTGACAGGAGGCGAACCATTCATCCTGCACGACATCTTCTCGATGCTGCAAGATGGCCTGGAACGCATGCGGGTGACTGTGCTCAGCAACGGCATTCTGCTCAAAGGCAAGCGTCTCGGGCAGCTCGAGGCCCTGCCGCACAGGGAGCGCCTGACCGTCCAGATCAGCCTGGACGGCTCGAATGCCGCGACTCATGATGTTTACCGTGGTGCAGGAAGCTGGCAGAAGGCCATTGACGCTATCATGCGCCTCAAAGCTGCAGGATTCCATGTGCGTTTAGGAACCACCCAGACGCCCGAGAATAGCCAGGACCTCGCTGCCATGTGCCAGCTGCATCGCGCGCTTGGGATCCCCGATGAAGACCACATCATCCGCCCTCTCGTCCGTCGCGGATTCTCGGCGAAGGGCATGGCTATTGCACTGCCCGCACTCGAACCGGAGGTGACCGTGAACCGCGATGGGGTCTACTGGCACCCCGTCGCGACTGCCCCCGATTTGCTGATCTCACCCCGTATCTTTCCACTGTACGAGGCAGTCGAGCAGATCAAAGAGATCCGGGAATCCCTGCTTATGATCACTGGAGGAGCTTCCAGTCGCTTTCGCTGAGGGTGAACTCTCTGCGCTCCGTGCGAGTGCCTGACGCGAGATCACTTGTGACTATGGGTGCTAGAGGGTGGCCAGCCATTTACTTATTCTTTACCTAAAATTGCATTTCCATTGAGGTACGTTAGCTATCTTATAGGTAGCGCTGATGTAACGAGCACTCCAGCTAAACTCTGATGGGTTGCCTGATGCGAAGAAAGAGTGCATGACAATGGAAAAGCTTTCGACCTGTCTAAAAGAGAACACAGCTTCATTGAGGAGCGATGCCTATACCCTGGAGAAGACCCTGGCGGTCACCCAGCTCTATGACGAGTTCCGGCCACGCATCTACTCCCATAGTTATCGTTTGCTTGGCAACAAGCAAGAGGCTGATGATGTCACGCAGGAAGTATTTGTCTCTGCCTACCTTGCCTGGGATAGCTTGTATGCTCGCGATAAGCTCTCTGGGTGGCTCTACCGTATTGCGACAAATTTGTGCATGGATGTTCTACGGCAGCACAAGCGTAACTCCTGTTGGGTATATGAAGATGCCCATGACGTAAGCAACGAGGATGATTCCCTGAGGTCATCTCATAGTGGAGGCATTCCTGAGATTGCCGAACGAGAGCATATTCAGCGTACTTTCGCACACCTGCCGAAAGGATATGCCCTCCCATTGCTCCTCAATGCTGCCAGGGGGATCCCGTATCAGGAAATAGCGGTCATTGTCGGTATTTCGCCGAGTGCTGCAGCGATACGTCTTACGCGTGCGAGAAAGCTGTTTGCAGAAGAGTATCAGCGTCTGGGCAGTGACGTTGTCAAAGAACAGGAACAGCGGCTGTGAACAACACCGCTATGCCAGCGGTCTCCAGAACAGGGAACGGCGGAGCCTTCCACCTCGTCGTCTGTAGGATGATGGTGAGCGGTTCTCCCTCCCCGATTTTTAGGGTCCGGGGTCTCGGCATTATTTCATAGACCCATGACACTGTTGCAGCAGGAAGCATGGTATGCTATCATCCACGCAGCAGCAAGGAGATCAGAGTGTGGTAACGCGCATCCTTTTGGTGGACGACGACCCGCATCTCGTCCCATTAATCCAGCGCGGCCTCGCCTATGAGGGCTTTGAGGTATATACCGCCATGGACGGCGAGTCCGGTCTGGCTGTCGCCCGGACGCTTCAGCCGCACATTGTGCTCCTGGATATCGCCATGCCAGGTCTTGACGGCTTCGAGGTCTGCCGTCGCCTGCGGATCCACGACGATATTCCAATCATTATGCTTACGGCCCGCGACGAGGTCACGGATAAAGTGAACGCTCTGAACATCGGTGCTGACGACTATCTCCCCAAGCCTTTTGCGTTCGACGAGCTGCTGGCGCGGATCCGGGCGGTGCTGCGTCGCTACAAGGCAGGAGGTGAACCTTTTGTCTATGCTGACCTGGAACTCAATCAGGCCACGCGGGAGGTATGGCGGGCTGGAAACCTGGTGGAGCTGACATCTCAGGAGTACAAACTCTTGCTACTCTTCATGCGTCATCCCAGACAAGTACTCAGCCGAGAGCAGATTCTAGAGCGCATTTGGGGATACACTAGCGAGATTGACACGCACGTGCTGGAAGTGTACATCGGTCATCTGCGCCAGAAACTGGAGGCCCAGGGTGGTTCTCGCCTGATTCACACAGTGCGCGGCTTTGGCTATACGTTAAAGGAGTAGGGGAATGTATATCCGTACCCGCCTGGCTCTATTGTTCATGCTCATCCTGTCCGTGGTGCTGACGGCTTTTAGCGTGACTATCTACCAGCTCACGAAGAGTAATCTCCTCACGGAGATCGACACAGATGTGCGCCAGCGTGCCGCCATGTTAAATCTCGCCACACATCCCTACCCTGAAGAAACCACTATGCGTGTGCCGAAACTGGATGTCTTCGCCTCACCAGACATCTACCTCCAGGTTCTGGACCAGCATGGGGGAGTGCTAGCCAGTTCAGGCAATCTGGGTAACAGAACCTTGCCCCTGATGCGGGATGCGATCGCAGCTGATCAGGTGAGAGAAGTGCGTGTGGGCAGCATACTGCTCTTCGTGTATGGCCAGGCAGTGCTCGTCCACCACAAGTTGCTTGGATATGTGCTCGTTGCCTGCTCGCCCCGAAGGATCTATTTTGCTCTTGGGAGCCTGCTGCACATCCTCATTCCCGGGGTGATTGTCACGCTGGTACTGGCAGGGCTGGCGATCTGGTTGCTGGTACGCCAGGCGATGCGTCCCCTGGAGCGGCTGGCGACGACTGCCGCTGACATCGCCGCCGCTCAAGATCATTCCCGCCGTCTCTCTCCACAAGGATCACCAGACGAAATCAACCGCCTGGCGCACACGATCAACGGCATGCTCCAGGCCCTGGAGGGCGCTTACCAGCAGAGGCAGAAGGTCAACGATCTCCAGCGCCACTTTCTGATCGACGTTTCCCACGAGCTGCGTGCCCCCTTGACAATCATGCTTTCCTCCCTTGACCTGATCAGAAGAGTAGGAGCGACGGACCCGGACTTCCAAGCCCATTCCTTGGAGCGGATGCGTGTGGAAGCCGAACGCATGGCCCGTATGGTGGCGCAATTGCTCATCCTTGCACGCTCCGATGCCGCTGTTGCGGCAGCTCACGAACCCGTACTGCTGGGAGATATCGTGCTCGAGGTCTGCCGCCAGAGGCCTCCGACCGACAGCGCCCTCGTTCTGGAGTGCCGGGGTATGGAGTCTCTGGAGGGTGTGCTCGTCTGGGGCAACCCGGACTACCTGAGGCAGCTCTTTCTGATCCTGCTGGACAACGCCTTCAAATACACTACCGCAGGCGAGAGAGTGGAAGTTATTGGAGCCCTGAACGAGGAGACAGTAACTGTCACAGTGGCCGATACTGGCATCGGCATTGCCGCGAGCGATCTGCTCAGAATTTTTGACCGCTTCTACCGGGCCGAAAACGCTCGCTCCCGGCCTGGTGCGGGTCTGGGCCTTGCCATTGCCCAGCGTATCGCCGAGCAGCATGGCGGGGAGATCCAGGTTGAGAGCGAGCTTGGCCAGGGCAGCCGCTTTACTGTCACTTTCCCGTTGCTCGAGTAGGTGAGATTGCCGTCGAAATGTCTCTTCAGTACAGCGGGCCATTGGAACAGATTGAAATTGAGCGTCGTCTTCTATTGTTCTTTCATACAGTGAAGACTCCTCTCTCCCCAAAAGCAGGTGAACCGGTTCAACATCGGGAGACTATAAAGAAAAAAGACCAACACGCTATGGCCTGCTTTCCACAGGTGAGCCCCCACCGCAAGCACATCAGCCGCACGCGTGTGAAAGCCAGGACAGACGAGAATGGTAGTGGTCGCCTCTGGATAGGGTATGTTCCATCCGCTGACTTTATAATCTCCACAGAGTGGTGGAAAGGTCACTGCTTCAGCTGGAATATCCAATTCGAATGGCGATAGGGTATAGCGATCAAACAGGGTCTTTTTCTTGGGGTGGATAATTGTTGCTACGATAAAGAATGCTACAGCTACAATGATGCCTGCTATTACCACACTTCCACCCAGGCTACCGAGGATAATCTGTTTGCGTGAAGGACAAGGGATATGTATTAGCCGCAATTGAAACATAGTATCACCCGAACTTTCTCGTCTCCATTGATTTGAAAGGTTGTTTACCTTATACGTAACCACCCATTCCGCTGAGGTTTTATTCCTCTTTTAGGGGGAGATCGTCGATGAAGCATCCAGATTCATGGCTCTCGATATAATCAGGCATTTTGCCTGATTCCGATAGCCTCTCGTATAATAGGAGCAGGATCGTGGCAGACCACACATCGAGCATGCGGATATACCGATGCTCGGGGCGATGCCTTGAAGCAAGGAAAGATCGCATGCTCGTAACGCGTGACCTTTGCTGCCATAACATGTGCAATACTACGCATCATATTGAGCATACACCAAAGGCCAGCGCAAACACTGGCACAAGGTGCATGAGACGACTGCTAAGAGCCGAGGAGGGAGATCATGAGTAATGTGCCAATTGCCGACTATGCCCTGCTGTCAGACTGTCGCTCAGCCGCACTGGTCAGCCGCGCAGGCTCCGTCGATTGGCTGTGCTTTCCCCGCTTCGATGGGCCGTCGGTCTTTGCCCGGCTGCTGGACGATCAAGCGGGACACTGGTCAATCTATGCGGTTGGTGCCTCCGAGGTGAGTCGCCGCTACCTTGAAGGGACGATGGCCCTCGAGACCACGTTCTGTACCCCAACGGGCGTCGCTGTGCTGGTCGATGCGATGGCGATCGGTCGCAATGAGCGCGGACACGAACTGGGTGTCAACTCGCCTGGGGTCGTGCTCCGTTCAGTGTCCTGCGAGAGCGGTACGGTGGAGATGGAGCTCGAATACGCACCCCGCTTCGAATACGGCCTCATCTATCCCCTCCTGAGACCAATTCAGGGAGGTCTAGTCACCCGTGGCGGCGCGGATGTCCTGGTGCTCTCCTCACCAATAGCTTTACAGGTAGAAGGCTCGCTGGCACGCGCTCGCTTCACCCTCCAGGCTGGTGAGCAAGTAGGCTTCGCATTGCAGCACCGGGCTAGCTGGGAGGGTGCCCCACAGGTGTGTACACCGGCGGCGATGACCGATTACCTTCACGACACCATCGTGGGATGGCGCACCTGGTCAGACATGCATCAGCGATACGCGGGACCGTGGCGGGATCTCGTTCACCATAGTGGCCGTGTGCTGCAGGCGCTCATGTTCCGTCCTACGGGAGCAATCGTCGCCGCGCCGACCACCTCGCTGCCCGAATCCATCGGGGGTGAGCGCAACTGGGACTACCGCTACACCTGGGTCCGTGACGCCAGCCTGACGCTGGAGGCGCTCTGGGTCGCTGCCTGTCCCGATGAAGCGTACTGGTTCTTCGCCTGGATGGCTGGCGCAGTGGCTGCGCAGATTCGGCGGGGTGCTGAGCTCCAGATCATGTTCGGAGTTGGCGGCGAGCACGACCTCAGCGAGCGCACACTCAGCCACCTGACTGGATGGCGTGCCAGCCGACCTGTGCGCATCGGCAACGGGGCCTGGAATCAGCGCCAGCTCGATGTCTACGGTGAGCTCCTCAGCGCGGCTCGCCTCCTCCGCAACCAACTCGGTGAGCTCGATGAGGTCACATGCACCTTCCTGATCGAGGTTGCCGATACGGCGGCAGCACGTTGGCAGGAGCCTGACCAGGGCATCTGGGAGGTACGTGGAGGCCCGAGGGATTTCCTCTACTCTAAGCTCATGTGCTGGGTGGCACTCGACTGTGCCATCGAACTTGCCGACACATTGGATGCGCTTGACCGGATTGATGGATGGGCAGCGGCGCGGGAGCGGATCCGCGCCGCTATCCTCGAGCGCGGTTGGAGTGAGAAGGCCGGAGCGTTCACGCAGGCGTTTGGCTCCGATGACCTGGATGCCTCCGCGCTCATGATACCGATTGTGGGATTCCTGCCCGCTACCGATCCACGCATGCGAGCCACCATCGATGCCATCGCCGAACGGCTCACCGATACGCATGGTCTGGTCTACCGTTACCGCGCCTCCGATGGGCTCGCGGGCTCGGAAGGGACATTCCTGCTCTGCACGTTCTGGCTGACCCACGCGCTCGCGCTGGCTGGCGAGGTCGAGCGGGCCAGGGCGACCTTCGAGCGGGCGGTTGCTTATGTGAATGATGTTGGGTTGCTCGCCGAGGAAGTAGACCCGGTGAGTGGTGAATTGCTGGGCAACTTCCCGCAGGCGTTCAGTCATATCGGCCTTGTGAATGCGGCCTGGGCCATCTCGCAAGCGGAGTAATGACTGGCCAGAGTTAGGTGAAATGCAGGAGCCAGCAACCCCAGAAGAGCAACTACATTACCCTTCCAGGCGACTGGGTGTCTTCCCCTGGCTCCTCCAGCACTGCATAGTGCGGGCAAAATCCTCGACCGCCTGTGGACCTGCCACCTCCAGTCCTTGCTGAAATTTCACTGGATCAACATTGCGATAGCCCATGAATTCTGCGTAGAAGCCCGCCAGGCGTTCCCCGGCTCGCCGGCGTGCTCGCACATTCAATAGATAGTTCAAAACAAGCTCAATGGTTGAGGGATCGGTCCAATCGGAACGGAAGAGCACCCTGCCGCTACGCCCAATGATATAGGTCATATTAGGTAGTGCCCCGTACATCTTGTGCCCTGTCCCCAGCAGATCATCGACCAGGATGGGCCGTTCCACCTGACCACGCTCCTTGAATGCCCAGGCATGGGCTAGCTTCTGCTCCATACTGCGGTGCGAGCCATAACGCTCTCCTGGATGGGCCTCCCGTGCATATTTATCCGCTTTGCCAACATGCTGCTTTCCCTTTTGGGTTTCCCCGCCAGGTCGGTTAGGTGTCCTAAGAGGTGGTATGGTCTCGACCTCCTGCATCTTTAGATGCGATCTACCAAGCGCCAAAGCGGCGCACCTCGACGAAACACTGATCCCTTTTCTGATAGGGACGCCCTCGGGTAAAGGTGATCTGTGCTTGTTCACAATACGCCACAATGACCTCATTGATGAATTCTGAGACTGATAGGTGATATCGGGTGCATGATTATTGCTACCCGCGCCGCAACCTTCGATCTCCTGACGACCCGCTATCTGGCAGATCACCCAGCTGCGACGGTGCTGCACGTGGGCTGCGGCATGGACAGCCGTGTTTTCCGAGTCGATCCGCAGGCTTCTGTCTGTTGGTTCGACGTGGATTACCCGGATGTGATCGACCTGCGCCGCCAACTGTTCCCCGAACGGGACGCCTATCACCTGATCGGTGCACCGCTGGAGGATTTGCGCTGGTTGGACGAGGTTCCACGGGATCGACCCGCGCTGCTTATCGCCGAGGGGGTGCTGCACTACCTGAGCGAAGCGGAGGTGAAAGCGCTCCTCAATGCAGTGGTCGGTCACTTCCCCAGCGGGCAGATGATCTTCGATGTATGCCATCCCTCGGTGGTGAGAAGAGTGGGTTCGAAAGTCGGGAGGACAGGTGCAACCTACAAGTGGGGACTTGACGATCCGCAGGACATCAAGCAGCTTGAGCCAAAACTTGAGCTCATCAAGGAATTCAGAACACGCGAACTGGTCGGGTTTTCTCGGTTCCCGCTCTGGGTACGTGCGCTCTTCCGCGCCATGGAGGTCAACACCGCGCTGCGCAGGATGGAGCGTACAGTAGCTTACCGATATGAGGATGCAAGCTCGGAATCACGATCCTGAGCAGGGTGAAACGGAAAAAACGTATGGCAGCGGAAAAAATGCAATTCACAAAGCACCCCGAAAGGACAATCTCGCGGTGCCTGTTTATTACTTCTCTGTCTTGGTCTTTTGGGAAGAACGGGACCGTAAACTGGTCTAAGGGTTGACGTTCTGTTACAGAGATTCATTATTACATTTTCATCCTGTTGATTTAATTTGAAAACTGATCTGAAAAGTCATGTTCTCGGCACAGTTCTTCACTATTGGCTATTCCAGGGATATACTGGTAGGAGAACTTCACCTCACCAAATGCACCGTAACTTACCTACGAATATCGGCTATGGCTGTTATCTTCACCAGGAATTATCATAAGAAAATTTATCTCACCAAACGAAGGTTTTTTGGCACGAATGGAAGAGATTTCTCTTTGTCATGAGCGAGGTTGCAGAGAAAACCCGTAACATGGCGCTTCTCTCAGATATATTGGCGTTGGGTGAGAAAAACGCGCAAGAGAGATGAGCTATGAATGTCTCGCTATCAAGAACGGGTTGTCACGCCACATAATGGTTTGTTGAGTCTCAGTATGTCGTGCCGGGCAGATGTTTGCAAAGTCTCAGAAAATCGTACCGGTGATCTTCACCCGAATTTGTGGAGTCCCCAAAGAAGAGAGTTAGCACATCAATTGTTCATATATGAGGGGACTCATATACTGGAGGGTGGAATGCCTCCGTGTCCGATTGTAAAAGGTTTCGATGTAATCAAAGGTGCTGCTCCTGGCTTGCGCTCGTGTCTGAAATGACTGGCTATCAATGCATTCACCTTTGAAACTATGAAAGGAACTCTCCATCGCGGCATGATCGTAACAGTCAGCAGTCTGACTCATACTGACGATCATGCCTTCTTGCTCCAAAAGAGCCTGATAGTTCTCACTTGTGTACGTGCTGCCACGATCAGAATGGTGGAGCAATCCAGCCTGTGGACGGCGCCGAGTGATCGCCATACGCAGCGCCTGGATCACCAGCGTCGCGTCTTGTGTGGCTGCCATGGACCATCCTACCACCATCCGCGAAAACAGGTCAAGCACCACCGCCAGGTACAACCAGCCTTCCGCAGTCCAGATGTACGTCGTGTCGGCCATCCACCTGGTGTTCGGCTGCTCAGCACTGAAATCCCGCTGCAGCAGGTTGGGAGCCAGCTGCGCACCTGGTTCACTTTTCGTAGTGATCGTGCGATGGCGTGGGCGTTGGGCGAAAAGCTCTTGTTCTCGCATCAAACGAGCGACTCGTTTCCGAGCGCATTTGATCCCTTGGTCCTGCAACTCTGCATGCACCCGTGGGCTGTGCCATACACGCGGCGATTGGCTTGGAAGACGGTCTTTACTTGTTCAGCCAACTGAGCATCTTCTCGGCTGTGCCGGCTGGGCGGGCGCTTCGACCAGGCATAATACCCGCTCACCGATACTTCCAGCACCCGGCACATGAGGGTGATCGGATATTCCTGCCGATGCTGCGCAATGAACTGATATCTCATGGCTTTTCGCGCGAAAAGATGCTGATGGCTTTTTTTATCTGACCAATGACAGGCTGGTTCGTGATCCATGCCAACGCGTGGAACCTCTATCGGAAGCGCCGTTGTCCAGAAAAATGTTACAGATATTTTTGCTCTGTGCTGGTAAATCCTCTAGAGGCTGACCAGACCGTGTTCGAATCTATCTAGTCGTGCTCGAAAACATCAAACCCAGTCCAGTTGACAGGCGGATTGAATCCTTTAGAACGCATAATCAAAACATGTGGCTCTACATTTACCCAAAGGCTATCGGCTACTTGCAAGAGAAGCGCAGCGAAATACTGTGTAGCTCGGTATTCTAAGGGAGGATACTTCTTCTGCAACCATAGGTTTACGTTGGCGCCACGGAGCACAGGGACCGGGTGCGTAGTGCCGGGCTGTTGTTCAGCACTTTTTATAAGGTTCATTAATTGCTGGGACTGACCAGATTGGAGTGCAGTTAGGGCTAAATCAACGATCATGGCGCTTATAAAGAAAAAATGAACTCCCATAAATCGCACTGGTGGTGGAAGGCGCCTAGCCGTTAGTACGGCGTCTAAAATACCACAGGCAAGCCAGTCCGCATCAAGCTCTTGCTTCCATGTCTTAGATTCTGGTCCATCATGTCTAGAACGCCCCTCATTGGCGTTTGAGGGCTGCACATGTCCTAGAAGAATATGAGAGTATTCATGAGCAGCGATAAAGAGGGCTCCTGTTTGGCGAAGGTGCTCAGCCAGAGAGAAGATTTCCTCGTCGTAGGGGTGGAGCGGTGGGGGTAAACCCCATCCTAGGAAAGCAGAAAGGGTACTAAAAAAAGATTCCGTAACGGTTGGGTCACCATAGTGTATGGCCTTACTCAGGGGCATCTCCCGCCCAGATACGGCATACTGTTTAGCCCCTTCTTGCGCCTTTTTAGGGTCAATCGCTTGCGCGAAGTTATTGCTGATGCTGTAGAGGAAGTCGAAAAACGCTGGGTCAAATACAATTAGGTATGTGTTTGTGTGGGGAACGATTAGTGTCCGGGCGTTCACCTGCCCAGTAGGGAGCGTACTGAAGGTGACTCGACCATTCAGCTTCTGAAGTTCACCTGAGAAGCTCAATTGTGGAAAAACACGATAAAGTGCTTCGATATCCGATTGAAGTTTCTTCAATATTGCGTGGTGGAAAGGATCAACATATGGGGTTGGCGCATCACTATATTCACGCAGAATACTATCCAGGTTATGGTGAGAATCTACTTGCTCCACGCCTCGTCTCCAATTTGCCAAAATTGAGTGGCTTAGTGCGGGATCCAACCCTTCTTTCTTTAGCCGCTCTTTAAGGCGTATTTCGATTTCTCCGCCCTCCCGAAGTGCTTCTAAATTTTCGGCCTTGCGGCGGAGGAGGCTCTCTGTACTAAAGGTAGGTGGCGGATGACCTAACTTTGCGTAGGCGGCTTTTTGTAAATGCTCTAGGTAGCGATGACCGGGGCGGTCATCTTTTCTATTCATCGACCTTTACCTTTGGATGATTCTCTAGTCTCACGCTTGTCTTCAGGACATAAGGATCGCACTCCCGCACGAACTATAACGACCGCCAAAGCACCAAACGCCAGCGGAGTTAGTGGAATAAGAGCCTGCGGCCCAAGTGCTAGCGGTATCATCACTGGAACAACTACCTTGGCGACATCTCCAAGATCATCCGAAACGGACTTCAAAGCTGGGCAGAGGCGCTCAATAACTGTAGGTTGCTTGATCAAATCTTCAGCGTGTGCCTTCGCGAGCTCAATCTCTTTGGATGACACTTTAGTGGATTTGCCATGGCCAATGGGAAACGACTGAGCCTCTCTCGCATCTCCTAATACGTCCATTAGCTCGATCTGGTAGGCTGCCTCCGCAACCTCTTCCGTAAATCTCTTTTGGTCCACGTTTTCCATGGCCAACCTCCCTTTCCGGCTGAAAGGCATCATATTTTCAGTTCTTGCAAGCAATTATACCAGAGAGCTTGCAACAAACCTAGCCGTAGATCTGCTGGATATACGAGTTTCTGCCCTTATTTCTTGTCGTTTCTGCCAGAAAAAATATCATCAAGTGGAGAAAATGCGCGTTTGACGTCTCCATGAACGCAAAAATGCCGATGAACGATATCACGACAGGTTTTGGTGTCAGAAATGTTCATTGTCGCCCTCTCTCCACGCTCAGATACAGCGACACGAATTATGTCAGATGCATTGCCTCACGAGAATCTTCCTCCATCTGCCTTCCCAACCCCTTTTCCCTCTTGTTCTTCGTTGACAGGGCCATACCGTCTCAAGCGCTTTCGTGGTCTTTCACCACACAGCAAACCAGTGTCGAGCCAACGACAAGAGGACGACCGTCGTGAGGCCAGGAGCGACGAATCTGTCGCCTCGGCATTCCGCGTGCATGGCAATGGCCGCGACCCGGTGTCCGAGAAAAGAGAAGATGCGCCTCTTGCACACAGATGGAAGCTTCGCATACCAAGCCTGTTTTTCACTGAGCGTCTTTCCTTCAGTTCCCTCTCTCTGGCCTGGATCTCAACGGTGCTGTTCTTGCGGCACCTCTCCATCAAACCTCTTCGGTCCCTTTCTGCGTCTGGTCGTAGAGCCATTGAGTATGCCAGCGCAGATACTGCCTGACCGGAGCCATGCCCTCATAGCCCATCAATTCTTGTAAGCCCTGCGGGTCTCCTCCTGCCTGTAGGTACCGTAACGCAAAGCTGTGGCGTAAGTTCTGAGGAGTCATCACGGTCTCGCTGCCTCCTGCTCGTGTGCGCAACCGGCTCATTAACGAGGTCAGGCTGCTTTTGGTCAGCCCACGACCCCCTTCAGAAACAAAGAGCGGATCATCGCCCGTTTTCCTCCTGGCCAGAGCGTTCTTTTTCCCTGGATAAGCCTGATCCAGATAGGAGAGGAGATGGCTCAGGCAGGTTGTTGCTATGGGTATCCGGCGCACCCTGCCTCCTTTTCCCCTCACGAAGAGGATGCCCACCGTTGGATCCACATCAGCCAGGTGCAATGCGCAGGCCTCGGCAAGTGTGATCCCCGTGTCAAAGAGTACCCAGAGCAGGGCTCGATCGCGTTTGGTGGTGAGCGCCTTGCTTTCTAAGGGACAGCTTGCCTGGACAAACTGGTCAAACGTTTCCGGCGACACTACGTGAGGGAAAGGAAGACTGGCGCGGGGAAACGACTCCTCGCTCATTGGGGAACAAGGGAGCATGCCTTGGTGCACAAGCCAGGCACAAAACGCTCGCACGGAGCGTGCGTAGGTTTCGATGGTACTCGGTGAGCGCCCTCGGCCAGCAGGAGTTGGCGTTTGACCCACCGAGGCGATCCAGGCGCCCAGATCCGTTTCAGTGATCTGACTGACGTGAAGGAGATGGCGTTCCAGCAGCAGATAGTCTTGTAACTGATGCAGCACCGTTTGATGCCATTCCAGCGTTTTCGGACGATGCCTGGCCTTGCGATGGGCTTGCAGATAGGATTGGATTGCGCGTGCGATGGTGAGATGGTGAACTCTCCTCAGTGAGGGAGCGCGAGACTCCTGTTTGGCTGAAGCGCGAGTGATATGAGGGGGCTGGACAGCCTGGCTTGATGCGCTCTCCGCGAGTGTTGGAGGGTGAACTCTCAAGTGCGTCGCCTTTCCCAGTGGATGTATCGCTGGCTCTTGTGCGGTCAGGTAATGGTGAGATGAGTGTGTACTCGTTTCCCTTGAAGAAGGTGCAACGGACTGCATGGGCCGAGAGGGGAGAGAGACGATAGCCGTTGATGCTAGCGCTGTGTCGTGAGGTGGGCGCACCTCTGCATGGATGACTTCTGTCTGCTGGGGCTCCTCTCTTGTGGTCAGCACATACGCCCGGATTCGGCGCAGGCCACGTTGTAAGGTGCGAAGGTGTTGGGGCCGATAGCGGCCGGGAAACAATGACTGGAGTTCGCGAAAGATATCGCCCCCGCTGCGAGTGGGATTCGTTTGCACCCAGAAGAGGATCTGCTCCCACTGCCCGGCAAACGGATCTTTGCTGGTGCGTCGCCAGTCTAACACATGTACGCTCTCCTGTGGCTTCTGATTGTTGTGCGGAGAAACTGATCCCTCATCATGTCCCATTCCTTCGAGCAGGCAAGACGTTATCGCATGGCCTTCGAGATCAAACTTCAGCAGAGATGGCAGCGGCGCCTGTTGCTCTGGAGCGGAGCCGCTGACCGCATAACGAAAAATGGCCTGTTGCAATTGCTCCACCTGCTGGAAGAGACGGATGGGATCGAGTGCTGTCGCCCAGTATAACGCCTGCTCGCTGGTTTGACCAGGGATCACAGACACGCTTGAGACCTGGCGGCAACGTTCGAGAACGCAAGGGAAAAAAGGGGATGGTGGAACTGGCAGAGGAAGATTTTGGTGAGGCAATGCTTGAAAATGAGGCAGGATGTCGCTGCACGCCTTTTTGCACATAAAAACATCGTCTCCTTGCTTGCCAAATCACTGCCTGGTTGTCACCAGGCGGCTTCTCACCGGCCAGGAAGGAGACGATGTAAATAGGAGAGCGGGAGACGGGACTCGAACCCGCGACAGCCTGCTTGGAAGGCAGGGTGTCGCAGGATCGCCGTTCGCCTGGTATGAAGTGGCTTTGGGGGCCGATTGAACAACTACTTCCGAATTTCGTGCGGCTCTGACAAAAGATGTTGCACACCTCAGGCAAAAGATGTCACGTCCTCGCGAAGGCAGGATGCTACAACCTCAGAGCGCTCTAGAACAACTATACCAGACCCCTTGCGCAAACACAAGGGAGGCAGGATGTCTACCCACACATAAAAACTGAAGATGATCTTATTTCATAGGCCAGCGTCTCCACCCCACTGGGGCAAGTTCGCTTGCAAAAAGCGGTGGAAGCAGCGTCTTGATTATCTGCTCTTGAAGAGCTCATTTTCAGAGCGGATGGTCCAAGTAGCCAGCACAGGAGCGAAGCTTCGCTTCTTGCTTCCCATCATATGGCAACCTCCTTCAGATGACCACTGCACTCTCTTCTCTCTCACCATGTTCTTCACTTTTCAACCGGCTGAGCAATGGTGCGAACGAAACAAAAGGCTTCTCGATGGGCAAGTACATCTCAGCCACCAGAACGGTTTCCATCCAGCCTGTAGGGTTGTGACGATTTTGTGCGGACACAGCAGTTCCCTGTGATGCAATCGTGAGAGCGATGCATTACAGTATCAATGTAAACGCAGGTGGGAGCGGAGCGTAACGACAAGGGCGTCAGCCAGGAGGTGCAAGATGAACGTACAAAGCACAACAATGAACTGCAATACGTGCCACAACCAAACAGACGAGCGCTGCTCGTATTGTCTTCTGCCCGTCTGTCCTGAGCATGGGGGGCACGTCCAACCCTGGTTCACGCATCGACAGGTGCTGGTCTGCACTCCTTGTCAAGCAAAACTCCAGGAGATTGCCCAGGAGGAACAGAGCCTTTCCTCTTCTCGTCATTGGATACCAATGTATGGTAGACCGGGCGATCCTACTGCTGGCTAGTCCCTTTTCCCGCGTTTTCGGCGCAACAATCACGCTCAAGCTCTCTGCACCCCAGAGCTTGCCAGCAGGAAGCCGTGAGGGGTGCGCATATCATGTACTATTCTCTGCAACAGCTTGTTGTGAGATCTGCTGCGAGAATATCTCTGGAAAGGAGAAAGAAGTCTTATGTCAAGTCAACAGAATGCAACGGTACGATGGGGCATGTTCGCCATCGAAATGCTTGCAGGAGCATGGACGCTGGTGCATCTCATCTGGAGTGTGGCTGGTATCAAAGCTGACGATTATTGGGGGGTGGCTTTGCCCATCCTGTTTCTCCTCGCCCTGATTCTGGCGTTCGTGCAGTATTCCCAGGAGCGGCATGCTTTGGTGACTGCTGCTTCGACGGAGCAGTTTCCTGAGCCTGCGATCGCGAAGTTTTTCCTGGCTTCAGCGGGCTCTGCCGGGATGTGGTTTGTCGTGCGCATGTACGTGGGCACCGGGTGGCTGCTGGCCGGCTGGGAAAAGGTGATCTCGCCTGCCTGGGGCACCAGTGGAAAAGCCCTGAGCGGCTTTGTCGCTGGCGCTTTAGCCCAAACGACTGGGGCGCATCCGGCAGTACAAGGATGGTACGCGTCGTTTTTACAGAATTTCGTGCTTCCCAATGCAGGTTTGTTCTCGTTCCTGGTGACCTGGGGCGAAGTGGCGGTTGGGTTAGGTCTCCTCTTAGGAGTGCTGACAGGGATAGCAGCCGGTTTTGGGGTGTTGATGAACCTGAATTACCTGCTGGCTGGGACAGTCAGTATTAATCCGGTGCTGGGGGTTCTTGGATTATTCCTATGCTTCTCGTGGCGAGTCTGTGGATGGATCGGCGTTGATCGGTGGTTGCTGCCTGCGTTGGGATTGCCCTGGAAACCGGGAACCTGGTTCCAGTCTCCAGGGTCGGCGGCAGCTGCTCCGCCGTCCTAATCGCTCACGGAGTTTTTGTTCTGATAACGAGTCGTCTCTTGCTGCATGCAGCAAGAGACATTTTTATGCGAGAGAAGGCGTGGTGAAACATGTCCTTGTGATGTATTTGTGAGGTTAACAGTGCATGATTGTGAGTAGTATGTGATACGAGGAATGTATGCTTGACCCTGAGCGAGTCTCTTGCGCAGACTGCTTACAACGTAATAACCTTTTACATGAATCTAGATATCTGGAGGCACTTTATGGAACGTAATTGGGTGACCATAGAAGGCAACGAGGCAGTCGCCACTGTCGCACACGCGCTGAGCGAGGTGATTGCGATCTACCCGATCACGCCATCGACACCGATGGGTGAATATGCTGACGCCTGGTCGGCAGCGGGGCGCGTCAACCTGTGGGGCACGGTGCCATTGGTTGTCGAGATGCAGTCGGAAGGCGGCGCTGCCGGGGCCATTCACGGAGCACTCCAAACAGGGTCGCTGGCAACGACCTTCACAGCCTCGCAGGGCCTGTTGCTGATGATTCCCAACATGTACAAGATCGCCGGTGAGTTGAGGCGACCCGCGCCACCGGCTTTGCCCTGCTCGCCTCAAATTCGGTGCAAGAAGCGCAGGACCTGGCCTTGATCGCACACGCGGCGACGCTCTCGGCGCGTGTGCCCTTCCTCCATTTCTTTGACGGATTTCGCACGTCCCATGAGATCGACAAGATCGAGCTTTTGCCCCACGAAGCTATGCAGGCTCTGATTGATGATTCCTTCGTCAGAGCCCACCGGCAGCGTGCGCTCTCGCCAGACCACCCCTTCATTCGCGGCACGGCGCAAAACCCGGACGTGTACTTTCAAGCCCGTGAAAGCGTGAACGCTTGACGCCGAGCGGGTGCTTGTGGTGATGGGTTCAGGGGCCGAGACGGCGCAGATGACGGCGGAGTACCTGGCCGGACAGGGCGAGAAAGTGGGGGTGGTCAAAGTCCATCTCTACCGCCCATTCTCGGTGCGGCACTTCGTGCAAGCATTGCCGCCTACCGTCAAGGCCATAGCCGTGCTGGATCGGACGAAAGAACCTGGCAGTATTGGAGAGCCCCTCTACCTGGATGTGGTCACGGCGGTCAACGAAGGCAGAGATACAGGCCTCATCACTGCATCACCACGCATCACCGGCGGGCGCTATGGCCTTTCCTCCAAGGAATTTACCCCTGCGATGGTCAAGTCCATCTTCGAGGAATTGCGCCGCGACGAGCCGAAAAACCACTTTACCGTGGGCATCAACGACGATGTGACCTACAGCAGCCTCGATTACGATCCCGGCTTTGCTATCGAGGGTGCAGACACGGTGCAGTGCGTATACTGGGGATTGGGCTCTGATGGCACGGTAGGGGCGAACAAAAACTCGATCAAGATCATCGGCGAGGAAACCGACAACTACGCGCAAGGCTACTTCGTCTACGACTCCAAGAAATCAGGGTCGGTGACGATCTCACACCTGCGCTTTGGACCACACGAGATGCACGCTCCCTACCTGATCGGCACCGGCCAGGCCAACTTTGTCGCTTGCCACCAGTTCTCGTTCCTGGAACGGTTCGATGTGCTCAAATACGCCAGGCCGGGAGGAGTCTTCCTGCTCGCCAGCATGTATGGACCAGAGGAGGTGTGGGGGCGCCTGCCACGCGAGGTGCAGCAAACCATTCTTGACAAGCAGCTGCGCTTCTACGTGATCGATGCCTTCAAAGTGGCCAGCGACATCGGCATGGGTGGGCGCATCAACACTGTGATGCAGACCTGCTTCTTTGCCATCAGTGGGATCCTACCCGAGGCGCAGGCAATAGAGCAGATCAAACAGAGCATTCGCAAGACCTATGGCAAGCGCGGCGAGGCGGTGGTGCAGAAGAACTTCCAGGCGGTCGATGCAACGCTGGAGCATCTCTACCAGGTGAACGTTCCGACAGCGATTGCTGACGCGATACATCTGGCCTCCGCAGCAGGCACGGCAGAACCAGTCCCAACCAATGGGCACGGGCGCGGCAAACCCCTGCCGATGCTGACCCGGCGACCACCAGTACCAGTTGAAGCGCCTGATTTTGTGCGGCGGGTGCTCGGTCCGATGATCGTCGGCGAAGGCGATTCGCTGCCAGTGAGTGCTCTGCCCCGCGATGGGACCTACCCATCGGGGACGGCCCAGTGGGAGAAGCGCAACATTGCTCTTGAGATTCCTGTCTGGGACCCTGACATCTGTATCCAGTGTGGCAAGTGCGTGATGGTCTGCCCACACGCGGTGATCCGCGAGAAGATCTACGATGCGACTCGCCTCAAGGAAGCTCCTGAGACGTTCTCGTCGACGGATGCTCGCTTCAAAGAGTTCCCCGGCATGCAGTATACGCTGCAGGTGTCGCCGGAGGACTGCACCGGCTGTGGCCTGTGCGTGGAGGCATGCCCGGTCAAAGATAAGCGACAGGTGGGGCACAGAGCCATCAATATGGCGCCGCAGCCTCCACTGCGCGAGCGCGAAAAGACCAACTGGGAGTTCTTCCTCACCCTGCCAGATGTGGATGGGACGGATCTCAACCTGGCAGCCATTAAGAACTCGCAGCTCGTCACGCCATTGTTTGAGTTCTCTGGCGCCTGTTCAGGCTGCGGCGAGACGCCCTACATCAAGCTGGCGACCCAACTGTTCGGCGACCGCATGATTGTCGCCAATGCTACGGGCTGCTCATCGATCTACGGCGGCAACCTGCCCACGACGCCCTGGACGATGAACCGCGCAGGACGCGGCCCGGCCTGGTCCAATTCGCTGTTTGAAGACAATGCCGAGTTCGGCCTGGGTATGCGCCTGACGCTCGATAAGCAGCGGGAATACGCGAGCGAATTGCTCACCCGGTGTGCCGGTAGCGTGGGCGAGGACCTGGTGCAGGAACTGCTGGGCGCCGATCAAGCGCACGAAGCGGGGATAAAGGCGCAACGGGAGCGAGTCGCCCTATTGAAGCAGCGCTTGCAGGCCACGGGTGGTGCAAATGACCTCGTACAGAGCCTGCTGAGCGTGGCCGATGTGCTGGTGCGCAAGAGCGTGTGGATCATCGGCGGCGATGGGTGGGCCTACGACATCGGCTTTGGGGGACTCGACCATGTGCTGGCCTCGGGGCGCGACATCAACATCCTGGTGCTGGATACCGAGGTCTATTCCAACACAGGTGGCCAGGCCTCCAAATCCACGCCACGAGGGGCGGTCGCCAAGTTTGCTGCTCGCGGCAAAGGGAC
>WNGJ01002015.1_pt1 | contig 32995 bp, 28 predicted proteins | sample 5400611 | NCBI WGS metagenome assembly WNGJ01 (sample SAMN13153375, study PRJNA577476) | soil metagenome | isolation source: 40 cm soil or saprolite under Garry oak tree replicate 1 | place: USA:California | collected 2016-06-15
GGTTTCCACCGATGTACCAAGGCGGGTATTACACCGTGTTCGGCGGGTTTCCACCCCCGGCGGCCTCGAGCGGCGCGCGTTCGCGCTGGCTGGGCGAGCGCGGCCTTCACCTTCGCGTTTCGGTCATTCGTGAATGCAGAAGATCGGAACGCTACGATCACCTCGATCTAAGCCAGATGCAAGCCATCATGTCGGAGCATCGCGTATGGCCAAAGACATCGAACAGCAGCTTGACGCCATCTTCGCTCACCACAAGGCCCGCGTGGAACAGGCCCGTAATGAAGCAGCCGGCAAGATCGTGACCGAGGAGGACTTCACTCAAGCGGCCACAGCTTGCTTGGCCAGTGTGATTGCGCCCGCCCTCCGGCAGATGGCTCAAGCACTCAACGAGCGAGGTGTGGCAGTCGTGGCGGTAGCGGCGTAGGCGACTACACAATCGCAGAAGTCAATGCGGAGTTGGTCAAGGCCAAGGTGATTGGGTTGGTCCGCGAACTGTACGGACCCGTGTAGCCGCCGCAGGCAGGGCCTGAGTTCACCGGCCGCTGCCTGCGGTCGGGTGCGTTACTCGCCGGGCGCCGGCGCGATCGTGCCGAACGATCCGTTCACTTCGTCGTTGGGACCTGCCGCATAGTACAGGGAGTCCGAGCTCGATCCGCGGCCGCCCCCGAGAGTCAGCGTCCAGAGGCCGTCGATGGCCAACGGGTTGCCGTCGGCGTCCTCGAGCTCCCCGGCGAACGTACCGTCGTTGTTGAACGCGCCGATTCTGCCATTGCCGAAGTTCCCGATCAGGATCCTGCCGCTGAAGCGGCCGAATGCGAACGATGCGCGCGTCACGCCCCAGGGGGAGTTGAGTGACCCGCGACTGGCAAAGCGGCGCAGCAGATGACCGTCGGTGTCGAACACGTCCACAAAGCCGTGGCCCGGTCCCGCGACGTCGTCGTGTTTCGCACCGTTCTGCCTGGCGTAAGTCACGAACAGGTCGCCATCGATGTTTGCGATACCAAACGGGGCGTAGCCAGCCGGCAGCTCGGCATCGACGAATCCGCCGCCCGTCGTCACCGGCGTGAACTGACCGTCTGCGCCCGGCGGACCGAAGACATCGATCCGTCCCGCCCGGAAGTTGGTCGCATAGAGGAATCCTCCCTTGGCGCTCAAGCCGAACACGAGGCCCTTGTAGACTGCCCCCGCTGCCGCCGTCGGAGACGCCGAGTTGTCGACCGCGAGCACCGCGTTGTTGGACGGACTCAACCCTCCAGCCCAGGCGGAGAGGGTGCCGTCCTCGGTCGCGAAGATGAACACCGCGGGTATCTTTGTGCCGGGAACCAGGAACGCCGCGGAGGGATTCCAGACGATCCCGGTCGGTGCCGCGGGCGTGGGGTTCGGCGGATTGTTCGGATCAACCGGCTGACAGGAGCCGGGGGCCACGACGTTTCCCGGCAAGGGTATCGATACCTGCAGCCCCAGCTTGGTGCCGTCACCGGTGTAGAGAGTCGAGCAGCCCGTGACATTGTCATTGACCCAGAAGGGACTGCCTGCGGGGCTGAAGGCGATGCCCCAGGCGTTTTGCAGCACCGGATCCCGGTGCGCGGCGGCGCCCGACAGGTTCGATACGAGCGGAGTGACCACGTAAGCGTTGCGATCCGACTCGTCTCCGGCGGCACGCGCGATCGTCGCCGCCGCAGCAATTCCGATGAGTGCCGCTGCCTTGAGCGGCGCGATGAGTTGACGCATGACTGGCACCCCGTAAGTTGGTTGTGGGATCCGGGCGTACGTGAGTGCCGCCGGGTGCGGCACCGGGTTCAACCATGGCGCTGGCGGCCACTAAAGAGTCCCGTTCCTCAAGGCTCGGCTCACGCTGTGCCGCTGACCCGAACGGCACGGCTGGGATGGCGCTGTCGCTGACTAAACCTATACTGCCGCCGCTGGTCGTAGGGGACGCGATCAACCCGCAGATGGACATGATCGAGTCATGAAGCACGCCATTCTCCCGGCTCTTCTCCTCGCGCTCATCGGCGTGCCGCTGTGGGCGCATTGGCCGCGGCCGCGGCTCGCCGACGGGGTCCGCGCCGATCGCATCGTCGTGCACAAGGCAAGCCGCACACTCGAGCTCTACCGCGGGAGCCAGCTGCTTCGCAGCTACTCCGTGGCGCTCGGGCCCCAACCGGTCGGTCGCAAGGAGCGCGAGGGCGACGGCCGCACACCCGAGGGCCGTTACATCATCGACTATCGAAACCCGAACAGCTCCTTCCACAGGGCGCTCCATGTCTCCTACCCGTCCGCCCGGGACGCAGCCGCCGCTTACCGCCGTGGAGTGAGTCCGGGCGGGCTCATCATGGTTCACGGGCTGCGCAACGGATGGGGAGCGCTCGGCCGGTTCGGTATCGCGCGCGACTGGACCGCCGGCTGCATCGCACTGACGGATCGTGACATCGATGAAGTCTGGCGAGCCGTGGCCGATGGCACGCCGATTCTGATCGAGCCCTGAGCCTTGAGCACGCGCACCGCTGCCGGCGCCCGCAAGCGCCGCTGCGCCTGGGCAGCCGGCGCCGACCCGGACTACGTCCGCTATCACGACGAGGAGTGGGGCCGCCCGGTGCACGACGAGCGGCGGCTCTTCGAGATGCTCACGCTCGAGGGCGCCCAGGCGGGGCTCTCGTGGTCGACGATCCTCCGCAAGCGCGCGGGCTACCGCCGTGCGTTCGCCCGCTTCGACCCGCGGCGGGTGGCGCGCTTCGATGCGCGGCGCCGCGCGGCGTTGCTCGAGGACGCGGCCATCGTGCGTAACCGGCTGAAGATCGACTCGACGGTCAGCAACGCCCGCGCCTTCCTCGCCGTGCAGCGCGAGTTCGGCTCCTTCGACCGCTACCTCTGGGCGTTCGTCTCGGGCGTACCCGTCGTCAACCGACCGCGCGCGGGCGCGGTCCCGGCGCGCACTCGCTTGAGCGACCTCGTGTCCCGCGATCTGAGGAAACGCGGCTTTCGCTTCGTGGGCACGACCATCGTGTACGCGTTCCTGCGGGCGGTCGGAGTCGTGAACGACCACGCGCAGGGTTGCTTCCTGTGCCCGCCCTTGCTGCGCCGGGGCCTGCGGCGCGGCACGGCGCGCCGTGTAAGATAGCGATCCGAATCACAAAATCTCAGGGTGTAGTTATGAAGGTACTGTTTGCAGTGGCGCTCGGCGCGGCGCTCACGGCGGGAGCGGCGCATGCCGAGTGCCCCTATCCGGCGGCTCCCGACAAGCTCCCGGACGGCACTACCGCGACCCTGGAGGAGATGCTCGCGGGACAGAAGACGGTCAAGGCGTACCAGAAAGCGATCGACGACTACGTCGCCTGCATCGACAAGGAGCTCGAAGGAGCCATCGCGAAGAGCGCGGACAAGCTGAAGCCCGAGCAGAGGGCCGACATGCAGCACGTCGAGGCGCAGAAGCACAACGCGGCGATCGATCAGGAGCAGAGCGTCGCCGACCGCTTCAACGAGCAGGTCAAGGTCTTCAAAGCCAGGACCGCCGGGCTGAAGAACTGAGTGCTCACACCGGCGGAGGCGGACTTGAGGATCGGGCAGCACCTGCAGTGCCTGCCGATCGAGTCGCTGCCGCTCGCGCAAGCGGCGCGTGCGGTGCTGCGCGAGAACATCTACGCCGAGCGCGACCAGCCGCCCTTCGACCGTGTGGCGATGGACGGCGTGGCCCTCGACAGTCAGACGGTGAGCGCCGGGACCCGTGCGTTCCGTGTTCAGGCGACGCAGGCCGCAGGCGATCCTCCCCTGACGCTGGCCGGGCCCGAAGACTGCATCGAGATCATGACCGGCGCGGTGCTGCCGCTCGGCTGCAACTGTGTGGTGCCGGTCGAGGAGCTCGAGCTCTCGCGCGGTCAGGCCTCGCTCGCGCCGGGCGCGCGCGCCGAGCCCTGGCAGAACGTGCACCGCCGCGGCAGCGACACGCGCCAGGGAGCATTGCTGCTGTCGGCGGGTGTGCGGCTGCGGGCGCCCGAGGTCGCCATCGCCGCGTCCGCCGGCATGGCCCGCATCCGCGTGAGCAGTCAGCCGATGCTCGCCGTCATCTCCACCGGCAACGAGCTCATCGAGCCCGGGGAGCCCGTGCTCGCTCACCAGGTGCGTCGCTCGAATGCCTACGCCATCGTGAGCGCGCTGCGTGAGCATGGCTTTGATCGGGTGGCCGACGATCACATCCAGGACGACCGGGACGAGCTGCGCGAGCGGCTCCGGTTTCATCTCGAGACTCACGACGTGCTGGTGCTCTCGGGCGGGGTATCGATGGGCAGGTTCGACCTCGTGCCCGCCGCGCTCGAGGAGCTCGGCGTGCACGCGATCTTCCACAAGGTGGCGCAGCGGCCGGGGAAGCCCCTGTGGTTCGGCGTCGGGCCTTCGGGGACCGCGGTGTTCGGTCTGCCCGGGAACCCGGTCTCCACCCTCGTGTGCCTGACGCGCTACGTGCTCCCCTCGCTCAACGCCAGCCTCGGCCAGCAGCCTTTGCCGCCGGAGCGCGTCGCGCTCGGAGAGGCGGTGACCGTGAATCCGCCGCTCACCTTTTTCCTGCCGGTGCGGCTCGAGCAGGACGACTGGGGGCGTAGCTGGGCGATGCCCGCTCCCACCAACGGGTCGGGCGACTTCACGGCGCTCGCCGGCACCGCGGGCTTCGTCGAGCTGCCGCCGGGTCCGAATACCTACCCGAAAGGGTTCGTGACGCGCCTGTACCGCTGGTCCTGACGCGCCGAGCCGCCCGCGTGCCGGGTGCGCCCCGGTCCGGCGCCCTCCCCTTCGACCGATAGCCATTACCCCCCGTGGTGCTCATACTGTGTTGCTCGGCATGGCAGTGCGTGAGGTCATCGTTCCCCTGAACGCGCGTTCGGCGCCACGGGATACGCTCGCCCGCCCGATGCGCGACCTGCGCATCTCGGTGATGGACCGCTGCAACTTCCGCTGTCCGTACTGCATGCCCCGCGAGACCTACCACGAGCAGTACCGCTTCCTCGGCTCGCACGAGCGGCTGTCCTTCGACGAAATCGTGCGCCTCGCGCGACTCTTCGTGCAGCTCGGCGTGCGCAAGCTCCGCCTCACCGGCGGCGAGCCGCTGCTGCGCGCCGGCCTTCCCGACCTGGTCGGCGACCTGACGACCATTGCGGGCGTCGAGGACGTCGCCCTCACCACCAACGGCGTGCTGCTGGCGCGCTACGCGAGCGAGCTCAAGGCGGCGGGCCTCAGGCGCGTCACGGTGAGCCTCGACAGCCTGGATCCCGAGGTGTTCGCGCGCATGAGCGGCGGGTTCGGGGGGGTCGAGGAGGTGCTGGACGGCATCGAGCATGCGCGGCGCGCGGAGCTCACGCCGATCAAGATCAACGCCGTCGTGCAGCGCGGCGTGAACGATCACACGGCGCTCGATCTGGTGGAGCGCTTCCGCGGCACCGGGGTGAGCGTGCGCTTCATCGAGTACATGGACGTCGGCAACCGCAACCACTGGCGCTCGGAGCTGGTGGTGCCCTCGAGGGAGCTCGCCGCGCGCATCGGCGAGCGCTGGCCGCTCGCGGCGCTCGAGCCCGACTATCGCGGCGAGGTGGCCAAACGCTACGCGTTCACCGACGGGCAGGGCGAGATCGGCTTCATCTCCTCGGTGTCGCAGCCGTTCTGCGGCGACTGCACCCGCGCGCGGCTGTCATCCGACGGCGTGCTCTACACCTGTCTCTTCGCCACCCGCGGCACGAGCCTGCGCGATGTGCTGCGCGGCGGCGCGAGCGACGACGCGCTGCTCGAGCTGATCCGCAACGTCTGGCTGCAGCGCTCCGACCGCTACAGCGAGCAGCGCGCGAGTCTCCGCCAGGCGGAGAAGGAGCAGCGCAAGATCGAGATGTTCTACATCGGTGGCTGATGGCGAGGGGCCGCCTCACCCATGTCGACGCGAGCCGGCGTCCCAGGATGGTCGACGTCGGCGACAAGGAGGTGACGCATCGCGTCGCGGTCGCCGAGGCCCGTATCCGCATGCCGCGCACCGTGGCGCGCGCGCTGCGGGCGAGCGGCCATCGCACCGGCAAGGGGCCGGTGTTCGACACCGCCATCGTCGCGGGCGTGATGGCGGCGAAACGGACGCACGAGCTGATCCCCTTCTGTCACCCTTTGGGGCTCGAGGACTGTCAGATCGAGATCACCCCGGTGGGCGCCGGGATCGCCGTTCGCTGCCGCGTGTCGGTGCATCACCGCACCGGTGTGGAAATGGAGGCGCTGACCGGCGCGGCGGTCGCGGCGCTCACCATATACGACATGTGCAAGGCGCTGTCCCACGACATCGAGATCGCGCAGCTGCGCCTCCTGGCCAAGTCCGGCGGCCGCCGGCCGTTCGCGCGCGGGGCGGCCCGGTAGCCCCCATGGCCGATCGACGCTCATCCTCGGGTTCGGCCGCGCCGCCGCTCTTCGGCCTGGTGCTGGCCGGCGGGCGCAGCACCCGGATGGGCCGCGACAAGGCCGCGCTCACCTACGCGGACGGCACGCCGCAGCTCGAGCGCGCCATGCGGCTCCTCGCGCCGCACGTCGCGCGGGCCTTCGTTTCGGTGCGCTCCGACCAGGCCGACGATCCGGTGCGCGCGCGCTTTGCCCAGATCCGCGACCGTCAGGAGAACCTCGGCCCGATCGCCGGGCTGCTGGCCGCCCAGGCGCAGCACCCCGAGGTCGCATGGCTGGTGCTGGCCTGCGACCTGCCGCTGCTCGATGAGACGACGCTCGCTCACCTTCTCGAATCGCGCGCTCCCGAACGCGCGGCCACCGCCTACCGCTCGAGCCACGACGGCGAGCCGGAGCCGCTGTGCGCCATCTACGAGCCGGCAAGCCGCGAGGCGCTCGCCGCGTATGTAGCCGCCGGCCGGCAATGCCCCCGCCGGTTCCTCACCGAAAGCGATACGCTGCTGCTCGATGAGCCGAACCCCCGGGCCCTCGACAATGTCAATACACCGCAGGAATATGGCTCCATCATGTCCCTCATGAACCCTCAGAGCTCCGGCGCGCCCAGGCAGCAGCCTTCGGGCGAGGTCAAGCGCCTCACGGTGCAGTACTACGCACTGCTGCGCGAGCAGGCCGGGCGGCGCGAGGAGGCGCTGGTGAGCGGTGCGCGCACGCCGCGCGAGCTGTACGCGGAGCTTTCCCGGCGCTATCCCTTCTCACTCGGCCCCGAGATGCTGCGGGTCGCGATCAACTCCGAGTTCGGCGACTGGTCCACCCCGCTCGCGGATGGCGACGCGGTGGTGTTCATCCCGCCGGTCGCCGGCGGTTGAGCGAACCGCGCAGGGCGCGATCCGTGTTCCGCTTCACCCGCACCGCGATTGAGCCCGAGCCGCTGCGCGGGGAGCTCGCCGACCCGGCCTGTGGCGGATACGCCTCCTTCGAGGGCTGGGTGCGCGATTCGAGCGACGGCGAGCGCGTGCGGCGGCTCGAGTACGAGGCCTTCGAAGCGCTCGCCGTGCGCGAGGGCGAGCGCATTCTCGGCGAGGCGATGGCGCGCTTCGGCGTGGCGCACGCGGCCTGCGTGCACCGGCTCGGGGATCTGGCCGTCGGCGAGCTCGCCGTGTGGGTGGGGGTGAGCTCGCCGCACCGCGCGGAGGCGTTCGAGGCGTGCCGCTACATCATCGACGAGGTGAAGCACCGCCTGCCGATCTGGAAGAAAGAGCATTACGCCGGCGGCGACTCGGGCTGGGTGAACTGCGAACGCTGCGCCGCCCCGGCGGCCCACGAGGCGGAAGCGCCCGCCGCGCAGGCGCACGGACACGCGCACCGGCACGGCCGCTGAGGCTCGCCGCCACCGCCGCTGAGACTCACCTCGCGCGGGCGTGCCGCCGCACGCTCTCAGGGGCGCACCTGCCCCGCGCCGCGCACGACGTACTTGTAGCTGGTGAGCTGCTCCACCCCGACCGGCCCCCGGGCATGAAAGCGGTCGGTCGAGATGCCGATCTCCGCACCCATGCCGAACTCGCCGCCGTCCGCGAACTGGGTCGACGCGTTGTGCAGCACGATGGCGCTGTCGACCCGCTGCAGGAAGCGCTCCGCGGTGGCCCGGTTCTCGGTCACGATCGATTCGGTGTGCGCCGAGCCGTAGCGCGCGATGTGCGCGATGGCCGCGTCCACCCCGTCGACGACGCGTGCGGCGATGATCGCGTCGAGATATTCGGTGTACCAGTCGTCCTCGCTCGCCGGACGCACGCGCGGATCCACCTCGAGCACGGTGGCGTCGCCGCGGACCTCGCAGCCGGCGTCGAGGAGGTCGCGCACCACGGGGGCGAGATGGGTCGCGACGCAGGCGCGGTCGATCAGCACCGTCTCGGCGGCGCCGCAGATCCCCGTGCGCCGCATCTTGGCGTTGAGCGCGATGGTGCGCGCCATGCGCACGTCGGCGTCGCGGTCGATGTAGACGTGGCAGTTGCCCTCGAGGTGTCCGATCACCGGAACGCGCGCTTCCTTCTGCACCCGCTCGACGAGCGCCTTGCCGCCGCGCGGCACGATCACGTCGACATACTCGCTCATGCCGGCGAGCATGTAGCCGACCGCGGCGCGATCGGTCACCGGCACCAGCTGAATGCATTCCGGAGGCAGCCCCGCCGCCCGCAGCCCCTCATCGAGACACTCGTGGAGCGCCCGGCTCGAGTGCTGACTCTCGGAGCCGCCGCGCAGGATCGCCGCGTTGCCCGACTTCAGGCACAGCGCGCCGGCGTCCGCGGTGACGTTGGGACGGCTCTCGTAGATGATGCCGATGACGCCGAGTGGCACGACCACACGCTGGATCCTGAGCCCGTTCGGCCGCTCCCACTCCGCGCTCGCCGATCCGATCGGATCGCGCAGCTCGATTACCGCGTCGATGCTCTCGGCGATCGCCTCGATGCGCCGCTCATCGAGGCGCAGCCGCTCGAGGCGCGGTCCGGAGAGCCGCGCCGCGCGCGCCGCCGACATGTCGCGCTCGTTGGCGGCGAGGATCGCCGCGCGGCGGGCGCGCACCGCCGCCGCCGCCGCCCGCAGCGCGGAATTCTTCTGATCGGTCGAAGCGAGCGCGAGCACCTGCGCGGCGGCGGTGGCGGCCTTGCCGAGCCCCTCCATCAACTCGCCGATCTGATCCGCGTTCATGGCGCCTCAGGGCGAGGGCTGCGCGGCCGGCGCGGCCGCGGCCGCTGAAGAGAGCTCCGGGCGCATGAGCACCAGGTCGTCGCGGTGGATCATCTCGTCACGGCCGCGAAAGCCGAGGATCTCGGCGATCTCGGAGGACTTGCGCCCCATGATGCGGGCGGCGTCGACGTCCGAATAGGCCACGATGCCGCGGGCGATCTCGGCGCCGTCCGCGGCGAGCACGCTCACCGTGTCGCCGCGGTCGAAGCGGCCGCGGGCCCCGGTGACGCCGGCGGGGAGGAGACTGCGCCCGTCGAGGAGTGCGCGCTCGGCGCCGGCGTCGATGCTGATGGCGCCTGCCGGGCGCAGCGTCCCCGCGATCCACTGCTTGCGCGCCGCCGCCGGCGTCGCCGTCGGCACGAACCAGGTGCAGTCCGCCCCCTCCTCGATGCGCCGCAGCGGGTGGCGGTGAAACCCGGCCGCGATGCACATGTGGCATCCGGACGCCACCGCGATGCGCGCGGCCCGCGCCGCCAAGCGGTCGTTGTCGCCGTAGCGGATCTCGGCGGTCGCCACCGTGTCGTTCTCGTTGATCACCGGCAGCGCATCGAGCTCGAGCAGCGCCTCGAGGGTCGCGCGCGCGTTCAGATAGCGACGACGGTTCTCGCTGTCATCGAGTGTCAGCAGCACCTGGGCCACCGTCACATCGCAGCCCTCGAGCAGCTCCTTGTAGGCGTGCGCGAGGCGGATCTGCCCGACCGCCGCCGCCGCCTGGCTCTCCTCCAGGCGCAGCGCGCCGTGCTTCAGCCCGAGCCGGCGCCGCCCGAGCGCAATGGCCCCGGATGACACCAGGATGACGCGCTGGCCGCGCCGGCGCAGCCGCAACAGGTCCTCGACCAGGGTCTCGAGCCAGGCACGATTCACGCGCCCGCTGTCCCCATCCACCAGCAGCGCCGAGCCCACCTTCACGACGACTCGCCGTGCCTGAGTCAGGGGCGCTGCCGAATCCGGACGCCGGGCGTTCATGGAGGAAAACTATACGCAATCGAGCTGCGTTGCCCAACCCGAGGAGAGCCCCTACACTTGTCGGCGGCGAATGTGACAAGGGTGGCTTTCGCGGTGAGCAGAGATTACGAGCCCGTGCCCTCCCAGTGGTACGAAAATCTCGAAGAAGAGGATTCGTTCCGCGTTCTGTCGGTCGACGAGGACTCGGAGCTCATAGAGATCGAGTACCTCGACGGCGAAATCGAGGAGATCGATCTCGAGGCCTGGCACGAGATGGATCTCGAGAAGATCGAGGAGCCCGAGGGCTGGTCGGAATCCGATGACGAGGACACCGACGAGGACGAGGACGAGGACGACTGGGACGAGGACGAGGACGAGGACGACGAGGACGACGAGGACGTCGACGAGGAGCGCGAGGACTATTGAGCTCACGCCCCGTGGCGGGCCTGAGGCGAGCGTGCTCGCGGGGCCGCACCGCACCCCTTGAAAAGGCGCTTCCCGCCCCCAAAGCTGGCAAATCGTAGGTCCCCGACGGTAGAGTGCCGTCGGGCTTCAATTCCCTCACTCCAACCCCTCAATCCCTCAATCCCACTCAAGGTTTTAAGTCCGTCATGAAACGCATCGTGTTGTTCCTCGCGACCAACCTCGCCGTGCTGCTGGTGCTGTCGGTCGTGGCGCACCTGCTCGGGCTCGACGTGTGGCTCGCCCAACGCGGCAGCAGTCTCTCGGGCCTGCTGGTGTGGGCCGCGCTGTTCGGCTTCGGCGGCGCCTTCATCTCGCTCGCCCTGTCGAAGATGCAGGCCAAGATGTTCATGGGCGTGCAGGTCATCGGCCCTTCGGCCGACCCGAGCGAGCAGTGGCTGCTCTCGGTGGTCGAGAATCACGCCCGCAGGGTGGGAGTCGGTATGCCGGAGGTCGGCATCTTCGATTCCCCCGAGCCCAACGCGTTTGCGACCGGCGCAAACCGTAACTCCGCGCTGGTGGCGGTGAGCACCGGGCTCCTGCGGCAGATGAACCGCACGGAAATAGAGGCCGTGCTCGGGCACGAGATGACACATGTCGCCAACGGCGACATGGTGACCCTCACTCTGGTGCAGGGCGTGGTCAACACCTTCGTGCTCCTCCTGTCGCGCGTGGTCGGCAACATCATCGACCGGGCGGTGTTCCGGTCCGAGGATGGCCGAGGCTTCGCCTCAATTCTGGTCTTCTACGCGCTGCAGATCGTGTTCGGCATCCTCGCAACCCCGATCGTCATGTGGTTCTCCCGCTGGCGCGAGTTCCGCGCCGACCGTGGCGGCGCCGAGCTCGCCGGCACCGGCAACATGATCGCAGCGCTCGAAGAGCTCAAGCGGGTTCACGAGCCGCTGCCTGCCCCGCAGTTCGCCGCCTTCGGCATCGCCGACGGCAGCTCCGCCGGCGCTCTGGCGCGGCTGTTCATGAGCCATCCGCCGCTCGATGAGCGGATCGCGGCGCTGCGCGCACTCGGCACCCATTGACAGCAGCGGCGTCAGGTCTCGCCCGCAGGCTCGGCGACATCCTCGGCGCCGACGGGGTGCTGACGGAAGCCGCCGACTGCGCGCCCTTCCTGGTCGACCATCTCGGACGCTGCCGCGGGCGGGCACTGGCCGTGGCATTGCCGCGCACGTTGTCGGAGGTCTCGCGGCTGCTCGCGCTGTGCGAGACCGAACGGATCGGCGTGGTGCCGCAGGCCGGCAACACCAGCTACTGCGGCGGGGGGATCCCCGATGATTCCGGCCGCCAGCTGGTCCTGTCGCTCAAGCGGCTGAATCGCATCCGCGCCCTCGATGCCGGCAACTACTCCCTCGTCGCGGAGGCGGGCTGCATCCTCTCGCAGGTACAACAGGCGGCGGAGGCGGCCGGCCGCTTCTTTCCGCTGAGCATCGGCTCCCAGGGGAGCTGTCAGATCGGCGGCAACCTCTCGACCAACGCCGGCGGCGTCAACGTGCTGCGCTATGGAATGATGCGCGACCTGGTGCTCGGGCTCGAGGTGGCGCTGCCCGGCGGGCGCGTGCTCGAGGGGCTCTCGACGCTGCGCAAGGACAATACCGGCTACGACATCAAGTCGCTGTTTCTCGGCGCCGAGGGCACCCTCGGCGTGATCACCGCCGCGAGCTTCAAGCTGTTCCCGCAGCCGCAGGTCCGCGCGACCGCGCTCGCGGCGCTCCCCGACGTGCGCGCCGCCGTGACGCTGCTCGGGGAGCTGCGCGCGGCGAGCGGCGACCGCATCAGCTCATTCGAGCTCATCCCGCGCGCCGCCATCGAGCTCACCACGCGCCACATCCCGGGCGTCACCGACCCGCTGCCCGCCGGGAACGAGTGGTCCGTGCTGTGCGAGCTGTCCTCATCGCGGGCCGCCGAGCCGCTCGATGCGCTGCTCGAGGAGGCGCTCGGCGCGGCGCTCGAGCGCGGCACCGTCCGCGATGCCGTGCTCACTCGCAGCGAGCGCGAGCGCGCGGCGCTCTGGAAGCTGCGCGAGAGCATTCCCGAGGCGCAGCGTCACGAAGGCGCCAGTCTCAAGCACGACATCTCGCTGCCGGTCGCCGCGCTGCCGGACTTCGTGGCGCGCGCCGCGCCCTGGATCAGCGCCAACGTTCCCGACGGGCGCCTCGTCGCCTACGGCCACGTCGGCGATGGCAACCTGCATTTCAACGTGAGCCAGCTCCCGGGCGCCGACCGCGAGCGCTTCCTCGCCCGCGCGGACGGCGTGCGGCGCGCGGTGCACGACCTGGTGCGCGAGTTCGGCGGCAGCTTCAGCGCCGAGCACGGCATCGGGGTGCTCAAGGTCGGCGAGCTCGAGCGCTACGCCTCCCCGGTGGAGCTCGAGCTCATGCGGGCCGTGAAGCGTGCCTTCGATCCGCACGGCATCATGAACCCGGGCAAGGTCTTGCGGCGTGAGGCCGCGGCGGCGGATGCCTGAGCGGCGCAGAGTCTCGCTCGCACTGCTGCTCGTGGCGCTGACGGCATGCGGGCGGCAGCTCTCGCCGGGCGCGGCGACGACATCGGGTGACGCGGGCGCCGACGAAGGTCCGCGCATCGCCACGTCGCCCGACAACGTGCACGTCGAGTATCGCGTCTACGGGCACGGCGAGCCGGCCGTGCTGCTGGTGCACGGCTGGGCGAACGACGCCAACTACTGGCACGCCCAGCTCGATGTTCTCAAGGCGCGCTACACGGTGGTGGCGCTGAACCTCGCCGGCCACGGCGCCTCCGGCAACAACCGCAGCGACTGGTCGATCGCCAGCTACGCCCAGGACGTCGCGGCGGTGGCGCGCCAGATTCCGAACGCGCGCCTGGTGGTGGTGGGACATTCCATGGGAGCGGCGGTCGCGCTCGTCGCCGCCCCGCTGATCGGCGCGCGCCTCCGCGGGGTGATCGCGGTCGAGGCGCTGCGCACCGTGGGTCTGCCGCCGCTCGCCCCGGCCGAAATCGAGCAGCGCGTCGCTCCCTTCCGCACCGACTTCGTGGCCGAGACGCGCCGGATGGTGAGCGGCTCGCTCTTCCCGCGTGATGCGGACCGGGCGCTGGTGCAGAAGGTGGCCTACGACATGTCGCTCGAGCCCCCCGCGATCGCCGTCGCGAGCCTGCGATCGCTCCTGTCGATGGATTTCGCCTCCGTGCTGCCCGCCGTCCACGTGCCGGTGTACGCCATCAACTCGGATCTGCTGCCGACCGATGCGGCGCGGATCCGCAGGTCGCTCCCCGATTTCACCCTCGACGTGCTGGACCACACCGGCCACTTCCTCATGCTGGAAGCGCCGGCGCGCTTCAATCCGTTGCTGCTGAAGGACATCGAAGCCCTGAGCGCACGCGCGGGTCGCTGAGCGCGAAGTGCGCGGCCCGAAACCCGCCCGCTCAAGTCCTCTGCCTCTGCCTGACCAGCCCTTCCTGGGCGGCGCTTGCGACGAGGCGGCCGTCGCGCGCGAACACGCTGGCGCGGGCGAAGCCGCGCGCCCCCGAGGCGCTCGGACTCTCGATGGCGTACAGCAGCCAGTCATCGACGCGCAGCGGGCGGTGAAACCACAGGGCGTGATCGATGCTCGCCATCACCAGGTCGGGCCGGAGGAGCGAAGTGCCGTGCGGGAGCGTCGCCGTGTCGAGGAGGAAGAAATCCGACACGTAGGCGAGCAGCCGCCGGTGCAGCATCTCCTCGTTCGCCAGCGCTCCCACGGCGCGAAACCAGATCTGCCGCTCGGGCGCGGTGCGCTGCGGGTCGATCCCCTGCACCGGGCGGAACTCGAACGGCCGCGGCTGCTCGAAGAAGCGCCGCACGCGCTCCGGCAGCCGCTCGAGGAGCGCTGCCGGGGGCCCCTCGAGCGGATCCGGCAGGCTCTCCGGCGGCGGTACCGCGGGCATCGCGATCTGATGATCGAAGCCCGCTTCGCTCACCTGGAACGAGGCGGTCATGTTGAAGATCTGCTCGCCGTGCTGGATGGCGACGACGCGGCGGTTCGTGAAGCTGTGGCCGTCGAGGCTGCGATCCACCTGATAGACGATGGGGGCGTTGCAATCGCCGCGCCGCAGGAAATACGCGTGCAACGAGTGCACCACGCGCGCTTCGACGGTGGCGGCCGCGGCGCTCAGGGCCTGCCCGAGCACCTGTCCGCCGAATACCTGCGGAGCGCCGATGTCGCGGCTCTCACCGCGGAACAGATTCACCTCGAGCTGCTCGAGCTCGAGCAGCGCCAGCAGGTCCTTGAGCCGCTGGTCCATGGGTGGTGAGATTCCTCGAGCCTCGAGGCGTCAGCCGAACTTGAAGGTGCCGTGCATCAGCGCGTTGTGCCCCGGGAAGGTACACAGGTACGCGTAGGCGCCGCCTTTCTTCAGGCTCGAGGTCGGGAACGTCACGCTCGTCGTGTCGCCGCCGCCAATGGTATTGGTGTGCGCGAGCACTCGCTTGTCTCCCGGCGGCACGTAGTTGTTGGGGAGCCCGGCGGTCATGCCGGCGTTGGCGACGTCGACCAGGTCCGCGGCGCTGACCAGCACCCAGTTGTGCCCCATGGCCTCCTTGGGAAGCTTGCCCGTATGGTGCAGCGTGACGGTGATCTCCTTGCAGGTGGCGGGCGCGCTGAGCTCGCTCTTGTCGTACTGCATGAGATCGTTGCCGCTGATCTCGAGCTTGCAGGGATCCGCGGCCGCATGGGCGTGGGTGCCAAGCGCGAGCGCGCCGAGCATCGTGGCGGCGATTGTGTTGCGCATCAGGCTCATCGTCTCCTCCTTCATCGGGCAAGACTGTCTTTATGGGGCAGAGCTTCCCGCCGCACCCTTCAGTCCGGCACTCCCAGACGCTGGTGCATCAGCGGGCTCGTGGTCGTGTACTGCAGGAACTGCTTCTTCTGCGGATACAGATGATGCTGGATCGCGAACGCGGCGAGCGCCGCCTCGTGGAATCCGGACAGGATCAGCTTCTTCTTGCCCGGATAGGTGTTGATGTCGCCGACCGCAAAGACCCCGGGGAGGCTGGTCTGGAACTTCTCGGTGTCGACCTTGAGCGCCTTCTTCTCGAGCGCCACTCCCCACTCGGCGATCGGTCCGAGCTTCGGGTGCAGCCCGAAGAACACCAGCAGCTCCTCGGCCTCGAGCGGCTCCACCGTGCCGTCCGGGGCGCGGATGTTGACCCCGCGGAGCGCGCCGTCCTCGACGAGCAGCGAGTGCGGGAGCGCTTCGAAGCAGCGCATGCGCCCGGCCGCCACGTGCTGCTGCATGCGCGCGACCGAGGCGGGCGCGGCGCGGAACTCGTGCCGGCGGTGCACCAGTGTCAGGCTCGCCGCCTTGCCGAGCAGCTCGAGCGTCCAGTCGAGTGCCGAGTCGCCGCCGCCGAAGATCACCAGGCGCTTGCCCTCGAGCTCGGCCGCGCTCTTCACCCGATAGTGGATGCGCGTGCCCTCGAAGGCCTCGGCGCCGGGCAGCGCGATGCGCCGCGGCTGAAACGAGCCGACGCCCGCCGCGATCACCACGCAACCGGCGTCGAAGCTGACTCCGCCCGCGCTGCGCAGGTGAAAGCGCCCCGCTTCGCGCGGCGCGAACTCCACCACCTCGTGGCCGAGATGCAGCTGCGGTTTGAAGGGCTTGATCTGCTGCAGCAGCCGATCGACCAGCTCCTGGGCGCCGCACACCGGCAGCGCCGGGATGTCGTAGATCGGCTTGTCGGGATAGAGCTCCGCGCACTGTCCGCCGGGGTGCGCCAGCGAATCCACCACGTGCGCGTCGATGCCGAGCAACCCGAGCTCAAACACCTGGAACAGCCCGCAGGGTCCGGCGCCCACGACGACGACTTCGGTGCTGATCGGCGCCGCAGGGGCGGCGCTGCCTGGAGGCTGGCTCAAGAGGCTCGCTTTCGCTCTTCCGTGTTCGGCCCGGCATTGTAGAGGGTCCGGTGCCCCCGCGCATGACGCCTCCCCCGTCAGGGGCCGGAGTGCGCGCCGCGCGCGCTTAGGCCTTATAGTACGCGGCGCGCGCCACGAGCCTTGCGCGCAACTTGCTCGAGCGCCGCCCGTGTTGGTCGGAGACGGCGGCGAAAGGGGGCTCCATGATCAAGCTCAACGTCAATGGCAAGGACACCGAGGTCGACGTCGATCCCGACACGCCGTTGCTGTGGGTGCTGCGCGACACGCTCGGCCTGACCGGCACCAAGTACGGCTGCGGCGCGGCGCTGTGCGGCGCCTGCACGGTGCATCTCGATGGGCAGGCGGTGCGCTCATGCCGCACGCCGGTGAGCGCCGCCGCGGCCGGCAAGATCACCACCATCGAGGGCCTCTCGTCCGATCGCAGCCATCCGGTGCAGAAGGCCTGGATCGAGCTCGACGTGCCGCAGTGCGGCTACTGCCAGTCGGGCCGGATCATGTCGGCGGCGGCGCTGCTCGCGCACACCCCGCAACCCTCGGATGCCGACATCGATGCCGCGATGTCCGGCAACATCTGTCGCTGCGGCACCTATCAGCGCATCCGCGCCGCGATTCACCGCGCCGCGCAGCTCAAGTCCGGCGGCTCCGCATGAGCCTCGATCGACGCGCCTTCCTCAAGAGCTCCGCCTGTGTCTCGGGTGGCCTGATCATCGCGCTGCACCTGCCCGGCTGCAGCAAGCCGGGGCGCACGAGCGGGGAGCCGAAGACGGTCGCCGCCAATGCGTGGCTGCGCATCGGCACCGACAACACCATCACCTTCCTCTGCGACCGCTCGGAGATGGGCCAGGGCGTCTACACGGCGCTGCCGACGCTCATCGCCGAAGAGCTCGGAGTGGACCTCGCCCACATCCGCATCGACTTCGCTCCGGCGGGCGATGCGTACAAGAACGACCTCCTCGGCACGCAGATCACCGGCGGCAGCACCAGCGTGCGCGATGCGTGGCTGAAGCTCCGCAGGGCGGGCGCGCAGGCGCGCACCATGCTGATCAGCGCCGCCGCGCGGGAGTGGGGCATTCGGGCCGCCGTCTGCCGCGTGGAGAACGGCTTCGTGGTCTCCCCGACCGGCAAGCGCGCGAGCTTCGGCGCGTGCGCCGAGGCCGCCGCCAGGCTCCCGGTGCCGAACGACGTCAAACTCACCGATCCCGGGAACTTCCGCCTGATCGGCACCTCCGTGAGGCGACTCGATACCCCACTCAAGGTGGACGGCAGTGCGCGCTACGGCATCGACGTGCGCCTGCCCGAGATGCTCTATGCCGCGCTCGCCCAGCCGCCGGCGCTCGGCGGCAAGGCGGCGAGCTTCGATGACAGCAAGGCGCGCGCCCTGCCCGGTGTCAAGGCCGTGGTGCAGACCTCATCGGGCATCGCGGTGGTCGCCACCTCGTGGTGGCAGGCGCTCAAGGCGCGCGATGTGCTCGCGATCAAGTGGGACGACGGTGCGAACGGCGCCTTGAACGACGGCGTGATCCTGCGCGGGCTCGAGCGCGCGACCGGCACGGCGCAGAGCGCCCGCCGGGACGGGGACGCCGACGCCGCCATCAAGTCCGCAGCGCGGGTGGTCAAGGCCGAGTACCAGCTGCCGCTCCTGGCGCACGCGACGCTCGAGCCGCAGAACTGCACCGCCGACGTGCGCGCCGAGGGCTGCGACATCTACGTGCCGACGCAGATCCAGCAGGCGGCGCAGCAGGCCGCCGCGAGCGCCGCCGGGCTCAAGCCCGAGCAGGTGCGCGTGCACACCACGTTCCTCGGCGGCGGCTTCGGCCGCCGCCTGGATGTCGACTTCGTCCCCGCCGCGGTCGAAGCCTCCAAGGCGGTCGGCAAGCCCGTGAAGCTCCTGTGGACGCGGGAAGACGACACGACCCACGACGTTTACCGGCCGCCGGCCTTCGACACCGCGATCGGCGCCTTCGACAAGAGCGGCAAGCTGATCGCCTGGAAGCTGCGCCTGGTGGGCCCCTCGGTCACCGCGCGCCTGTTTCCCGCGGTGGTGGAAAAGAGCATCGACCCCTTCGCCATCGAGGCGGCCGCCAACTACCCGTACGATGTGCCCAACGTGTCGGTCGAGTATCTGCGGCACGAGATCGGCATCAACGTCGGCTTCATGCGCTCGGTGAGCCATGCGCTCAACTGCTTCGTCGCCGAGAGCTTCATGGACGAGCTCGCCGCGAGCGCCCGCAGGGACCCGGTCGAGTTCCGCCGGGCGCTGCTCTCGAAGCAGCCGCGATACCTCAAGGCGCTCGAGCTCGCCGCTCAGGAGGCCCGCTACGGCGCGGCTCCCAAGGGACGCTTTCACGGGGTGGCCGTCATGAGCGGCTACGACACCTACATGGCGCAGGTCGCCGAGATCTCGCTCGAGAACGGCAAGCTCAGGGTGCACCGGATCGTCTGCGCGGTCGACTGCGGCCAGGTCGTGAACCGGGACATCGTCGTCGCGCAGGTGGAGAGCGGCATCATCTTCGGCCTGAGCTCGACTCTCTGGGGCGAGATCAATATCCAGCGCGGCCGCGTGCAGCAGACCAACTTCGACACCTACCGGGTGCTGCGGATCAACGAGATTCCGCGCATCGATGTGCTGCTGCTCGACAACCGCGCGCCTCCCGGGGGCATCGGCGAGCCGTCGACCGCCCTCGTCGCGCCCGCGGTCTCGAACGCCATCCACGCCGCGAGCGGCCGCCGCCTGCGCTCGCTGCCGCTCGCGCGCCACAAACTCGCCTGAAGGGGATTACCGTGACGTCGAACGCCGAACTGCACCAACGCCGTCTCCAAGCCGTGCCGCGCGGCGTGACCAACTCGCTCGCCGTGTACGCCGAGCGGGCCTCCAATGCGGAGCTGTGGGATGTGGAGGGCCGGCGCTACGTCGACTTCGCGAGCGGCATCTCGGTGCTCAACACCGGGCACGTGCACCCGAAGGTGCATGAGGCTATCTCGCGGCAGCTTCAGAAACTCACCCACACCTGCTTCCAGGTGACCCCCTATGAGAGCTACATCGCGCTCGCGGAAGCGCTGAACGCGCTCGCCCCGGGCACACCCCCCAAGAAGACCATCTTTCTCACCACCGGCGCGGAAGCGGTCGAGAACGCCATCAAGATCGCGCGCTTTCACACGCGGCGCTCCGCGCTGATCGCCTTCTCGGGCGGCTTCCACGGCCGCACGCTCGCCTGCATCAGCCTCACCGGCAAGGTGCAGCCCTACAAGGCCGGGTTCGGGACGCTGCTGCCGGAGATCTACCACCTGCCCTTCCCGATGCCGTATCACGGTATCACCGTCGAGCATGCGCTCGGCGCGCTCGAGCAGCTGTTCCGGGCGGACGTCGATCCCGCGCGCGTCGCGGCGATCATCATCGAGCCGGTGCTCGGCGAGGGCGGCTTCTATGCCGCGCCGCCGGAGCTGCTGCGGCGGCTGCGCAGCGTCTGTGACACGCACGGCATCGTGCTGATCGCCGACGAGATCCAGAGCGGCTTCGGCCGCACCGGGCGCATGTTCGCGATCGAGCACGCCGGCGTCGAGCCGGATCTCATCACCATCGCCAAGAGCGTCGCCGGAGGGGTGCCGCTGTCGGCCGTGATCGGCAAGGCCGAGATCATGGACGCGCCCGGACCGGGCGGACTCGGCGGGACCTATGCCGGCTCGCCGCTCGGGTGCGCCGCGGGACTCGCGGTGCTGGAGGTGATCCGTGAGGAGGAGCTCCTCAAGCGTGCCTCCGAGATCGGGCGCTTCATGAGCTCGCGTCTGAAGGGGCTGCAGGTGCGCTTCCCCTGCGTCGGCGAGGTGCGCGCGCTCGGCGCCATGGTGGCCGTCGAGCTGGTGAAGAACGGGCGCCCCGATCAGCCCGACGCCGAGCTCACCAAGGCTCTGGTGCAGGCTGCGGGCCGACGCGGGCTCGTGATTCTCTCCTGCGGCGTGTACTCGAACGTGATCCGTTTTCTCGCGCCGCTCACCATTCCCGACAACCACCTGAAGGAAGGCTGCCATCTCTTCGAGCAGGCGCTCGAAGAAGTGGCCGGCGCCGCGCGCAAGGCACAGGCTACGGGCTGAACGCCTAGATCCCCGCAACGGTTTCCGAGTGTGTCGTCTACGCCCGGCCGGCGTTGGCGTCGGTCGGGGTGTGGAAGTACTCGCTCTCGGAAGCGAGCTGCTCGATGAGGCGGTTGAGCTCCGCCATGCGGCCCTGCGCGGTGCTGATCGGCATGCAGTCCTGGCAGCGCGGATCGCCACAGGGCTGGCGGGAGTAGAGCCAGTACTGGATGGCGCCGGCGAGTAGCCCGTCGGCAATGTCCCAGAGGTCGGCGTCCTTTTCCTTGTCGGCAATCCGGTTGCCGAGATCGACGGCCTTGGAGAAGGCCGCATCAAAGGTGTCAGCGAGCTCGCTCATGCTCATGCCGTTCAGGCGCCCTTCATCGTAAGCGCCTAGTATATGGCAAAGAACGTGACGGCCGGCACGGATGGGCACTTCAGTCGTGACGGCCGGCTCGCATGGCGGGCTCAGCTCTTGGGTAAGGCCCGCCCGGTCAGCCCCATTTCACGCTTTATGGGATGTCGGCCACGGAAGCGCCCCCGATTCCACGCGCATCATGGGGTGCTGTTGGAGTGACCGATAACGGCATTTCGCGTCTGCCCGCCGCGGTTTATGTCGCATGCATAAAGCGATCGCTGAAATCTCGCAGTTTCCGCCCTCCGGCCCGCCGGACGCCGAGCGCGCCTGGCTCCGGTGGCTGCCGCGCCCGCGCTGGTCGCCGCGCAGCCCGCGCCTCGGGATCGGCTGGCGGCTCGGCCTCGGGCTCGCCGCGGTCACGGCCGTGCTGCTGCTCGGCGAGTCGCTCGCCACGCGCACCGCGCGCCAGGCCCTCGAGGCGGTTCGCAGCATGCAGACCGAGCACGAGCCGCTCGCCAACAGAGCCAACGCCGTGCTGGAAAAGCTCATCGCCTACGATCGCGCGGTCGGCGAGTACGTGCAGGCGCACAGCGCCGACGACAAGCTCAGCACCATCACGCTCGCCGGCGATGCGCTCGAGGCGGCGGTCGCCGAGTACTTCAGCAGCGCGCCGCCGCGCGCGGTCACGGCCGCCGCCACCGGACTGCGCCAGCAGCTCACCCGTCACATCGCCAACGCGCGCCAACTCGCGACCCGCGCGTCGCAGCGCCTGCAGTGGGACGCCCAGCGCCAGGCGGCCCTCGACAACGTCTACCGGCGCATCGTTTCCGCCGGCGGCTCGGGGCTCGCCATCAACGGCACGCAGGTGGTGGCGGAGCGCTCGCTCGCGGAGCTGCACACCGCCATCAACGCGGTGCGCGGCAACCTGGCCCCCTCGGCCGTTATCGCCCAGCGCGAGCGTGAGTTCAGGGAGGTGCTGAACGCGCACACCGCGGAATTCGAGGCCTCGCCGGGCCGCGCCTGGCTCTCCCTGGTGCGGCAGGACTTCGCGCAGGCCGCCCGGCTGCGCCGCGCGAGCGAGCGCTACGACGGCGAGAGCGGGCCGCTCTGGCACAGCCTGCGCGAGGACAGCGCCGCGCTCACGGTCGGCGTGCAGCGGGAGCTGCAGCTGCCCGCGCGCGAGGGACTGCTGCAGGCCGCGCAGCATGCGGCCACCGCGGCCGAGGGAGCCGAGCATACGCTCCGGAACACCTCGTTCGCGGTGCTCGCTCTGATGCTGCTCGTGTCGGCGCTGCTCGCGGTGAGCATCAGCGTGCCGGTGCGCCGGCTGACCGCGGCCACGCGGCTGCTCGCCGGCGGCGACCGCGGGGCGCGTGCCCCGCGCGGCGGCTCGGCCGAGATCGACGAGCTCGCCGAATCCTTCAACACCATGGCCGATCGCATCGCGCACGCGGAAGCGGAGCTGCGCGCCCACCACACCGAGCTCGAGCAGCGCGTCGCCGAGCGCACCCGCCAGCTCCATCACCTTGCGCACCACGATCCGCTGACGCAGCTGCCCAACCGCCGCAGCCTCGCCGCGCAGCTCGAGAGCGCGCTCTCGCGCGCCGGCAGCGGGCAGCGCCTGGCGCTGCTGTTCGTCGACGTCGACAACTTCAAGTCGATCAACGACACCCTCGGTCACAGCTTCGGCGACCGGGTGCTGCAGCACATCGCCGAGCGGCTGCACGCCGCCACCGGCCCCGCCGGCCGCCTCGCGCGGCTCGGGGGCGATGAGTTCACCGTGCTGCTCGAGGACGTGAAATCGAGCGAGCAGGTCGAGGCCCGTGCGGCGGACATCGTCGCGACGCTCCAGGAGCCGCTCCTCGTCGACGGCCGCGTGCTCACCACCGGCGCGAGCGTGGGCGCGAGCCTGTACCCGGATCACGCGGGCGATGCGGAAGGGTTGCTGCGCGCCGCGGACGTGGCGCTGTTCCACGCCAAGGAGCTGGGCCGCAACCGCTTCGCCCTCTACAGTCCCGCCCTCTACGACGCGGCGGCCCAGCGCTTCAGGCTCGAGCAGTCGCTGCGCCGCGCGGTCGAGAACGGCGACCTGCTGCTGATGTACCAGCCCCAGGTCGTGCTGCACAGCTTCGAATCGACCGCGGTGGAGGCGCTGCTGCGCTGGCGCAGGGGCGACGGCCGCATCGTCACCGCCACCGAGTTCATCCACGTGGCGGAGGACACCGGCCTCATCCACGAGCTGACCGACTGGATCCTGCACACCGCGGTCTCGACCGCCGCCGGCTGGCGTGCCGATGGCTGGCCGCAGGCCACCGTTGCGATCAACGTCTCCGCGCCGCAATTCTTCGAGAGCGACTTCGTCGACCACGTGGCGCGCACGCTCGAAGCCTCGGGACTCCCCGCCAGCGCGCTCGAGCTCGAGATCACCGAGACGGTTTTTCAGACCGGCTCGGCCACCATCGATTCGCTCCGCCAACTGCGCGCGCTCGGCGTGACGATCGCGCTCGATGACTTCGGCATCGGCTACTCCTCCCTCACCTCCCTCGAGCAGCTGCCGATCTCGCGGGTGAAGCTCGATCGGCTCCTCGTGGCCGGCGTCGATACCAACCCGCGCTCGGCGGCGATCCTGCGCTCGATCGTCGCGCTCTGTCATGGCCTGGGTCTGCAGGTGGTGGCGGAGGGTGTCGAGAGAGCCGCGCAGCTCGAATTCCTCGCGCGCTGCGGGCCGATCGGCGTGCAGGGGTTCCTGCTCGGCAAGCCGGTGGAAGCGAGCCTCGCGGCCGCGGAAGCCCAGGCGGCGGCGGTGCGCGCCCGGCAGGCTCTGGAAAACGCCGCGTTCGCGCCGCGCCGGGACGCGGGCGAGTCGCTGGTGCTCTTCGGCAGCTCCGGCCGGCGACGCGCCACCTGAAGGCGGCATAGCCGAAGCCCGGCGCGCCGCTCACCGCGCCTGGCCCCTGACTAACTGAGGTTCGCGCCCGCGAGAAACGCGTCGCGCGCCGCCACGCCGATATCGGGCTGATCGGTGAAGAATCCGTCGATGCCGCAGCGCAGGTAGGCGACGATCTCCGCCGCGAGATCGCCCCGGTCGGTCGGCTGCGCGCCGCGGCGTAGCGGCGCCGGCAGGAAGGCGTTCTCCGCGCGGAAGGTCCAGGGATGAACCGCGAGGCCCGCCCCGTGCGCGTCCGCGATGAGCGCGGTGGGCGCGCCCAGGCTCCCGTCCGCACGGCGCGGAATGACGAGTGACTTGTTGGGTCCGATCGCCTGCGCGTAGCCGGCGATTTCCTCGAGTCCCGCGGGCGCGATCAGGTCGGCGTAGCGGCGCGCATCGCCAGAGGCGATGAAATCGTAAGGAGCGCCGCCCTCCTCGATCAGCTGCACCCGCTTGAGCTGCGTCACGCCGGCGAGCGCGCGCAGGTTTCCCACCTCGAAGGACTGCAGCCAAACGGGGGCCTCGCGCCCCTGGTAGCCGTGGCGCGCCAGGGTCGCAAGGAGAGGCGCCTCCATCGCGAGCCCGCGGGCGGCGAAATGGCTCGGGTGCTTGGTCTCGGGATAGACGCCGATGCGCTCGGGCGGAGTCGTCCCGAGCTGCCGCGCACGCGCCGTGCGCGAGTCCTCGACGCCGCGCACCAGCACGAGAATCTCCTCCAGCGTCGGGATCTCGAACTGTCCGTCGAAGCGCGTGTTGCCGGGCCGCAGCTCCGGAATGCGCTCGCGCACCTTGAGTGTCTTGAGCTCGGCGAGCGTGAAGTCCTCGGTGAACCAGCCGCGCACCGACACCCCGTCGATCACCCGCTCGGCGCGCCGCGCGGCGAACCGCCGGTGCTGCGCCACATCCGTGGTGGCGCCGATCTCGTTCTCGTGACGCGCGATCGGCACCCCGTCGGCCGTCATCACCAGGTCCGGCTCCACGTAGTCGGCGCCGTACTGCATCGCGAGGAAATATGACGCCAGAGTGTGCTCGGGCACGTAGCCGCTGGCGCCGCGATGACCGATGACGATCGGAAGCGCGCTCACCGGCTCATACCAGCACAGCCCGACGCGACTTGCTAGACTTTCCCGCGTGCTGCTGACGCAACAGGACATCTACCACTTCCGCGAAGGCACTTACGTCCGGGCCTACCAGAAGCTCGGCGCCCACGCGGTGCGCGCCGCCGACGGCACGGTCGGCGGGACGCGCTTCGCCGTGTGGGCTCCGAACGCGGCCGAGGTCGCGGTCATCGGCGACTTCAACGGCTGGGATCGGCGCACGTCTCCGCTCGCGCCGCGCGGGGATTCCTCGGGGATCTGGGAAGGCCTGGTGGAGGGCGTGGGTCCCGGCGCGCTCTACAAGTACCACATCGCCTCCCGCCACGGGGGCCACCGGGTCGACAAGAGCGATCCGTACGCATTCCGCACCGAGGTGCCGCCGCGCACCGCCTCGATCGTGTGGGACTTGAGCTTCGAGTGGCACGACGAGGAGTGGATGCGGCACCGCGCCGGCGCCAACGCGCTCGGCGCCCCCTGGTCGATCTACGAGGTGCATCTCGGCTCCTGGAGGCGCGTTCCGGAGGAAGGCAATCGCTACCTCGGCTACCGCGAGCTGGCGCCGCAGCTGGCCGACTACGCGAGCGAGCTCGGCTTCACGCACGTCGAGCTGCTGCCGGTCATGGAGCACCCCTTCTACGGCTCCTGGGGCTACCAGGTCACCGGCTACTTCGCCCCGAGTGCCCGCTACGGCACGCCACAGGACTTCATGTACTTCGTCGAGCACCTGCACCGCCGCGGCCTCGGCGTGATCCTCGACTGGGTCCCCTCGCACTTCCCGACCGACGAGCACGGGCTCGCGCACTTCGACGGCACGCATCTCTACGAGCACGCCGACCCGCGCCAGGGATTCCATCCGGAGTGGAACAGCTCCATCTTCAACTACGGCCGCGCCGAGGTGCGCAACTTCCTCGCCAGCAACGCGCTCTTCTGGCTCGACACCTACCACGTCGATGCGCTGCGGGTCGATGCGGTCGCCTCCATGCTGTACCTCGACTACGGACGGCGCGCCGGGGAGTGGATCCCCAACCGCTTCGGCGGCCACGAGAATCTCGAGGCGGTGGAATTCATCAAGCAGCTCAATCTCGCCGCCTATCGCGATCATCCCGACACCCAGACGATCGCCGAGGAATCGACCGCCTGGCCGATGGTCTCGCGCCCCACCTACCTCGGCGGCCTCGGCTTCGGCCTGAAGTGGAACATGGGCTGGATGCACGACACCCTCGAGTACTTCCAGCAGGACCCGGTGCACCGCAAGTACCACCACAGCCGCCTGACCTTCAGCCTCTGGTACGCCTTCACCGAGAATTTCGTGCTGCCGCTCTCGCACGACGAGGTGGTGCACGGCAAGGGCGCGCTGCTCGGCAAGATGCCCGGGGACGAGTGGCAGCAGTTCGCGAGCCTCAGGCTCCTGCTCGGCTACATGTGGACCCATCCGGGGAAGAAGCTGCTGTTCATGGGCGGGGAGTTCGGCCAGCGGCGCGAGTGGCAGCACGAGGAGAGTCTCGAGTGGCACGTGCTCGAGTATCCGCTGCACGCCGGGGTGCAGCGCTGGGTGCGCGATCTCAACCGGCTCTATCGCAGCACGCCGGCGCTGCACCAGCTCGAGTTCTCGGAAGGCGGCTTCCAGTGGATCGACTGTGACGACGCCGACGTCAGCGTGATCTCGTTCCTGCGCCGCGGCGCCGCCGGCGAGCTCGCCCTGGTGGCGTGCAACTTCACGCCGGTGCCGCGCGAGGCCTATCGCATCGGCGTGCCGCGCGGCGGTCGCTGGCGCGAGCGGCTCAACAGCGACGCCGCCGACTACGGCGGCAGCGGCCAGGGCAACCTCGGGGCGCTCGAGGCCGCCTTGCGCGCCGCCCACGGCCACGATCATTCCCTCGACCTGCGTTTGCCGCCCCTCGCAGTGGTGGTGCTGACGCCGGACTGAAGCGCGTGGCTACCCAAGGAAGGACCCCAGGGCGAAGCGCGCCGCGCAGGCCACGCCCCGCCGGCGATCCCCCGTCGTTCTCCGGCGGCGATCCGCTCTGGTTCAAGGACGCCGTGATCTACGAGGTGCACGTGCGCGCCTTCTTCGACGGCAACGACGACGGCTGCGGGGACTTGGCCGGCCTCACCTCGAAGCTCGAGTACATCCAGGATCTCGGCGTCAACACCGTGTGGCTGCTGCCGTTCTATCCCTCCCCCGGCCGCGACGACGGCTACGACATCGCCGACTACCGCAACATCCATCCCGCCTACGGCACGCGCGCCGAGTTCCGCGCCTTCGTGCGCGAGGCGCATCGGCGAAACTTGCGCGTCATCACCGAGCTGGTCCTCAATCACACCTCCGATGCGCACCCCTGGTTCCAGGCGGCGCGCCGCGCCGCGCCCGGCTCGGTGAAGAGGAACTATTACGTGTGGAGCGACACCGCGGAGCGCTACGCGGGGACGCGCATCATCTTCAGCGACACCGAGACCTCCAACTGGGCCTGGGATGAGGTGGCGCGGGCTTATTACTGGCACCGCTTCTTCAGTCACCAGCCGGACTTGAACTTCGACAACCCGCACGTGCTGCGGGCGATGCTGCGCGTCATGGACCTGTGGCTGCGGCTCGGCGTCGACGGCTTCCGCCTCGACGCCGTTCCCTATCTCGTCGAGCGCGCGGGCACCAGCAACGAGAACCTGCGCGAGACCCACGAGATCGTCAGAGTCATCCGCCGTGCGATCGTCGCGAGGCATCCGGACCGCATGCTGCTCGCGGAGGCCAACCAGTGGCCGGAGGACGTGCGTGACTACTTCGGCGACGGCGGGGACGAGTGTCAGATGGCCTACCACTTCCCGCTGATGCCGCGCATGTACATGGCCATCGCACAGGAGGATCGCCATCCGATCGTCGAGATCATGGAACAGACACCCGCCATCCCCGACACCTGCCAGTGGGCGATCTTCCTGCGCAACCACGACGAGCTCACCCTCGAGACGGTCACCAGCCGCGAGCGCGACTACATGTACCAGGCGTACGCCGCCGATCCGCGCGTGCGCCTCAACCTCGGGATTCGCCGGCGGCTCGCGCCGCTGCTCGAGAACGACCTCGAGCGCATCAAGCTCATGAACAGCCTGCTGCTGTCGATGCCGGGCTCGCCGATCATCTACTACGGCGACGAGATCGGCATGGGCGACAACGTGTATCTCGGCGATCGCAACGGACTACGCACTCCGATGCAGTGGAGCTTCGATCGCAACGCCGGCTTCTCGCGCGCCGACCCGCAGCAGCTGTACCTGCCGCCGATCATGGATCCGGTCTATGGCTATCAGGCCGTGAACGTCGAGGCACAGACCCGCGACCGCTCCTCGCTCCTCAACTGGATGAAGCGACTGCTGCAGGTGCGCCGCACCAGCCAAGCCTTCGGCCGCGGCACGCTGCGCTTCATCCGCCCCGGCAACCGCCACGTGCTGGTATACCTGCGCGCGCACGGGCCCGACACCATCCTGTGCGTGGCGAACCTGTCGCGCTCGGCCCAGCCGGTCGAGCTCGACTTGAGCGAGCACCGGGGCGCCGTGCCGGTGGAGCTCCTCGGGCGCACCTCCTTCCCGCCGATCGGCGAGCCGCCGTACCTGCTGACGCTGCCTGGCTACGGGTTCTACTGGTTTCGCCTGAGCCTCGAGGCCGAGGCGCCGTCGTGGCACGGCGAGCGCAGCCCGCGCGAGGATCTGCCGGTGATGGTGCTGGTGCAGGGATGGAGCAGCTTCTTTCCCGAGCGAGTGGCGCCGCGGCGGCAGGAGCTCGCGGAAGCGCTGCGCTCGCGGCTCGAAGGGCACCTCGTCCCGGCGCTCCTCGCGCGCGAGCGCTGGGCCGCGCCGGCAGGCGCGGGGCTGCCGGGCAATCCGCCGGCGCGCGGCGCTCACCCGGGCGGCATGGGCTCGAGCCGCGCGGCGCTCGCCGACTGCGCCATGCCGCAGCGGGACCAGGACCCCTGGATGCTCGCCATCTTCGAAGTCGCCGACGGCGCGCTCGCGGGTCGCTACTTCGCGCCGCTCGCGATCGCCTTCGAGGACAGCGACGAGGCGCGCTCGCGCAAGCTCCAGCCGGGAGCGCTGGCGCGCGTGCGCCAGCAGGCTTCCCTCGGCGTGCTCGCGGATGCGGGCACGGACGAGGAGCTCTGCCGCAGCCTCGTCGAGGCCATCGCGCTTAGCAGTGAGTGGCCGACCCGGGAGGGACGGGTTGTTTGTCGGCCGACCGGGGCGCTCGCGGCGCTGCGCGGCACGCCGGGCGTCGAGCCCGCGGTCGCTCCCGCCGGCGCCCAGGGCGGCAACACCACGGTCAGGATCGGGGAGACCCTGTTCCTCAAGATCTGCCGCAGGCTCGCGCCGGGCCCGAATCCCGAGGTCGAGATCGGCCGCTATCTCACCGAAGTCGCGCACTTTCCCCACTGCGCGCCGCTCGCCGGCTTCATCGAGTATCGGCGCGGCGACGGGACCTCATCCACGCTCGCGCTGCTCGAGGCCTTCATCGCCAACCAGGGCGATGGCTGGGATTACACCGTCAATCATCTGGTGCGCTATCTCGAGGAGCGCATCACGCGCGTGGCACCGCCCGCGGACGCGCACGGGCTGCACCTCGCTCTCATGAAGACCCTCGCCACGCGCACCGCGGAGCTGCACGCGGCGCTCGCGGCGGCGGGCGGCGATCCGGCGCTTGCGCCCGAGCCGATCAGCGGCGACGACCTCGCCGCCTGGTACGGCGCCACGCGTGAGGCTGCCGCAGCGACGCTCGAGACACTCAGTGAGCGCGCCGCGGATCTGCCGCCCCCCGCGGCGCGGGAGGCCGCAACGCTCCTCGCCGGGCGTGCGGCGCTCCTCGAGCGCCTCGCTCCCCGGGAGGGCCCCGCGCCGCGTGGCATCGGACGTCGCCGGCCTGCTGCGCTCGTTTGCATACGCGCGTCGGACCGCGTTACAACAGTGCTCGCTGATCGCGGCGGAGGAGCGCGCGAGCTGGGAGCCGCAGCTCGATGAATGGGAGAGCCAGGCCCGCCGTGTATTCCTCGCGACCTACGACGAGATCGCCCGCGCGGCGGGTCTCTACGCCTCGTTCGAGGAGATGGCACCGCTCCTCGCGCTGTTCGAGCTCGATGCCGCGCTCGGCGATCTGCGGCGCGAGCTCGCGAGCCGTCCGGAGTGGGCGGAGGTGCCGCTGCGCAGATTGAGCGCGCTCGCGCAGTGAGCTGGCGCGCTCTTCGAGGAAGCGGCACGGGGTCGCTTCGGACATGGAGGTCCTGGGGCTCATGAACCCTTTGGTCCGGCGTCGACACCACATGCCGTTCGGGGCCGAGCTCACGGCCGGCGGGCAGGTGCGCTTCAGGCTGTGGGCACCGGCTGCGCGGCGGGTCGAGGTGGCCCTCTACCACGCCAACGGCACGCGCCTCTTGCCGATGCATCCGCTGCCGGGCGGCTGGTTCGCGCTCGAGACCGACGCGGCGCACGCCGGAAGCCTGTACCGCTACACGATCGACGGCGAGCACGAGGTGGCTGATCCCGCCTCGCGCTTCAATCCCGAGGGTGTTCATGGGGCGAGCGCGGTTGTCGACCCGCGCAGCTTCGCCTGGAACGACGAGGACTGGCGCGCTCCGCCCTGGCCGGGCGCCGTCCTCTACGAGCTGCACGTCGGAGCCTTCACGCCCGAGGGCACGTACGGCGGGGTGGCGGCGCGCCTCGAGCACCTCGTGCGCCTCGGGATCACGGCGATCGAGCTCATGCCGCTCAACGCCTTTCCGGGCACGCGCGACTGGGGCTATGACGGCGTGCTGCCCTTCGCCCCGCAGGCCAGCTACGGGACGCCGGACGAGCTGAAAGCCCTGATCGACTCCGCGCACCGCTCGGGTCTCGCGGTGCTGCTCGATGTCGTCTACAACCACTTCGGCCCCGAGGGCAACTACCTCCACCGCTACGCGCCGCAGTTCTTCAGCGCGCGGCACGTCACGCCCTGGGGTCCGGCGATCAACTTCGACGGGCCGGGAAGCGATGCGGTGCGCGACTTCTTCATCCACAACGCCCTCTACTGGCTCGAGGAATACCACTTCGACGGGCTGCGACTCGATGCGATCCACGCCGTTCACGACACGAGCGCCACCCATATCGTCACCGAGATCGCCCGCGCGGCGCGCGCGGGCCCCGGGCGCACCCGCCCGATCTATCTCACCCTCGAGAACCTCGACAACGCCGTGCGCTTTCTCGGCGTCGCCGGCGCCGCCGGCAGCTGCGACGCCCAGTGGAACGACGACACGCATCACAGTCTGCACGTGCTGCTGACCGGGGAGAGCCGGGCTTACTACGCCGACTATGCCCGGGACCCGCACGCCCTGCTCGCTCGCGGCCTCGCAGAGGGCTTCGCTTACCAGGGCGAGGTATCGCGCTACCTCGGCGGGCCGCGGGGGGAGAGCAGCGCCCACCTGCCGCCGAGCGCCTTCGTCAACTTCCTCCAGAACCACGATCAGGTCGGCAACCGCGCGCGCGGCGAGCGGCTCACGACTCTGGTGCGCGACGAGGCGGCGCTGGGGGCCGCGGCGGCGGTGCTGCTGCTCGCGCCGACGCCGCCGCTCCTGTTCATGGGCGAGGAATGGGCGGCCCTCGAGCCCTTTCCGTGGTTCTGCGATTTCGAGGCCGAGCTCGCGGCGCGCGTTCACGCGCACCGCGGCCGCGAGTATCCCGGCTCGCCCTACCCCGCCGCGCCCGCGACTTTTGCTTCCGCGCGCCTCGACTGGCGCGTGCTCGAGCAGGGGGCTCATGCGCGCGCCCTCGCCTTTCACCGGCGGCTGCTCGAGATCCGCCGCGCCGAGATCGCGCCGCGGATTCTCGAGCTGCACGCCGGGCGCTTCACGCGCGCGAACGCCGGCCGTGCCTTCGCGGTCAGCTGGGAGGGCGCGGGCGAGCGGCTGCGTCTCATCGCCAATCTCGGCGCCGAGGCTGCGGCCGTGCCGGAGAGTGCCCCCGGCCGCGTCATCTTCGCGACCCACCCGGAACTTCCCGCCCCACTCTCCCCCGAGCAGCTCGCGCCCTGGAGCGTCACCTGGCTGCTCGAGCCCGCGCCGTGAGCCGCCCCGGTCGGCGCTCCCGGCCGCGGCGCCGCGCCGATGCCACCGAGCGGCACGACCTCGTCATTCCCCGTGCCACCTATCGGCTGCAGCTCAACGCGGGCTTCACCTTCCGCGATGCGACGGCGCTCGTTCCGTACCTGGCCTCCCTCGGCGTCAGCCACGTCTATTGCTCGCCGTACTTCCGCGCCCGCGCGGGCAGCACGCACGGCTACGACGTGGTCGATCACAACTCCTTCAATCCCGAGATCGGTGACCGCGCCGACTTCGAGGAGTTCGTGGCGGCGCTGCGCTCGCACCGCATGGGTCACGTCGTCGACATCGTGCCCAATCACGTCGGGATCGGCGCCGACAACGCCTGGTGGATGGACGTGCTCGAGAACGGCGAGGCTTCGATTTACGCCGCTTTCTTCGACATCGACTGGGCGCCGTCGAATCCGGACCGGGCCCACAAGGTGCTGGTGCCGGTGCTCGCCGCGCCCTACGGCACGGTGCTCGAGCGCGGCGAGCTCGAGCTGCGCTTCGAGCCGCAATGGGGCTCGTTCGCGGTGCATTACTCCGAGCATCGCCTGCCGCTCGACCCGCGCACCTATCCGCGCATCCTCGATCGCGTGCCGGCGCTCCTCGCCAGCACCGAGCTCGAGAACATCCGCCGCTCGCTGGCCGCGCTCCCCGACCGGCACTCGCTCGGCCCAGAGCAGGTGGCCGAGCGCAACCGTGAGAAGGAGCTGCACAAGCGGCGCCTCGCGGCGCTCGCCGCCGGCGACAGCGCGGTGGCCGGCGCCATCCAGACCGCGGCGCGCAGCTTCGCCGGCACGGCGGCGGAGCCTGCGAGCTTCGATACGCTGCACGAGCTGCTCGAGCTCCAGGCCTGGCACCTCGCCCACTTGCGCGTGGCCGCCGACGACATCAACTACCGGCGCTTCTTCGACGTCAACGACCTCGCGGGGCTGCGCGTCGAAAACGAAGCGGTGTTCGAGCACACGCACCGCCTGCTGCTGCAGCTGATCGCT